>JXWR01001117.1_pt1 | contig 14785 bp, 6 predicted proteins | sample 315541 | NCBI WGS metagenome assembly JXWR01 (sample SAMN03273951, study PRJNA271842) | soil metagenome | isolation source: rice field ambient CO2 | place: India: CRRI Experimental farm Cuttack,Odisha-753006 | collected 2013-12-17
CTTTTTTTTTTTTTGGCTCTTTTGGCTGGCGCCTACGAAAATTTCGGATAGAATAAGACAGGCCCTCTGGCGATCCTCAGCCAGCAAGACATTTTTCCTTCCTTCTTCCTTCATCTAGTTTATTCTTCCTCCATTTTTTATATTCTGTCTTCGTGTTCCATAAAATCACCGTTGATTTACCAATTACGCATCACAGCACTGCTCAGCCGTTTAAATAGCCAATCTGCCCTCAGACCCTGCTCACCCCCCACACACAGCCTGATCGCTTCTGTCCACAGGCCGCCTATTTACTGCCTTGCTTTTCTGTGTTTTTTCCTTTTTCCCCAGTTTCAAAATCCCCGTAAGCGCCGTGTGTGGGCCACTGACTTTTTTTTCCCCTTCTTGATTTATATAGCACAAGTTGTCTTTTTTGACCAACCTCCACTAACATTCAGTGTCGTTTTCTAGCCAGGTTCTTTCAAACTGAAGACCTCTGTTGCCGTTTGTTCTTCCATTTACGATCTGGTAATCCGTCTCCCTGGATGCCATAGGCACTGTCTCACTCCACTTTTTTCCCTGGCATTCCACAACCCGTATAAACAAAAATAACATCACATACACAGATGTCAGAATCAGATAACTCCCAACAAAAGAGAAGCGACCTGCCTTCCCGCAAAAGAAGCAAAGTCTCCAGAGCTTGTGACGAATGTCGTCGTAAAAAAGTTAGATGCGATGCTCAGTTCAACAAGATTACCAATAACTTGGAGAAGCCGTGCACTCATTGCGGCAAAAACAAAGAAGTCTGCACTTTTGAGCGTACTCCACTCAAGAGAGGTCCTTCCAAAGGGTACTCCAAATCTTCAAGCGAAAACAGTAACAACAATAGTCAGGACTTGCCTCTTTATAGCCGCAAGCACTCATCATCAATCAGCTCCATTAATTCTCAGCGCACTATTCCTTCTTCTGGCTATGCTCCTGTTTCTGGAACTTCATCCGCTCCATACCAAAATGATAGTCAGCAACCAGTGTCTACTGCCCCACCAACACAACCAGCAAGTCTTCCACCCCTACAACAACAACAACAACAACAACAACAACAACAACAACAACAACAACAGCAGCAGCAGCAGCAGCAGCAGCAGCAAATACTGCACCAGCCAGCGCATCTACAGCATAGGTTACCTCCATTAGGCATGCCTGCAGCTGCTCCAGTGACCGCCCCAGTGTATGGCCCAATTAATTCTGCTGTTTCTTCAATTCAGCACTCTTCTTCTACATCAGCCCCGGCTACCACAAATTTCCCAATTCAAGCTACTAGTACACCTCCACCGTCAAGCTCCACAAGGCAATCTGTCCAGCTACCTCCTATTGACACCATAACCAACCCAACCAGAAATGCGCCTCAGGGCTCTTACGAAAAGCATAGACTGTCGAGCTCTGTGACGGGCCCTAGACCACTGTACAATAATGGCTACCTGCAAAACAGCGCTGTACAAAGACTGGTAAATGGTTCTTATCCTTCTCCTTCCAGATCTCCGGCATACACCCCTGAGGGACATCTGCGATCAAGCTCAGACTTTGCTCCCACATCAAAGGGGAGTATTAGCAACATTCTTAACCCATATAGTGACTCGCAGGCCGGTGTCGGCACCAATGTCAATGCCAGTGTTAATACAAATACAAATGCAAATTCTGGCGCCAATGCCAGTGCTTTATTCTGGAAGGTGCCTTTAAATTCGTCTATTACAGATCGCAAAAACTCTACCGACTCAATCAATTCATTTGTCAGTGATTTGTCGTCCGTCAGATCGTATGCCAATAGTCCTGGTGCTGCGAACCATTTCAACAGTAATAACAACAACTTTGACACGATTGTGTCTGATTCTGATGATAATGATTATCGTTCAGCGGTTAGTAACTACAGCAAAGGCTCAGCTAGCCCGGCAAATTCTTATTCTAGCCTATCAAGTATTAACAATAATATCACGAGAAACTTGAATGTAGGCCTTTCGCCTAAGTTACTGCCGCGCACTCAGCCTGTTCAAATTCCAGTTTCTCCTTCGTTTCAAGCTCCTTCCCAGGTTAGACAGCAACAAACGCCACAACAGGTGCCAGAGCCACCTTCGTCAATACAACCAAGAGCCAGAGCTCTTTCTATTCCTAGATCACAGCAGCAGCAGCGGCAAGTTAAGAACATGCCATACAATGATGTAGTGGAGTATAACTTGGCATTTTACTACAGAATTGTGCATCCGAATTTCCCCATACTTCCAGTATCGCGCACCGAATTTGATGACTTGGTAGGAAAGATTCCAAACCTGAGCGAAAACAGAGTCATTGTGGACATTTTTTGCAAAGTGTTGCAAATATTGGTAAATATTCTCAAAAAAGATGATATAAATGTTCTCAATCCTGGTGTAGTGGGGACAAATTCCACCACTGATTTTTTGAACTTAAATAACAGGCTTTTGTTGGTCAAGGATATTCTTCACCCTTTGCTTATCCAATTATTTCAGATTTACCCAACACATTCAAGAGACCAAAAAGTGCGGGTCACAAAGAACTACTCAAATGTGTTGTTACTAATCACTTTGAACTTGGTCAACTATATCATTGTCAACTCTGGCGAGGATTGTCTTATTTCCTTTAATTTGACATTTACCATCCTTACCGACTTGAAAATATTTAAGTGCATCAAAAATATTATGACCAGTGATTTATTATCAGGCAACAGTGGCAATATCAATAACGACAATATTCATGGGTTATTGGAGACTTCTGCCGAAAACGGCGAAGAGGATATAAAGAAAGGTTTCAATATTCTATACTCAAGATTATTCATCAATGCTGTGATTTTGGAAAGTGTGTTTGCCTTGTCATTTGGCCTCCCAAGGATTTTTAGCTCAGTGGAATTAGACCCAAATATTATTGGTTTGCTTTTTCAAAAAGACAAGCAGATTGTTCCAACGACTTCATTGAATCATTTCAAAGTGGGATTGATTTTATGCAAAATAACGTCATTCATAAATTTCAATAACGAAGATTATTCAAGATTGAAAACATTTGATATCGACAGTTATGATCTATACGAGACCAAATCAGAAGCAGAATCTTCAAAGAAGAAAAAATCTGGAAAAAGTAATGATTTGGCTTCAAACTTTTTATCACTCGTCAAACAAAGACTAGAATTGGTTGAATTTTTGAGGCAATCACGGCTTATAGATGTTGTTAAAGGTGGTAATGACAATGATCCAGAAGCAACAATCAAGGTTATTGAGGAGTATCAAAGTCAACTAAGTCAACTGTGTGCGAAGTTACTTTTCAAGATTATTGATTTGTTATCAATAATTTGTGATGAAAGTTCTGAATTTGATTCTGCAGAATTTGGGTCAAATGCCAATGGACCAAATAGCGGAGGCAGCATCAGTAATGGTAGCAGTACTAACAACAACAATAGTAATAGTAATAGTAATAGTAATAATAATAATAATAATAATAACAGTCACAATAATCGTGACAAAAACAACAAAAAAGTGATTATTCAATCCCCATTTCTACCGCTTATTTTTAAGCAATCTCTGATTCTTGCCAACTTGATCAAGATTATCGTTAACTCAATGGGATTCAACAAAGAACTTCTTTCTTTTACTTCCAAAATACTAATGGACATCATGTTGATCAACAATTACTTACCACTAATCCGCCCATTCAATGATAGTAATAACTATGGCATCACTCATAATGACACCATCAACAACAACTACAACAAGTTTGAATTTAAATCGACACACTTGCTTACGTTCTTGGAAGTTATTAAACTTGGCGGTTATATTGAATATAAGTTTAACTCTTCATCGCCGCAAGTTGTTGATAAAAACTTTATTGAACAGTTTGCGTTATGGCGTGAATTGATTTTGGATGTGGAGAAATATTTGCGTAATGAGGATAACGAAGGGTGGTTGTTGCGTTGAACAATTTTATTTTATAAATTCAATTTATTGCGTCTATTTCTCATTCTCTTTGATACTATACTAGGTTTTAATAATAACGATTGTACATTTAGTATATCTTGGTGTTTATCATGAAATACTATGTAGCTTCTTTGGGTAATTTCTTACAATCAAAGTGGGATGGGTCATCACAATTTATAATAGTATCTCCAATGGCTGACACGTTGGGCCCTTACGGTTGCAACTCACATACCACCTCTGAATGTTAGATGCTTATTAAAGATTATATAAAATCATCCCCTTTTAACTAATTGCTTTACGTGAAGTTCAAACTCCTGATAAACATCTTTCGGCATTTTGTAACTTTGTTGAGGTCCTGGGAACCCCTTTGGATTCTTGACATCAGCATCATACTCGTTGATGGCTTCCACAGCCTTATCATAAAACCCTTCGTATTGTTTCACAAACTTTGGCTTATTCTGGCCATTTTCGCTACCTAACATCCCAAGCATGTCAGCCATAACGAGCACTTGGCCTGAAGTATGTTTGCCTGCACCGATACCAATAGTTGGCACTTGCAAATTTTCGGCAATAATTTTCGCGACTGCCAGAGGAACACACTCAATGACAATCATCTTTACTTTACCTTCATTTTGCAATTTGAGGCAATCTTCAAAAATTTGCAAACCATCTGCGACTCTTTTGGCACCTTGAAGCTTAAATCCACCGAGAAAATTGTACCTTTGTGGAGTCAAGCCAACATGACCCACGACAGAGATACCAACCTTATGAAATTGACGAAACAATGATGCGTATTCTGCCCCACCTTCCATCTTGACTGCTTGCAAATTTGGACATGCTCTGAAAAGAGAAATAGCATTGTTGATGGCATTGGTTGGGGATGTTTCGTAAGTGCCGTATGGCATATCGCTGATTAGGTATTTTTCCGTAACCGCACGAGAAACTGCCTTTGCTGCATATTTGAATTCGTCAAATTCAAGTTGATTTGTTGAGGGATGGCCTAAGCTAACCATAGCTAAAGAATCACCAACTAATACCATTTCGGCCAGAGAATCATTGGCGAATTTTCCTGTAATATAGTCATGGGCGGTGATCATAGTGAGTGGTTGTTTTTGAGCATAACGTAGTTGGATATCATGAATGGTAAGTTTGCGTTTTGCTGGTTGTTGTGTATTCGGTTGTGGGGTTGGGTATGGCTGGGCAGATTCTGAGGAAGATTCCGAGGCCAAAAACGATGCTTTTGATTGATTCAGGGTATTGACATCTTTGTTTATATCAACTGATGCAGTATTTATGTTTGGCGATGTGGCCGATGTTGAAAATGACGTTTTTGAGGAAATTAGCCCCAGATCAGTAGAAACCCAGCACCGTTGAAGTGACGAGCGGCGGATCAGGCAGCGCAACGCGCCTAGGGAATTTGCCAAATTTAGAAGTTGATTTCTCATTGTTGGATGAAATGTTTTTTGATGCAATTTTTGTCTGGCATAAACTGCGGCTACTGTTGAAGAAGCTACGCTTTGCCGTGCAAATGAGCGTATGAGTTTTGAGAACCTATTGGAGATGCAGCTTGCCAGCTTATTCTGAAAATTTTTTACTCTTATTTTTTGGTTTTTCCGTTCAGTAGCGGGCGCTAGGGGTCTATGATCTATGGCTCTACAGTATCTGAGAGATGCTAACAGTAGGTAATATATTGTGCTCAGAGAGAAGAAGTACAACGACATAGATGTCAAGGTAGGGGTTAGATTTTACGATATCTTATTGTTAGGAGACAGTAGGGGCTAGAGTTAGCCTGTTTAAGCGAAATGGTACTGTAATATACCACGAAGTCACTAACAATGATTACTCTAGCTGCCCAAAATCCATAATCTGCAGTCACCTGACTGTGTTAGTTCGACCTTTGCGGAAACTCGGCGGTTTCTGTTTTAATCAATGCCGACGCCTTTTTAGTCGTTAAATTGGCACCACTTCACCACCTCACCAGCGATATCTACAATATCTAAGATACACCACGAAAGCACTACCATTACCACTACTCTCTTATCAAAAATGACCGTCTCTTTTTTTGGAGTCTCCGGATGGGGCATTAGAGCGTCCCTTGCTCAGCATCACGCAGACCACACCGTCTCTTTTCCTACCAAGCAGCAACTGCAGCAAGGCAAATTCGAAATATCTCTTGATGAGTTAGTATCCCAATCTGGTGATTTGCAAGACAACGCCTCTTTCTTGCTCAATCCAACAGCATTTAACGGCACATTGCAAACCCTTTATCTTTCTAGTCGTTTCGACACTCCACAAAATAGCGTCAACTATGGTCGCAGAATTTTCCAATTCAAAGATGGTGGTATTGCTTCACTTGACTATGTCTTACCAAAGGCCGTCACGAAGGAAGATAAGTCCAAATTTGAAGAACTAACTACTGCTTACGCTAAAGAAAATTGGCCTCGTCAAAACAGGGGGAACCGTTTCTTGTCCGATGATGAAGTTACCAGCAAGACTACTGCTGATGCAAAAGACGATAGCAACGTGCTCATTGTTTTACATGGTCTCGGAGGTGGTTCCCATGAGCCTTTGATTAGAGACTTGGTTAACAAAGTGCATTACTATACTGGTAGTGATGATAAGCCAATTTTCAAAGAAACCATGGTGCTCAATTGCCGTGGTTGTTCTAGATCAAAAATCACTACTCCCTACTTGTTTTGCGGGTTTTCTACCGGTGATTTGAGGGAAGTTATTGAAGAAATTAATGAAAAGTTTCCAAACCGCAAGATTTACTTGGCTGGGTACTCTTTCGGGGCCGCTACTCTTGTTAATTACCTTGCTGAAGAAAGTCAAAGAAAACGCCAAAATAATATTCAACTAGCAGTGGCAGTAGGATGTCCATGGGATTTGATTGATTCCAATTATCGTGTGCAAAACTCAATCTCGGGAAAAAAACTTTTTGAGCCAGCATTGGTTTCTTTCTTGACCAGACTTGTCAAAAATAACCGCAAAGAACTTGAAGCTTCGGAATTCAAAGATGTGTTGGATTTTAGTGACGCCAAATTGAAAAGTATCAAAGAGATTGCTGACTTTGACGATAGCTACACTGCCAAGATGTTTAACTTCAACAGCAGTTACGAATATTATCGTAAAGCATCACCAGTGAACCGAATTAACCAGATTGAAATTCCGTTGGTGGCTATTAATTCCTTGGATGACCCATGTGTTGGGGTTAATTTGCCTCTCAGGGAAATCAAGACGAACCCATATATTGTGCAACTTACCTCCAATTTGGGTGGTCACTTAGCATTTATTGACACTAAGGGCGAGTCTTGGATTAACAAGCAGCTCCAAAGATTGTTTGCCAGTTTCAGCGCAACAGTGGACAGCGATAAGAAGATTGATAGCCACGGATATGTGAACAGAGCTAATGTATTTGGGGCTTGAAACTGGTTCATTCGTGTGAAGAGTGATCTAAACAGATAAGAGGAGAACTAAAACTTTGTGTAGATGATCTCTGATGTCATATATACACTATATTTTATAGATATAAAACAGTGAACATAGCGTGGATATGGTAATCATAATATCCCTTTTGTGCAGGTATTTCCAGTAGATCTCTGAAGGCGATGAGCTGTTTTGCTAGCAGCTATTCCCGTTTCCACAGGTTAATCAGTATGCATCCACTGTCACGGTACACGGCGCTGCAAATTTTTATTTTTTTCTGTTTTGTTAGCTTTTGTTGTGTGCTAAAGAAGGAGAAAAAGGCCAATGGTAGCCACAGCAAATCGAAAATCGACTTCCCCCTCCACTGCTTTGTAACACAACCATAGCATCCAAGCTCTCATCTCATCTCATCACACCCTTTCAAAACAGTTCTTCTGTTGAAACTGTCAGTTTTACACTCCTTTCAAAAGGACTCCTTTTTAAGCGCCCCATTGGTGGCATTCATTGCATAAATATTACACTACACACAAGCCAATATGGAAGCAACCTCGCAAGCGCCGCTGAGGACCAAGTCCTCCAACAACCACCAAGGCAGTAATGCTAATTTCAATGAACAACCTCAGCAATCTCAACAACAATCTAAACAACAATCTCAACAACAACAACAGCCAACATCAACACCTCATATTACTCTCAGTCGCAAACCTACTTTGAAAGTCAACAATTCAGACCAAGACAAACCTACCCCGATTCTCAAGAGCGAATCAAAAGTAAATGTTATTACCGGTTCTGTTATTGGTACTGCTGACAGCACTACATCTTCTAGACCTTCATTACTCAACTTGAACTCGGAATCTTCTGGTAGTGGCGTCAATAATGTTAAGAAGATCAACAATGATAGCAGCAGTAGCAGCAATAACTTCCACAATAACACCTACACCAAAAGCAACAGTAGCACCAACATTGACAATTCTGGCTCTATAAATGCTACCAGTAATAACAACACCATAATTGCCCCTTTCCCTTCAGCTAGAAATGCCGCCTCGTCCGCTAACCTTCACAATGATGAAAATTCCAACATCCACATCAATACCGGCACCAATATTAGTTTTGATCCTACTACCACCCTCAAGCGTACTAGTTCGCTTTCTTTCAATGAACCAAGCGAAATTGCCAAGTCCCGTCGAGGTTCTATTTCTACACATCCTTCCAATGTATCGTTATCTGGTGCTAACGTTGGTGGTGTCGGTGGTGTTGGTGGTGCTGCAAGTAGCGCTGGTGGCGATGTGAACGTTGCTAGTATTGCCAACCCTAACCGCCATCATCCACAAACTCAGCTTAATCAACAAAGAGCGCCGGCTGCTTTAAGCAGAAACCCATCTGGTATGCAAAACAATAATGGCGCTAACACTCATCATCTACTTCACTCTGAATTGGGCAGAAATCCAAAGACAAATTTGAGTTCTGATGCGCTACAATTCACTCCAAGAAGAAATTTTCCTGGCGATAGGGGCCAAAATGGAGAAGTAAATATTGGGAAGAACGTTCAAGAAAATAGTAGAAATGAAAAAGTTTGTGAGATAAATAGAAGCTCAAGTGCAGAAAGTGTTACCACTAGCAATACTAATCATGATTATGGTAATCTTAGTGAGGCTGATGCTAATTTGATAAAAAAAAATTTGACTCATCCTAAAAAACCAAAAACTCCAAAAGCTGTAATTACCGCTGATGAACCACCTAAATTCCCATTTACAAAATATTTTCAGAAAACTGATGATAACAAAATTCACGTTTTACTAGGAGCTTCAGGATCAGTAGCGACAATCAAAATTCCTGAATTAATTGATAAAATTTACAAAACTTTCTCCAGAGATAAAGTTTCAATTCAACTAGTGTTGACCAAATACGCAGAACATTTTTTGAAAGGCTTTAAGATATCCTCCGACATCAAGATTTGGCGTGATCAAGATGAATGGTTTGGTTACAATAACAATGATCCAATATTGCATGTTGAATTGAGAAAATGGGCTGATATTTTTATTGTTGCCCCAGTTTCTGCCAACACATTGGCCAAGATTTCTAATGGTATTGCTGATAATTTGTTAACTTCAATCTTTAGAGCATGGAATCCTGCTAATCCAATAGTAATTGCTCCAGCCATGAATACGTTTATGTATACTCACCCAGTAACAAAACTACAACTTGAAGCAATCAAGGAATTTTTCCCCTGGATCAAGGTATTAAAACCAGTGGAGAAAATTTTGGTATGTGGTGACATTGGGATGGGTGGTATGACCACTGTGCAAGAAATTACTCTTTCTGCTAAAAAGGAATTAGCAGCAGTGAAAAAAAAGAAGCAAGCTGAACTTAGAGAACAACAAAATATCAATCCTGGTAATGCCAATGGAGCTAATGCTTTGGCTGAAGAAGTGGCGGCATTGGGTTTGGATGAAGAAGATGAAGATAAAGAAATTGAGGAACTTGATGACGAGGATATTACTATCGATAACGATGGCGACGATGATAACGATGACGATGACGATGATGATGATGATGATGACGATGATGATGATGATTTCGATGACAATACTCTACAGAGGATAAACACTCGTACCAAATTACAAAAACGTACAATTTCCGAAATACCTGAAGAAGAAGAAAACGATGATCATGAAGATGAATCAAACTTTCATGATGCAGACGAAGATGTTAAGCCTTCGTCGGTGCCTAAAGCAACACCATCAACAAGTGTCTAAAGCAACACTATCAACAAGTGCCTAAAGCAACACTATCAACAAGTGTTGCAGCAGCAGCAAAACCATCAGTTTCATCAGGAGAGAAAAATAGTAGCTAGTATCCGAGCGTTGAGTCTTTAAGTAATAGTTGAATGTGAAATAAAATTAGAATGTTTTGTATTTTTTTTTTTTTTTTTTTAAAAAAATTTTATGGTACAAAATGACTGATTATAATGCCTATTTGATTTTTTTTTGCTATTTACGTTCTTACTTAGTTACTGATTTATTGATTGACTGACTTGAATCCTAAATTGTATTATATTTTTCCATCTTACTTTTTTTTATTTTTTTTATTTTTTTTTTTTGTTCATACTCTAAATCGCTACTATTTTATTCCTGTTTCTCATTTACATAATTTCAGTTTAAAGTTTTTAGTTATCTCATTTATTCATATACTGTTTTGCTTTTCCAATTTACCTCATCATATTATTATTCCCACTAAATAAAGATTTGGTATTCCGGTGCTCTTGTATGTTTCGACTATTGTATGACTGTACCGTATATAGCTGCGCATCACGATCGCAACGACTAGCACTTATGATGTTTAAAGTACGAAAGATATGGCCTTTATCAAATTGCAACAATATGAGCTCGACAAGGAGTTTCTCATTTTGAACCAAAAGGCCAAAGCTAAAAAAAACAAAGTCAGGAAATGTTTGACAAAACTGATAGATTTAGTTTACTTGGCATTAGGCCAGTGGAAATAGCATGTTAGCATGTCTGCCAAATCCGGGAATCTTTGGAGGAGATCTTTGTAATTGCCACTGGATTCATGCCATAACGGTAAACGTAAACACTTAAATTCTCGAACGTCCCAAAAATGCTGTGAATAGGCCCTGTTCCCAGTGTAGATTACTGAGTCTTGCCTTTTTATTGTGCGATAGTGTAAGGTCCTGGTTTAGTTTGTTAGTTACTTACAAGACCAATTGGTGCTTTATGCATGACGGGGGCCCACGTTTTTGCGATACTAACTTTTTCTGTCTTTCCTGAACTACTAAAAATTGGAAAGCGTGCCGAAAAGAATGTGGCAGCGACAAAAATACATGCACATGGTTTTCCACTTCTATGCGAGTCTTATAATGTAGTTGCTGAATATTAAAGTATAAAGTGAATAGCTTTGTATATTTAGTGCATTAGTGATAGTCGTGATATCAGTAAGTAGCAAAGTAAGTAAAACTTCTACTGCTCCTCCTCATCCACTTCATCGTCACTGCTATTTTCATCATCACTGTCCTGAAGCAAACTTTGCCTTGGCTCTAACTCTTCATTATCTTCAAGAACTATCCGGCTGGTAAGTCTAGGTAAAATCAAATCACAAACTCTTTCTTTAGACAACAAATCATCAACAAACTCATCAATATGATATTGTACCACTGGTGAATATGCATTGCTGCGGAAGCGTATTTTGCGATAATCGTTATAAAAAGGTTCTAATAGCGAATAGACTTGCAGTGATGGAAAAGTAAGCCGTATATAAAATAATGCCACGCAAGTAAGATATTTGAAAAATTTTTGATTAAGGAATTGTAACACTATCTCATCGCTAGGCTGGATCTGGAGAAGTTTGAGCATAAGGCACTGGAAATGTGAAGGCAAGTTGGCGATACTATTGCCAGCGATTAGCTTTAAATCTGCGGATTTTTCAATAAACGTGAGAGCATTTATGCCAAAACAGTTGAGTTTCCAGTATACTGAGTCTTGAATTTTCTCCCTAGTAATTTTTTCAACAAGAAGTACCGGGTTGACTCCGTGGACGAGTCTTGCATTTTTGGCAAGCCCACGGTCCTGATAGATGACCAAGTCGTCGCTTGGCTGCTGCAGTTGTTTTTGCTGCGGTTGCGGTTGATTACGCAGCACGTTCATCATGGGGCGTGTGTGTATTGAATAATATCTGTTGATGGTGTGTGTTTGCATCTATCTCATCTCATCATCTCCCCGGAGCGGTTTCTGTTTACATTTTCAGATTTCTTGCCTAGGCGGAACGATGCACCCGCAGTAGCGGTATTTGGAACTGGAATGGCCGGACTAACCACACCAGCATTGCAGTATTCTGCTTATCACATCTACGCATTCCCCCTCTGTATCCAGCATACCTGCCGTTAGATGAACATCTTGCAAAGGCTTCCGCCGAATGCATTGATGTCGATTGCCCAGTTGCCCAGTTGGGCTCTAATAATTATTGCCGCATTGCAGCCGCTTGTCGTACCAACTAGCGCAAGTCGCTTACCACGTTTTTTCCGCAAACAACACAAAAACCACAAAAAACAGTGACCATAACAATAACAGGAACAATAGCAATTACAGCACCCTATCCATTGGTGAATATATGTATACATCTGGTACATTAATGCTGTAAACAGCTACTGCTTACTACTGCCAATCGACCAAAAGGACCGTGTGCTTCCCCCCACGTGGTAATTTACCCTACTTGCCGCCGCTTATCCCAGCCAACATCGCCAGTGCTGCATCACCACAACATCACAGATGCTAATAACTCGCATACTCCACTCCACTCCACTCCAGCTCCAGTGTCTATATACGTATATATATATATTTGTATATATAGCCCTCCCATGCCGCTGTTCCCGCCTCTGCTGCTGCTGCTGCTGCTGCTGCTACTGCTACTGAAGCTGCTGTCTACAAACAATAACAGCAACCAACACAAGCACGCGCTGAAGCGGCAGTCCTCCTTTTTTACCTCCCTCTTCCCTTCTGATAACCATCGTCCTCCTCCTCCCTGCCGCAAAACCATACACCGCAAACTCCTCTTCTCCGCGCTCGTCCTCAACTCAGCCATGCTTGTTGTCCTTGCATCGCTCTATCTCTTAGCGGTCCGCATCGCTACCGTCACCGCTCTTCCAATAAACAGCAATCATCAAGAGCAAGATGCTGCTTCTGCTGCCACTCCAACCGCTGGCAAAGACAACCTCTTTCCCACAAACATCGGGTACTTGGGTCCAACAAGGACCGCTGGCGCCCCATTCTTGGCACAAACAGACAAGGCTGCTCCAAAGACCGGATCTCCAACTAAGTCATATTCCTTGCCGCAGCCAATTGAAACTTCCGTGCAAAGTTCTGACCACAAACCTGACGACAGAAACATTTTTGAGCTTTTCGGCACAATTTCTCCATATTATGTTGGGAAAGGTTGGGGCGTGTTCGAATATGGTTTGCCTGGCCAATGTCACATTGACCAAGTGCATGTTCTTTCTAGACACGGTACTAGATACAGTACTGATGATTCCAAATTCCCTGATTTCCTCAAGAACAATTCTGACTTCAAAGCTAGTGGTGACTTGGAATTCTTGAATTCTTGGGAATATGATCAAGGTAACAACATTTTGACCACCTTGGGTAACCAGCAATTGTTTGACAAAGGTGCAAGAACTTTTTTCAGATATGGTAGATTGTTTGATTGGGACAATGTTGATGGTAAATTTGTCTCCAGAAGTACCACTCAAGAGAGAATGACCATGTCAGCCGAATACTTTTTGATTGGGTTCTTTGGCACTAATTGGCAAAAATACACAAACTTGGAATTGTTGATTGAAGCTGAAGGTTTTAATAACACTTTGGCTCCATATGACCATTGTCCAGTCAATGACGACATTAGTAAATTGGGCCTTTCTGACAAAAAAGCATCAAATTTTTTAACCACTTATTTGAAAAATGCTACTGAAAGATTCAATACCCAAGTTGAAGGTTTAAACTTCACCGCTAAGGAAGTTTTCCAGATGCAACAATTGTGTACTTATGAGGCAAACAACTTGGGCTTTTCGCAATTTTGCAACTTGTTCACTCAACAAGAGTGGGAAGACTACGAGTACTACCTCAGTTGGACATGGTACAATGACAACTTCTTTGGTGCTCAAACCGGTAGAGCTCTTGGTATTGGCTGGGTTGAGGAATTCAAAAATAGACTCACCAACACTACCTATGACCCATCTAGACAAGCTTTACAAAACAGTACTTTGAATCAGAACTCCACTTTCTTCCCATTGAATCAAAAACTTTATTTTGACTTTACTCACGATTCGGTGATTACTAATATTTTTGCTGCATTAGGGTTTGACCAATTTAAGAGTAATTTCAGTGATACCGCTGCTAACCCTCAACCATTTGATGTTTCTACCGTGGTGCCATTTGCTTCTCAAACTTATTTTGAAGTCATTGAATGTGATTCTGAAGTGCCATCTGACCGTCACGCTGAATCATCAGGAAGCAACTCAGATGCCAAAAAATACATCCATATTATTTTAAATGATCACACCTTACCATTGCACAAAAACATTCCAGAATTTTGCGAAGAAAGAGCTGATGGGTGGTGTGAATTTGAAAAGTTTGTTGAATATTTGGATACCTTGTGGGATAAGGCTGAATTCAACAAGGCTTGTTTTTCCGGCGGTTATGATTTAGAAGCTCAAGCTACTGATGGTGTTCCAGTAAATTAAACTCTTACAATTAACTGTGGCATAGTGCCCAAAAAATGAAGCACTTCTGGGTTGCTGGTTTTCTTTTCTTTGGTTTTTTTTTCTGTTTTCAAAAATTCATCTCTTTGACTTTCTTCAATGTTCTAACTTTTCTTCTTTACATGGTCCTTTTTTTTTTTTTTTT
>JXWR01002324.1_pt1 | contig 14766 bp, 6 predicted proteins | sample 315541 | NCBI WGS metagenome assembly JXWR01 (sample SAMN03273951, study PRJNA271842) | soil metagenome | isolation source: rice field ambient CO2 | place: India: CRRI Experimental farm Cuttack,Odisha-753006 | collected 2013-12-17
CTTGAATCAAGGCTAAATGGGATAACTAATACTCCTGATCAGATTAATGTTCTGATGGCTCAGTTAGCAAATCTATCTTTTGACGGGGACGAACCAGTTAGAATATATGATTCTACTTCCGGATGGGGCGGATCTTTACTTGAAATGAGACGTGTTATACCAAATTCACGGAAAGTTAGATTGTTAGGACAAGAGTTAAATGCCAAAGCATATCTTTTCTGTGAAATGGTGCTAGGCCTATTAGACGATGACAATACAAGTCATGCACTGAATAATGGTGATGCACTTGTTGCCGATTGGCCATTTGGTGATTCAGGTGCCGACGTTATTATTAATGATCCACCTTACTCAATGAGGTGGAATCCAGACCCAAACCTTCTTGAAAGGGGTATTTATCATAAAATTGGAGTATTACCACCCAAATCTAGAGCAGACTTCGCCTTTGTACTGCATGGACTGGCCCATTTAAATGACAATGGAACAATGGTGATTCAGTTACCGCATGGTGTTCTATTCAGAGGATCAGCGGAAGCAAAAATTCGTCAGTACTTGCTTGAACGCAACTATATTGAAGCAGTGATTGGTTTGCCAGCTAATTTACAAAGCACAACTGCAATCCCAACTATGATTTTAGTATTACGGAAGAATCGAAAACGCAAAGACGTATTGTTCATTGATGCAAGTGATGATGAGGTTAAAAAAGCACGTTCACGTGATTTGTTGTCAACTTCAGCAGTTAACAAGATTGTTGAGACATATCACAAATTCGTTAGCATTCAGCGATATGCGTATGTAGCTACACCGAAAGAGATCATTGAAAATGATTATAATTTAAACATTCCACGCTACGTAGATACTTATATCCCGCCTAAGCTAATTTCTGTGTCTGAGTTGGAAAATAAAATAGTAAAGATCGATCAGCAATTATCAACCCTAGAAGCTGATAGCCGACTTATCATGATGAAGTATCAGTAGAATAGCGCGACTGTAAATGTATTAGTTTTTAGAAGTTTAACATTTAAAGAAAAACATTGGAGGAACTATTAATGCCAGTAAAGAGTAATGAATTAGGAATTGAAGACAAACTGTGGAGTGCAGCAGAAAAGTTACGAGGCTCAATGGACGCATCAACGTATCGAAACGTTGTTTTGGGATTGATTTTCTTAAAATATGTATCAGATACATTTGAAGAATTGCATGCAGAATTGTTAGCTTCTAATTATCCAGAAGAGGCAGAAGAACGCGATAGTTACGATGCTAAAAATGTTTTTTGGCTACCTTCAGAGGCGCGTTGGTCAGTAATTGCCGCCGCTGCTAAAACACCAGAAGTTGGCACTACAATTGATAAAGCAATGACTGCAATTGAGCGTGAGAACTCTAGTGTAAAAGGGGTCTTACCTAAAAATTATGCTTCGCCAGATTTAGCTAAGGAAAATCTGGGTGAAGTCATCGATTTGTTCTCGGACGTTCAGGTTGGAAATGAAGAATCTCGAAAAAATGACGTATTAGGCCGCGTATACGAATTCTTTTTGCGTAAATTTGCAACTAATGGAGATGGTGAATTCTATACGCCACGTTCCATTGTTAGAACACTCGTCGATATGATTGAACCGTTTAAAGGCTCGATCTATGATCCTTGTTGCGGTTCTGGTGGCATGTTTGTGCAATCTGAAGAGTTCGTCCGTGAACACCAAGGAACTATTCTAGACTTGTCTGTTTATGGACAGGAATGGAATCCAACCACTTGGCGCTTAGCTAAAATGAATTTAGCTATTCATGGCATTGATAACAACTTAGGCCCGCGTAATGGTAATACACTATTAAATGATTTACACAAGGGCGAACGCTTTGATTTTGCCTTAGCAAATCCGCCATTTAACGTAAAAGACTGGGGAGCTGAGAAGGTTATTGACGACTCACGCTGGCGCTGGGGGACTCCTTATGATGGAAATGCCAACTATGCTTGGATTGAACACATCTTAAGTAAATTGACCCCAGATGGTAAGGCTGGCATCGTTCTAGCTAATGGTTCCTTATCAACATCGACTAGTGATGAGAAGGCTATTCGCCAAGCGCTGCTCGAGGATCATAAAGTGGATGCGATTGTGGCAATGCCAAGCCAAATGTTTTATTCCGTATCTATTCCAGTTTCTTTATGGATATTTGATATGAATCAAGCATCGCCTAATGAACGTGACCGCCAGGGGGAGACTTTGTTTATTGATGCTCGAGAATTGGGATCAATGACAGATCGAACCCATCGCGAATTTACGCGCGCTGATATTAATAAGATTGCCAATACCTATCACGCTTATACGGGAACCTCTAAAAAAGCGTATCAAGATGTCCCCGGATTTTGTAAGGCTGAAAAGTTGGAAAATATTAAGGCTAATGATTATGTTCTAACACCTGGTCGGTATGTCGGATTAGCTGCAGAAAAGCAAATGTCAGAAGAAGAGTTTGATGTTGAAATGACAAAGTTAAGCGGTGAATTGAAGAAACAATTTGATAAGAGTGACCAGTTGCAGAACAAGATTTTGAATATGTTAAGAGGTATTGGATATGGAGACTAAGTTAGTGAAGCTAGGCGATATAATTTCTTTAAATTACGGAAAATCTTTAACAAAAAAAAATCGAATTCCGGGTGACGTTCCTGTCTATGGGTCTTCTGGAATAACTGATTATCATGACAAGCCACTTGTTGATGCTCCATCACTTATAATTGGTCGTAAAGGAAGCATTGGTTCGGTGTTTTTGTCAGAGGTCCCATTTTATCCTATTGATACAACATATTTTGCAAAAGAATCTGATCTTAACGGATTAGATCTTCATTTTGCGTATTATTTTTTAAAATTTTTGCCGCTTTCTGAAATGAACACTGACAGTGCCATACCAGGTTTAAACCGAAATAATTTTTACTCACTAGATGTTGTTATTCCAGATATTAAATCTCAAAAGATTATTGCCTTTTTGCTGGACCAAATTAGTTACAAAATTAAGATTAATCAGCAGATCAACAAAAACTTGCTGAAACTAATTAATAATATATATCTTCGAGAATACTTTGCCAATCCACAAGTTGCGTTAGCTGACCATGTAGCTTTATCTGATTTAGTACCAACTAAGACAAAGACTTTCAATCCTAAGAAAACATCTGAGACATTGGTAAACCATTTTAGCATGCCTGCCTTTGACGAGGATCAGTACCCCATTATTGATAAAGTGACTAGTATTAAAAGTAACAAGAATATTGTTGAGCCATTTTCGGTGCTGGTTTCGAAGATGAACCCACAGGTAAAACGTGTTTGGTTGCCCAATATCTCTGATAAGATTCTTAATGTCGCTTCTACAGAGTTTTTGACTTTTACCGCTGATTCTGCGGAAATGCAGGCTTTTATCTTTGCAATAGTTAATAATAAATCCTATAAGCAGTTTCTGGTGTCAAATACAACTGGATCAACGAATTCACGTCAACGTGTGTTACCACGAGTGGCTTACTCCTTCGAGATTGCATTCAACAGAATAAAAGCCGAAAGAGTTGGGGAATTACTAGTACCCTTTCTTGAGAAAATTAAATTGACAAAATCTGAGATCCAAAGACTGAAAAAATTGCGTGCTCTCTTATTGCCTAAACTCCTATCGGGAAATATTAATCTATCTAGTATGGAGGAGGCGATGAAGAATGCCTAAAATTCAGCCTTTTACTAATGAACAAGATGTTGAAGAAGGAGCAATTGACCTTATTGCCTCTCTTGGCTACACGGATTTACGTAGTGCTGAGTATAACCAGCCCAATATTCAGGTAGATAGCGAACGTGATAGTGACCATCAGAAAATTGTACTTGAGCCAAGACTAATGGCTGCATTCAAACAAATAAATCCTGGTCTGCCGAATTTTGTTTATACAGAAGCATTACGTCAGTTTAAAAGCATTCCAGACGGACCAGATTTAATGGCAAATAACCATCATTTCCACAAGTTACTGATTGAAGGCGCATCAGTAACTGAAAACAAAAATGGACAACCACACACTTATTCTGTAAAGGCAGTTGATTTTAACAATATTGCAGTCAATGATTTCGTGGTGACAAACCAGTTCACAATGAAGCAAGGAGACCATAATCGCAGACCTGACATTACGATCTTTATTAATGGATTACCTGTAGTGACTTTTGAGCTTAAGAACCAAGCCAACGAGAATGTTGGGGTTGAAGATGCTTATAATCAATTGCAGACCTATAAGCAAGATATTTCTGATTATATGGCCTACAACGAAGTCCTAATTGCTTCTGATGGCGTTAATGCGAGAACAGGCTCCCTTTCAGCCGGGTTTGATCGGTTTATGCAATGGCGATCACCAGATCACCGCGATTCTGATTTGCCGGATTCATATGAACTGGAAACTATGATTACCAATATGCTGAAACCCGCTGTCATTCTAGACTTAATTCAGAATTTTATTATTTTTGAATCTAATGATGAAAAAACATCTAAGATCTTAGCAGCCTACCATCAATATTACATGGTTAATAAGGCGGTGGATCGTACTGCTGAAACTTTGCAAGACTCCCAAAATAATCGCATCGGTGTTGTGTGGCATACACAAGGATCAGGTAAATCATTGTCAATGGTCTTTTTCTCAGGGATTGTCAGTCGAAAACTCGGGAATCCAACAATATTGGTCATCAATGACCGCAATGATCTGGATGACCAACTGAAACAAACCTTTTCAGCAGCGCATGATTATCTACGACAAACACCTAAACAGGCTAAGTCACGAACAGACACACGTGATCTGCTAGCAACCAATAGTGGAGGTATCATCTTTTCCACCATTCAGAAGTTCTCACCTGAAGATGGTGAAGATGCTATGCCAGTATTAACTAACCGCAGTAATGTCATTGTCATATCAGATGAGGCACATCGTTCGCAATATGGTATGAAAGCTCGTTATACCAAAGACGGAGTTAGATATGGTTTCGCACAATATTTACGTGATTCCTTACCAAATGCCTCATTTATTGGATTCACAGGGACACCAATTAATATCGATGATAAGTCAACAACAGGGGTGTTTGGTGATTATATCGATGTTTATGACATGACACAGTCAGTTCGTGATCATACAACCGTTCGAATCTTTTATGAAAATCACGTTATTCCCTTAGATACTGACCCAGAGGTACAGCATAAGTACGAAGCTTTAATAGACGAAGCAGGGCAAGACGATCCCGGAATTACTGATGATCAGAAAAGAAAAGCTGATTTTACTAGTTTGGAACGGTTAGCTGGGGCCACCAGCCGTTTAAAGGCCTTAGCAAAACATTTTGTGCATCATTTTGAGGCTCATCAAGCAGTACAATTTGGCAAAGCTATCATAGTTGAAACGTCAAGGTGTAATGCAGTTAAACTTTTTAATGAGATTGTTAAGTTGAGGCCGATGTGGTATTCAGATGATTTGGCTAAAGGAAAAATCAAAATTGTTATGACATCAGATACTGCTTCTGATGGTCCAGAATTAGCAAAACATCATACTAATACTAAGCAGAGAAAAACTCTCCAACGAAGAATGAAAGATGATAATGATGAACTAAAAATCGTTATCGTCGTAAATATGTGGCTAACAGGTTTTGATGCGCCTTCGGTTAATACAATGTATGTTGATAAACCAATGCATGGGCACAATTTGATGCAGGCTATTGCACGAGTTAATCGAGTTTTTCGAGATAAAGACGGCGGACTAATTGTTGATTACATTGGGATTGCTGATAGTTTAAATCAAGCACTTAGACATTATTCTAAAAATGATCGTAATCAAGCTGGAATTAACGTTGATAAAGCAGTGTCATTAATGAAATCTAAGTACGATATTATCATCAATGATTACCTGTATGGCGTTAATTATAGTGGCTATAATAGTGCTATACGTAGTAAGCGGCAAGAATCTTATCGATTAGCACTTGATGCTGTAGTGAGCTTAGATAAAGAACAGCAAAAAAAGTTTGCGGATACTGTGGTGCAACTACAAAAAGTTTACGCACTTGTGGTAACAAGTAGGCAGGCGCAAGCAATTTCTTCGGAAGTAGCTTTCTTTGGTGCTGTCAAAAGTGCATTGATAAAGGTTATGCAAGCAGTGAGTCCACATGATAATCCTGTCACAAATCGAGAACTAAATTTGCGATTAGATCAGCTTGTAAACCAATCAGTAATAGCTAAACAGCCTGTCGATTTATATAAAGAATTAGGGCTTGAACGACCAGAACTAAGTTTACTGTCCGAAAAATTTTTAGATAGTATCCAAAATATGCCAGAACAAAATTTGGCAGTGAAGTTATTAGAGCGATTGCTTAAGGGTAAAGTTAAAGCATTGACTAAGGTTAATCTAATTCAATCACGGAGGTTTGGTGATATGCTTGAAAACAATATTGAAGCATTAAATCAACGTGGGGTGACGACTGAGATTGTTATTCGAAAATTGATTGAATTAGCTAAAAATATGCAGGAAACAGAAGCAGCCGGCGAAAGCTTAGGACTGAGTGCTAATGAACAAGCGTTTTACGATGCATTATGTGATCAAAAGACCGCTGTGCAAGTTATGGGTGAAGATACGTTACAAGAAATTGCCAAAGAATTGGTAGGAACTGTGCGTAAATATGCATCTACTCCTGACTGGGTTCAAAGGAAGACGACACAAGCCGCTATGCGGCAAGCTGTCCGCCGTATGTTAAAAGATCATGGGTACCCGCCAACATTTGCACCCGCTGCAGTAGATACCATTATTGAACAGGCGCAGACAATGGCATTTGAAAATCACAACTAGATATAAATATCAAAATAGAAGGGATTTTCCAAAATAACTTTAACTCATTCATTTCCACCTACACAGTACCTGCCAAAAAAATAATGATATAAGAAAGCTTTTATGTATGATTAGCCACTAGGGTATACCTTAATGGTCATTTTAATATGTGATAAAATGAAGTTCATTAAAAGTATCTAAAAAGTGATAAGCACAGTTAGATTTTGATATCTACTCGTAAGGTCCATAGAAATCAACTATTGAACACAAATAAAATCTTATAGAATATGAGATGAAATAACATGAAACCTATACAGTTTAAAAAATCTCTGCCATTTAATTATGATTCACCACAAACTATGTACGAAGACAACAAGCAAAAGAAAATAACTGGACTAATGGCTTACCAGTCAAAAATCATATCTAAGTTTATGGATACCTATACAAGTGACAAGCAACAAGATATTGCCTTAGAGTTACCAACTGGTAGTGGCAAAACCCTCGTAGGTCTAGTCATTGCTGAATATATTCGAAGAAAGTATTGTAAAAAAGTTGTTTATGTGTGTCTCAATAATCAGCTTGTAAACCAAGTTGTCTTGGAAGCAAATGAAAAGTACAATATTAAAGCAGTGGCATTAACCGGTTCTCAATCGGAATACAAGCCAACCTCTACACTTGCTTACATGCAAGCCAAAGCAGTCGCAATAACTAACTATAGTAGCATTTTTAACAATCACAGTTACTTTTCAGACAGTAATATTTTCTATATATATGATGACGTACACAGTGCATCATCATATATTTCAAATAATTGGTCTGTACGTATTACTAAGGACGATAGTTTGTTTTATAACTTGATTGATGTTTTAAAGTCTAGCATTGGAGAAAATGCATATCAACATTTGATGAATAATAGTGATAATTTAGCTGATCCCATGTGGGTTGATATGGTTCCCACAACATTCGTCAATAAAAAATCTAAGGAAATTACTGATTTACTAAATTCATTATCAGAGTGTTCAAAAGGACATAACACATTTGCATGGAAAAATATATGTAACAATTTATCTGCATGTAATATATTCATGAGTGAAAAAGAAATTCTTATTCGTCCACAAATTTCTCCATGTAAAACAGTAAATTCATTTTTAAATGCTAGTACTAGAGTATATATGTCAGCCACTTTGGGTAGAAGTGGAGAATTAGAAAAAACTTTTGGAGTAGAAGACATATCCGAAATCATTCTATCTGGGGACGACAAGCCCAAAATTGGAAGACATCTTTTTCTATTCCCCGACCTTCTTTTCAAAAAGAAAAATAAGAAAAGCGAATTATTTAAACAATTACAAATTCCTTTTAATAGAAGTGTAGCACTTGTAAATTCAACTTTAGAAGAAAAGAAGTTAACAGAATCTATTCATGAAAGTTTACCAAAAATTAATGTCTTTACTGGGCGTGATCTAGAAAATAAGATGTCAACTTTTGAGCAGTCTTCTAGCTCTGTCGCCATATTAGCAAATAGATACGACGGGGTTAGTTTCCAAGATGATTGCTCTCATTTAGAACTGATAAAGGACTTAAAAATCTATGAGAACTTACAAGATAGATTTTTCTCTAGTAGACTGAAAGCTTCGCCTGTGATAGAAGAACAGCAAATAATTAGGATAATACAAGCAATTGGAAGATGCACCAGAAGCGCAAATGATTATTCAACAATAATTATAGAGGGAAATGATATTCAGAGCATCCTTCTGTCAGAAAAAAAGCAACGACTTTTCGAGCCTGAACTTCGTGCAGAATTATGTACCGGTATTGAGACTTCTTCCAGTCAAGATACGCTTACAGAGCTATCAGAAGTTGGCCAATTAGTCTTAAATCAGCATGATCCCAATTGGGAAAATATAGAAGACCACATACTAGAAATGAGAGATAATTTTAACAACGAGGAGAGGGAATGCTCAATACATGATCTTCTGAAGTCTGTTGTCCCTTTAGAAGTCAAGTTTCAATATGCCTTATGGAATGACGATGAGTATGCAGCTGTCCAAATCTCTACAGCCATTGTAGATAAATTAGCAAAAAAAGCCGATAAACGATTAAAGGGGTTCCTTTATTACTGGAAATACCTCAACTTTTCTATAAGATTAAAACAAAGTTCAAGTAAATCTGAAACAGAAAGCATAAAGAATGACTTTATAGCATTTATAAGTACTGAATCTCATTCCATTTCTTGGTTTTCTAGACTATCCCGCTTATTAAGTATTGATAGTCCACAGATTAAGAATTCACAGCAAAATGATGAGCGAATTGCAATCCAAACCGATAATATAGAAAAAATACTTAATAACGAGTTATCTAATAAGACAAAAACTAGCAGGATGAAGCTGTTTTCTTCACAAAAAAAGCAGATATTAGATACCCTTTCTAACAAAGGAGGGACTAACTATGAAGAGGCAGTTAAAAAATTAGGATACTGGCTAGGTTTTAAAACCGATAATACGTTTGCGCCTGCTGGACCAGATCCTTGGTGGTTTATAGATGGACATACACTCATTGTTTCAGAAATCAAAATTTTGGGGGAAAACAATCCCATTTCAAATTCTCATATCTCTGAATTTAACGGGCACAAGAACTGGCTAATTAACTCCCCAAACTATCCTAATATTGATAATACTACTAACTTTACATGCGTATTTATTAGCAACTCAAAAAAAATAGATAGAGATGCTCAAAACAATATATTAAGGGATTCCCTTTATCTCAATAGCAACGATCTATTAAGGTTTGCTCAATCCGCGTTAAGTACAGTAGCTAGTATATACGAGGAGTATGATGGACCTGGCGATATGCTTTGGACTGCAAATGCTCATAATACGATTTCTGAGAGTTGTTTTTCTCCGAAAAAAATTCTTGATTCCTTAAACAGGAGGTTAATTGACCTACAAAATTCAAATGACTAGTTGTTTGAATTCAATTGAAGTTAAGCCTTATAATTGAATCTCCCTTGTACTTGTAAGCCAACGTTCGGCTACCAACACCTTCAATGGTATTTAACTTGTAATTTAAATTCGTATGATAATTGTCATATAACCATCAGAGAAGCATTATGCCAAACTCTGGAGCTTCATATTAAGTACCATTTTTATGGTAGATTATGAAATTATTCCAAACTAACTTTCTAGAAAAAGGTTGATTCTCTTCTAATTGAAATATTTAGTTAGGAAAGAATGGCGCCACAACTCAACAATTGTGTCGCTTTTTTGTGCCTTATAATTAAAGGTGTTAAAATACGCCATAACTTACCACCATAAAGCAGTCCAATTAATTTATTGACTTCTAAGTAAAATACCAGGAGTTTTGCTATGAGTTAACTATGATCCTAGGTGGTCACTAAAACATTCCTTAATTTAGGGGCTATAATTACATTATCGCCCCTATAAAAACTTATTAAAACAACCCCTGTTATCTAACTACTAGATAACAGGGGTTGTTTTTTTGTTAGGTGCTATAATAGTACTTAAAAAACGAGGTCGATGATCACATGCCCAATCACATATTTATCAATCGAGAGTCCGGGAATGATAATATTTCAATATTCTATGACGAACCATCATTTGTGGTCATTGCGAATAAAGACGATTTAGCTAGCATTCAGTTGATTGATTAAGTCTAAAAAACCTGGCATCTATATATTGTTAGGTGATGATAAACGATATATCGGTCAAGCATCAAATGCTATTTTTAGTAGACTGCAGCAACATTATATTAATAATCCGGGTTCACAAATAGAATTTGTGACAAAAGTAGGAGGCTGAACAATCAATGGTTCAGTCTCTTTTTTGGTGGATTATTTAATGATTTTCTAATCTGTTTGGTCAATAATAAAAATTTGAACGCTTTTTCACAAAACTAAAGCTATTATTAAGAGCTCTTTTAAAGGCTTTTTATTTTGTTATATAAGCTTGAATTGAAGAAATAAAAATGCGAAATTAGGATTAAATTAAAAAAACATAAAAAAATATTGACTTTTATTAGAAAGTCATTAGAATTATGCCTATACAAAAAACCGGGGTGTGGAAGTTTGAAAAAGAATGACATTAATCTGTACGTAGATGTAGGCACAGTTAAATAAGGGTCTAAACCCTTACTAATTGTGAGTTTTACAGTACAATCTCAAACCTCGTGTCTTGGCAAAGACTATAGCCTCTCGAACCGTCATTTGTCGGTCGGGGCGGTTTTGGAATTGCTTTGGCTGATAAGGTTCGTGATTGTATAGCATAAAGTAAATTGCGGTTAACAGCTGTCTAGCGATAGCGACTATCGCTTTCTTGTAACCACGGCGTTTCTTTAGAACGTTGAACCGACTTTTAATTTCAGGGTGCTTATTGCTTCTAACGATGGCATTAGCAATCTGGACGAGGAGCGGTTTGATATATTGTCCAGCTAAAGAACATGCCAAAGATTATAGACATCATTATCTAATTCATTACCCCAATTAATTAGATAATAGCTGGCTTATTTGTTGTGAACTGTTAGCTATGGGTATATACCGCGACTAGCGGTCAGAAGAGTTTTTAGTTACTGGTGTTCATTTGAATACCAGCTTTTTTGTAGGAGGTAAGAGTATGAGTGTATGGGGACAGTTTATGAAACGTGAAGACGCCTCAAGTTATATCGACAAAGATGCTGATATGCCGCGAGTGTTGCGTACTAAGGATTTTTTGGCATTGGGAGTTGGCACGATTGTTTCGACGTCAATCTTCACGTTGCCAGGTGTGGTTGCTGCTAAGTATGCAAGGCCAGCTGTAGTCCTATCGTTTCTTGCGGCGGCTGTTGTAGCTGGATTTGTAGCTTTGGCTTACGCAGAAATGTCGGCTACATTGCCAGTGGCAGGTTCAGCGTATTCATGGATTAGTGTGTTATTTGGTGAAGGCTTTGGCTGGGTTGCTGGTTGGGCCTTATTAGCAGAATACTTTATCGCTGTTGCGTTTGTTGGGTCTGGGTTATCAGCTAATCTTAGAGGACTGTTGTCACAGGTTGGATTAAATTTGCCTGCTGCTCTTTCTGGGGCTGTAGATACCCATACATTGTTTGGCTGGTCACCGAATCTTAGTGGTCCTAAAGGTGGAGTGATCGACATTATGGCATTTATCGCCATTATCGTTGTCGCTATGTTATTAAGCCGTGGAGTCCAAGAAGCTTCACGAGTTGAAGTTGTGCTGGTTGTACTAAAGACGGCTGCTGTATTGCTATTTATTTTTGTGGGTATTACCGCTATTGAACCAAAAAATTATGTACCATTCATTCCTGCTTATAACCCAGGTGGTACCACAATGGGCGGTTTTCAAGGTGTTTGGGCTGGTGTAGCCGGTATTTTCTTGGCATATATCGGATTTGATTCAATTGCTTCAAATTCAGCAGAGGCGATTGAGCCACAAAAAACCATGCCACGAGGAATTCTTGGATCTTTGGCAATTGGTGTCGTTATGTTTGCAGGTGTCTCATTAGTCTTAGTTGGAATGTTTAAGTATTCACGTTATGTAAACAATGCAGCACCCGTTGGTTGGGCGTTGCGTGAGTCTGGACATCCTTTGATTGCAGCTATTGTCTCAACGGTCGCAGTGGTCGGAATGTTTACCGCTTTAATTGGTATGATGATGGCCGGTTCGCGATTGCTATACTCATTTGGTCGTGACGGCATGTTGCCATTATGGTTAGGTCGTGTTAACGAGAAGGGCTTGCCTAATTCAGGGCTGATTGTCTTGACTGTTGTCAGTGTTTTGGTTGGTTCACTTTTTCCATTTTCATTTTTGGCCGAATTAATTTCAGCGGGGACGTTGATTGCCTTCATGTTTGTGTCTGTGGCGATGTACGCCTTGCGCCCTCGCGAAGGTAAGGACTTACCAACAACTGGATTCAAAATGCCCGGCTATCCTGTAACACCGGCAATCGGATTCTTGCTAGCGTTCTGGGTTTTCTGGGGCTTAAGCATTGATGCAAAGCTTTACGCATTGGCTTGGTTTTTGCTTGGCTTGATTTTGTACTTTGTATACGGTGCAAAACATTCAGATACACGACGTAAACAGGCCCGAAAGTAAAGAAGCGTTGGCGGTATTTTTAGAGATTAAAATGTTTTTCTGTTTAAAGAGAGGCGGGAAAGAATATGACTAGAAATGATGAAGTCTTGGATGAAGAAGAAAAGTATTTCGCAGGTGCGGACCGTGTTTATTATTTTGACATGGCGATTGATTCAGGAACAGGCGCCGTAGTACGCGATGTCGCAGGAAACGAATATATTGATCTATTAGCTAGTGCAAGTGCTACAAACACTGGCCATGCGCATCCAGCAATTGTGAAGGCAATTACTGAGCAAGCTCAAAAGTTGGTTCATTATACGCCTGCGTATTTTTCTACGTCGACTGAGGCAAAATTGGTTAGCCGACTAGTCCATCTGGTTCCTGAAGAAGGCGATTGGATGGTGGCTTTTGGAAATTCTGGATCGGACGCAAATGACGCTGTAATCAAATTTGCGCGTGGGTATACTGGACGGCCAAATGTGGTGAGTTACACAGGAGCCTACCACGGTTCAACATATGGTTCTATTACTGCGTCTGGGGTTAGTTTAAACATGGTTCGCAAGATCGGACCATTGTTGCCTGGATTCTTCAAGGTGCCTTTCCCAGCCCCATGGAAGAAGCAACCGGAGGAATCAGAAGAAAAATTTACCGACAGAATGTTTGAGGCGTTTTTGGAGCCGTTCAACAATTATTTACCAGCTGATGAGACGGCGGTTATTTTGATTGAGCCAATTCAGGGTGATGGTGGAATTGCAGCAGCACCTAAGTTATATTGGCAAAAGGTTGCTCAATTCGCTAAAGAACATGGCATTTTGCTGGCAGTCGATGAAGTTAATCAAGGAATGGGACGTACTGGAACGTTCTTCTCATATCAGCGGTTCGGCCTACACCCCGATTTGATCAGTATGGGTAAGTCTTTGGCGTCTGGAATGCCACTTAGCGCGGTTCTAGGCCGGCGTGAAATTATGGAAAGTCTAGAAAGTCCAGCAAATGTGTACACGACTGCGGCAAATCCAGTGAGTACAGCCGCCGCGTTGGCTACACTTGATGTTATTGAGAATGAACATTTAATGGAGCGCTCAAAAGAGCTAGGCGAGATTGCACGTGAGTTCTTTGAAGGTGAGCAGAAACGTCATGATTTCATCGGCGGTGTACGCATGTATGGATTGAACGGTGGAATTGATATCGTTGATCCGAAAACTGGGCTGCGGGATACTGATGCCACTAATTACATTTTATATGCGCTATTTAAACGTGGTGTTTTGATGATTTCGTTACAAGGTAGCACTTTGCGATTCCAACCACCTCTAGTAATCACTGAAGAACAATTGCGTCAGGCGTTCGATGTACTACATGGTGTATTCAATGATTATGAGAATGGTAGATTAACGGCCCCAACCGGTAGGCACCATATTGGTTGGTAGGAACAATAAACAACAGTTGTGGCCTCTTTTTGATGCTGTATAATTAAAGGGTTAGAACCGTGTCATTACTTAATGACATAAGTAAGGAGAGAAAAAGATGAAACATAATGAGCATCTATTAGATAAATCGTATTTCGAAAAAGTCGCTGCACTTTTTAATAAAGGACAGTCTGATCCCCTGCTAGGTGAGGCCATGTGAACATGGAATAATCTTCAGGAAGGTTTCACAGCCAATGAGCGCCTTCCAGACACGCTCGTTGATATTGCTGTTTGGCCCGTTTTTAATCGCGCTCCTCAGCTATATCGACAAGCACCACAAATAAAAACCCGCCCTGCGTAACTTTGGTCGGTTACAAGGCGGCAATGTATTTTGTAATCTAGACCACCGCCTTTAAAGCGGCTTGTCTGAGAAGCTCCGTTCACGCAGGGCTTCTTTTTCTTCCTCGCATTATAGCATGCCTTTAAT
>JXWR01000464.1_pt1 | contig 14698 bp, 8 predicted proteins | sample 315541 | NCBI WGS metagenome assembly JXWR01 (sample SAMN03273951, study PRJNA271842) | soil metagenome | isolation source: rice field ambient CO2 | place: India: CRRI Experimental farm Cuttack,Odisha-753006 | collected 2013-12-17
TTTGTGATACTATCAATATACAGTACTACCAGTGCTCTTAAATTGAACAAAAAAACTTAGTTAAATAATGTTAGCTTCTTGCGTTAATAGTAACTTTTCCATTGGTAAGATCAACGGGAATCTTGGTCAAAATGGGAACCACATGTACTTACAAAAGAAAAAGGCTGTTGGTAGTTCTTATTTGAGCCAAGCAAACACTCGGATAACCAAGAACAAGAAACCTGAATTGAAGGTCAAATTGATCAATACCGTTTTTGATATCGAAGCTGCAAAGGTTAGCGAAGAAATTTACCAAACAAAGTTCTGTTCAAACTTACTCAAGAGTCAAGGAGAAAATGCATTTGACATAGAAAGAATGGATAAGAGACAAGTTTGCAAGCTCACCGAGCCATTGAAAGATAGTTTCATCAAGACAGAAGAAAACGTCAAAAAGCAGCCTCTCGATGAAGAGGACCCTGCATTTAAGCTCATCAACAAACATAAATCTTTCAGAAAAACCTTACAGTTCGGTAATAAATATTTCAACGCAGACTCATTAGATTTGTCCAGTTGCTCTAGTGATGAATCCTTCAATAATTCCTTTAGCGAAACTTTGAAGAAAAGAATAGTGCGTGAAAATGATAACTTCACTCCTTTGAAACACATGCAAAAAATCACAAATTCTAAGAAACTCAAAAAACCAAAGATCTTGAAATCAGATGGAAAAACAGTTACTGCTGAATCTGTTTTGAGAATGGTTGATCCCTCTTTCCTTGTCAGCAGTGATGCCGAAGACTCCTCATTGATGTCTATTAACAGTTCCAATGTGATGACGAGTAACAATACAAATAAATTTGACAGCCAAAATCTCTTGGACGACTTACAAAATTTTGACCAAATCGATAAGACTCTATTCATAAATGAAAATATGGCTTCCTCTATAAAACCAAAGTCTTCATACACATCGACTAATCGTTCAAACTTGAGCAAAGGATTTACTATAGATGATTTCGACGGCAACCTTTTCAACAGCAAAAGCCAAACGACAAGCCCAAAAGAATTCCAACAAAAAGAATTTATTTCTCCTATCAAGAAAACAATTTGGTAGTCTGCTTACATCGTTGCAAAAATTAACCAGACCTATTATTTTTTACTTATTTTCCTTTCCGTTCTTCCTAGTTTCCATAGTGGGAAATATGAGTGTGGGGTTTATGTGTGCTGTACTTTAATTTCTCTCAACAATTCCTTTAAAATACCCTTCAGTTCGACTTACATGGTTTGTTTCTTGACAATGTAAAAAAAGACATATTTATAAAATTTCTATAATATACATGTAAACTTGACAAAACAACGTGTAGACCAACAGCCTTGAATCTGCAGTTTGATTTAAGGTCAAAGTCCGACTAAGCAATGAATAGCTTCTAAAAGATTAGACCTGGAGTGAAAAAAAAAGTTTTTCGTATACCAAACGATTGCCGCAAAATTTTGAATTGATATAGACAAGGTGTTTATTGAATGGATTAGTGGCTGAAAGCGATCACTTGATTCAACATAAATTTAAATGCGGCTTCCTACCACCTGAAACCCCGGGCTAAATCTTCTAGCATCTTTCTCCTGTGCTTTTGTTTTTGGTTGCTCTACCACTTGTAAGCGCACCAATTCTTTTACTTTGGCTATCATACCAGCTGATGCTGGCGACACTTTTTGATATGCAATAGAACCTCTTTTCTTTAGGCCCAAAGCCTCCAAGGTTTCCTTGTACACAACAGGCAAACCGATGGTGGATCTTGTCATAGTTATGCGGTAGAACATTTTTGCGGTAGAGTATTTTAATGTATTGCTTTACTATGTCGAGTGATGAAGCAATATATCAATGTCGTCTATATCTATTAAAGAGAAAAAATGTTAAGACTTTTTCATTTTTTTGATTTTTCGATATTTGAAAATTAGTACGGGTAACCATAATTACTTCCCATAATATAAGTTGTTCAATGACATACTATACTATCCGTGTAGTCGGAAACCAAAACACTAAATAGCAATAAATAATTTAACACTGCTTTTTAAAACAAATGACTGTTATTCTGAACGCAAGCTCCTAATATGTTGTAGGTTGGGTTGGCCCTTTTTGTGCCCTTGCCCTCCTTTTCAGCTTTCATATTTGCCGATCGCAGTGCTGGGGTCATGAACACTTCAAGCAGCCAGTAAAAAGCAATGAGCTATAGACATATTAACACATAGATATGATAAATAAGCTGGGATGAACTACTTCTTTGTATAGAACACTATCAAGTTTTAGTTCTACATCGGGTAGTGTATTGTATCTCATGTTGTGTTTTTGGCGGAGAAAAGCATATTAAAAAAAAGAACCAAAACCAATCATATGGAGCAGGAGCAAGAGTATACAATATAAATAAGCCATTATATGATTCCAAGAGCTAGTTACTAAAAAATAAATGGTAAAACTACACATTTTCCGTCAGGAATATGCGACAACAGTAAGCACAAGCTCACTGTTTTCGTGCAACATAAACTGAGCTGGGTAACTAAAACACTTAGTGCTGCGCAACTGCTTGATATTTAAAAGTTAAAACCCTGGTTGAAAGATTTTTTATTATGGATTCGAAATAACTACCAAAACTTTTTTAGCTACTTTTCTGTAATTGGTTCTTCGCCGCCGTTGCTCACAGGCATTATGCAACAAGGTTAGTATGAATATTGAAGCTAAATAATCACCATAAAATATTGAGGCGATAATACTTTCCTTTAGAATAATTTTTTGGGAAATATTCTTCATATTAACTTTTTGAACAAAGAAACAACCTTAATGTGATTTGGATCTTTTACTCAGATATGAGCCTTTTATATCATCCATAATACTAAGTTGTGAGTTTAGAGTTCTCACCAATAACAATCTTTTGGTCTGTTTTGTGAGAAGAGTCTTTAGATTTTTATCTTCTATATTCATCTTCTGCATTTTGAGTCTTTCTTCATTAAGGATCATTTGAATTTTTGAAACTTTACTCAAGGTATCGTCAAATTTTATGATAGCATTTGCCTTTTTTGCGATGCCCTCTTCTTCCTCCTTTTGAATTTCTTCAAGCAAAGCTTCATCTCTGAGGATCTTATAATGCCACTGCAAAGTAGGGTTTTTATACTCCATAGGGGTGTACCCTTTCTTTAACTCGAATGCGTTAAAGAGTTTTTTAGCAATTTGTGTAAATTGCTCAGGAACCTGAACCGCCGCGGCCTTACTAGGAAATCTTCTAATGTTATCGCGGAATGGCAACTGGATCATAAAAAATCCTTGAGGAAACACCGAATTTGAAATAGAATTTAATGAGTTATAATTGCTGGGGACAAGTGCGTACAAGCTTCCCGGTGAACCTTTCCGTACGGATCCCCAGACAATAGCAGCTCTTTCTAACTCTCTAGTCGACTGATAAAGACACGAAAATGCTCTAAACGAATTAGCATAACTTCCTCTTGTATTTACATACACAAATGGCGCATTTCTAATATGATACTGGTGTTGAAATGCCTTGTTAATTTCCCGGAATCCAATAATTTTGAGCTTAGGACAACTGGTTTCAAGGTCCTGCTCAAAATTTTGTATTGTAGCGAGCTGCTGATCACTGAGATATATCACTTCATCGCCGAACTTGTATGCTTTAACCAACTCTGCACGTTTATCCTGTATCATTTTGGAGCCATCAGCAGTGTAATATTTTGTGTAAGATTGAACCGTTTTTGGCGTTTCTGATTTTGTATACATATAATTAGCACGTCGCGCGTATTCAGTGGTAAGCACAGTATAGCCTTTTATTGCTATAGTTAAGCCAGGTCCAATTTCCAACGAGCACTGAAATTGAACTCGATGAACCTCTTTTCTGCTGTTTATTCGGTTACGCATATCTTTTATCGATATTGGATCAATGCTTTTCCCCGCAAATAACGCATCATCTCCCTCTTCACCATGTGGAGAATTTGTGCCTTCGGGTGTATTGAGAAATAGTAATTCTGCGTATAGAGAGCTTTCAAAGGTTGATTGCTGCTTGTTCAAGAAAAACGGCACCACATTAATCTTCGCATTGTCCAAGTCGTCCAACAATAATCTGATGTTCTTTTTTAAACTTTGTCCTTCAGAGGTCGATGGATCAAACGGTTTGTCATTATCTGTTATGAGAAACACTCTTTTATAATTATATCTCTTGTTGTTCCGCGCAGTAAAGATGAATTCTTTTTTCATTTGAACAAGTACGTTATTCAAGCATGTTCTGTTGTCATCAAAGCTTTCGGGAGAGTCATACTGAATCATAGGAATCTCTTCAGATAGTTGCGTCACAGGCTTACCATTTCTATCATCAGTATCATTTAAGGTGTCTCTAAGTTGTTTCATTATTTTGGTATTAAGATCTTGCAATTTGAAATATTGAAACATACCACTTTCACAGTTTGAAGATGTTATCTCACTGTTGAAAAAGTAGCATCCAATACCGGTATTGGGCAATGTTATTGCCAATTGACCCATAAGCTCGTCGATAGTTTCAAGAAGTTCACGCAACGGCGACTTGGATTTAAGAGTTCCTGATGGAGCGAGCATAGTGTTTGTAAGTTCAATGCAAAATACGATTGCCTCTTTGATTTCATATTGCTGAAGTTGTCAGTAAAAACTCATAGCTTATTTCAGCACTCCATGCTCAAAGACAGATGCTGGCTAATAACATACGCTTCTAAATGATATATTCTCAATTTCTGATGAAGGATTCAGCATTATTAAAATATTAAAATATAAGCCAAGGTGTTATTTTGGAGAGACTTGCTCTTAAATAAATGTCGATGAGATGAGATGACCTCCTAAAGCACCTGCTAAAATAATCAATATTGTGTAGTAAAAGAATTTTTGGGATCAATTAATATATATCACGTGATTACCACCTAGCATTTAGATACATTTTTAGGTGATAATAAATTTAAGAATCAGCATTGGACTGTTGGTCTAGTGGTACGACGTTTCGTTTACATTATCAACAAGTTCGCGCTTGTGATATGCACCGAAAAGATCGCGAGTTCGAACCTCGCACAGTTCAATAACTTATAGTTAAAGATCAAATTTTTTTACAATTGATTCTACAATGAGTGTCGTATTTATCAAAACTGGGCTTATTTTTGTTGAGCTGAAAAGCACACTAAAGGTCAAAGAATTTTTCTTTGTGTCTTGTCCATTTGGTGTTCTGTATTTATCATTCATTCATGCGCAAAAAGGAAAAGTTGTACGAGCGCGGCACTGCTCTGTAAACAACCGGGTAAAACAAGTTTGGCAGAAAATTAAAATCATATACCGTGTAAATGTGCCAAAGGTTAGCATCATCTTAAGCGTCAACTAGTAGCATCACCACAACGGATTGTCTCGAAATGAATAATGATGAATTAAGGATTATAAAGAATCAAGACTTTTTCTTAAATGAAATAAGCCGCGGAATCTGTCAGGTCGTACAGTTCTATGATGACAATGCTATTGTCCAAACAGTGGATTCTCTTATACTTCTGATCAATGATTTTCAGACTAGTCCCCAACTATTAGACAAGTCACTCCCAAGCTTTGTTCAGAAGCTTTCTGAAAAATATACTCAACTTTTAAAAGAAGGAAATGATGATGGAACTTTGAGGAAAGTGATTGCTTTGATTATGTACAATTTCTGCAAGATAAGAGGTCTTGAACTTGTGAGCAACTTGTTATCAACCGATATAAATTTGTTCAATATCATCTTTGATCAGCTACGCCACATAGTTTCAAATTTTAATGATAAGGATCACTGGCATGAGCTCTCATTTTTGCTTTTATGGCTTTCTGTATTGATATTATCCCCTTTTGCTTTGCAATCCTTATCGAATGTTGAGCTTATTCATGAAATCTGCTTTGAGAAATTACTCATGAAAAATAATTCAAACAGCTACCTTAACGACGTGGATGTGCTTCTTTACTCAAAATTTCTTTCTAGAGTTGATTCAATTGAGTACCTAAGAGACTATTATCATAAATATCTAGAGGAAAATTTTCGCGATTTTTCTACAAATCAAACACTAACAAACTTGAAAATATTACTCAACTTGTTGAAATTGGTTGATTATAAGCCCCATCGTGACCTCCTAAATGTGCATTATAATTTGATTTCACAAAAGTTTCATCAAATAGAAAGCTCGGCTAGCTATTCATCTTTGATACTTCAACAAGTGATAAAAAATTATGGTCATTTGTCAACTGCATTTTTAAAAATCATCAACTCGAGTTTAGATGATGTAGACGAGGACTTATATCTACAACGCATAGAGGATACTATTTCATCCTTGATGTCAATAATTTCAAACAAAGATACCATTATAAGATATAGTAATGCCAAAAACATTGCGAAAATAGCAGTATTATTACCGCAAGAGTTCCAGTTAGATATATTGAGTAATGTTATTGCTCAATTGGAGATAGATCAAGCGACACAACTTATTGAAAAAATCGAAGAGAAAGACTTGAAAGTCGATATTGCTCAAAATATTCATATTAATTTTGATTTGGTTTCTATAAATAAAGTACACGGAACATTTCTTGTTGTTGCGGAGCTCTTGAAAAAAGGCTTAATTTCAATAGAGAACGAAGAGTACATTAATTTGATTTACGTTCTCATCAAACCATTCTTTTACTTCAAGAGATTTCAAATCAATTCTGCTCTTATTGGCGCAAATATAAGAGACGCAGTGCTCTATATTGTATGGAATTTATTGAAATATAATAGTGGCTTGCTCAAGCGCAATAAGAGCGTCTTGGTACTGCTATTCCAACATCTTGTTTTTATCAGTTGTTTTGATACAGATTTGATAATCAGAAGATCAGCAAGTGCTGTTATACAAGAAATGCTTGGACGATTTGGCACCGATATCTGGCTTGCCTTGTCCATTGATCAGGAAACAGCAAACAAATTTTCAGTCAGCCTTGTTGAGCTTTTGGAATTTAATAAGCTAAATGATTTAGATGTGACATATTTTGAAAATTCCGTCGCTGTCTTCACTATGCTTCCGGGGTTCCAGAGTGATTTTTTCAAATTATTGCTTTGCACAGAGACGGACGTTTTGCATGCCTACGATAAATTGATAAAAAATGCAAACTTAAGTCTGGGCATTTTCTCAATAGATCACGATAGCCAGAAGAAGTCTTCTATATTAGTTGCCTCTTTATTCGAATTAAAAATTGAGCAATGTAGCAGCAACGAAAAGAAAATAGACTGGGTGAAAAAGTTGATAAGTTCTTTGGAATATGTCTTGCTGCAATTTGGAAACACCAAGATTAAACCGGGACTTTTTTTTACAGCTTCCGAGTTGCTCAAAACAGTCCGCAAGAGCTCAAAAGATGGCGCCTTACTTGACGTTTCATCTAAACATAGACTAGACTCTCATATTGGAAAGCTCAAAGATTCGATATCAGCTTTCACCTTTGACTATCACAAAGACCTGGTGCATGTTGGGGAAGAGATCATGAAGATATTGGTTGAACTTCTATTTTATTATGATAAGCCTAATTACTATAGTGGTGGACCTACAAATCACTCAAATAGTCTCCCAGAGCATATAATAGAAAACCTTGTATTCAACATAATAAGGCAGAATAGTGAAGCCATCAGTTTGTTATTCAAGCATTTTATTGTTGAATTATCCAAATATGAGTTTTTAGAGAAAAATGCTGAAAAGCAAAGTTTTGTATTTCTTTTCACCAACAAGCTTATGTACTATATTAAAAATGGAAATTTGATCAGCTCAAAGAATGTTGGTTATTTGAAGCCCAAATACTTAGTAGATCAAGGATTCTTGACTTACTTTGCAAACTTAATCACTGACAAAAAGATATCATATGAGATCAGGGAAAACTTGATATTTAGCATTGGGAACTTAATTTATAATGTGAGCCGAGCAGATGCTGATGAAAGCATTTTTGATGCCAAATTCCTTCGCGCATTGGTAGACCAACTTAATGACTACACATTAACTGAACAAGGCGATGTGGGAAGCAAAATAAGACTTGCAGCTATTAATACCATTGAAAAGAACTTAGAATTTTTTATTAATATGGAAAACGAAGGACTATCATTGTTAATTGAGTCAAGGTTATTAAGGATATCGAGTGAAGTCATTGATAAAGTAAAATACAAAGCTTTAGTAGTGTTGATCAAATTCAAATTTGCAAACAAAGAAAACATAAAGAATTACTTTATTTCTATAGCGGATGCCATAATTTACAGAAACGACTACTTCCGTTACTACAAGTTCTTATTTCACTTCTATTATACCAACTATGCTTTAAATTCACTGGTTCGGGAAAAGTTTTCAGTGACCCAACAACCGAACCAGGAATTTTGGAAGGGTATTTGTTTAACCGGTGGCTCAATACATGGGTCCGATTTAAGTGTGCTCCAATCTACTGATGCTTTGATTGAGATTTTCGACAACTGGCTTACGGTTGACTTGGATCAATGGGAAAATTTCAAAAAGAGTGGAAAAGGTTATCCCTACAAGTTTGAATTTTTGTATGAAGGTTTTGACAAAAATTTATCTGAATCAGATCAGTTAACACAAAACCAAGGATTGAAACGCTTAACAATAAACTATGTGCTATATTTACTTCGTGAACCTACTGATAATGAGAAAATGCTTAATTACAATAGTCAAAAAGACACGTTTTATGATCAAGAAGAGAAGGTCCGAACTAGTTGTCTTAACTTACTAGTGAAACTTATAAACTCAAAAGTCGAGTTAGTTCAAGATAAGCAGAATGATGAAGATAAACTCATTATAAAGAAACTTTTTGTGCGGACATATAATATGGAAATCAAAAATAAATCGCCTAGCACTTTGCTTAAAATAATAGATATTCACGAATATTTGATCATGCACGACTATGCTAAACGGGAGTCAATGAAGCGTTTGGACACAATGCTCAAAAAATTTATTCGCAAAAAGCCAATAGCAACAAAAATTATCGAGTCACTTTACGCAATCTATACTTCTGAAATGGAAAACAGTCTGGCAAATTATGATGAGCTTAAACTGTTAACTTTGTATTTGAAAGAAAGCGAGTATCAAAAAATTGTTTTTGATGTAACAAGCAAAAAGTTGATGTTGCCTGTACCATAGTTAATAGACGCGTAGCTCTTGAAATAAAGAAAAATAATGTTAATATGCAGTAAAGCTTACGTAATTCCATTAAACTGTCTACTAATGAGCTAATAGTCATAAGACTTTATCAGATTAGGGAACCGAAACCTTTTTCTATTTAGGTAATTTACGGTCCAAACATAAGTAACAAAAAAACAGCTCCAATATCTCGTTCAAATCACAGAGGCCTGTTCCATCATTAGAATGGCTCAAAAAAGGTTTAGTTTTTTTTTCCTTCAAGAATATGTTGAAATACGTAGTGATCCAGAATTACAGGAAGCCGAACATTTTAGGATAAAGTGTTTCTATTTTATTTTGAGCCGAAAAAAGGCAGATGAAGTTAACATAACCAAGTAAAAGAGTAATAATAATATAAAAACTTAAATGAGTAATTGAAAAGGGGGAAAAAAAAGGAGAAGTGAAAATCGTTATAAAGACATGACCTGGAATGAAAATCGTAAAACTAAACAAAAAACCGAAAATTTAGAGAAAAAACCATAAAAAACTTTTGCTACTTTAAATCATTGCAGCATTACACCTTTTCACCAGCAGAAAGCTCGGAAGACGCTTTGTGGTCAGCAATTTGCTTAGAAACAATTTCAGCGTTTCTGCCTTCACGAAACACTTTCTTGTCAGTTGGCTTGAAGTCGTATGATTGCCAGGCATTTGGAACAGCATTGTATAATTCTTCAATTTCTTCCAAAGTGAAACCTTTAGTCTCGTAAACTAAGAAGAAGACAAAGATCAAACCAATCAAGTTGCAGCCACCCCAAATGAAGAACACTTTAGAGCCTAAGTTGGCAGAATTGGAACCAGGGTCAACCAAGTAAGGAGTGGCGTATGCAATAGCAAAGTTAAACAACCAGTTAGAAGCAGTGGCCAAAGCAATTGATTTAGCTCTGACTTGCAACGGAAAAATTTCACCAACAATAACCCAACAGATTGGTCCCCAAGTAGAAGCAAAGAAAGCAATGAAAATACAAGCAAAGGCAACTAAGACTTTATTGGCAGACGCAGAATTAGTTGCAACACCAACAATAGAAATAATGAAATCACTGACGCACATACCTAAAGACCCAATCAACAACAAGTTTCTTCTACCAACAATTTCAATACTTAATATACCAGGGAAAGACATACCAAGATTAACAACGTTAGTGGCCAAGGAAATCAAAAAAGAGTTTTTAATACCGGAGTTTTTGAAGAAAGTTGTGCCATAGTAGAAGATGAAGTTGATACCACTTAATTGTTGCAAAGCTTGTAAACCACAAGCAGTGATCAATTTTTTCAATTGGGAGTTCTTGACTTTGAAGACATCAACCCATGAAGCAGTACCTTGAGTTAGTTCGTATTCAAAGTTGGCCTTGATCTCATCAAATTCTTCAAATGCAACTGGATCATCGCTGGAAACGCCGTGCAAAACACCCAAAGCTTGAAGTGCTTTTTCATCTTGACCAGTTTTGATATAATATCTCGGAGATTCTGGCAAGAAAATCAAACCAATACCCAAAATCAAAGCCCAGATAAATTGTACAGCAATAGGAATTCTGTAAGAGCCGGAGTCATTACGAGCATGAGTACCTTGGTTAACACAAGCGGCCACCAATAAACCGACAGTAATAGCCATTTGATAACTTGCAATCAAAGCACCCCTGATCCACTTTGGGGTACACTCAGCTTGGTATAAAGGCACACAAGAAGAAATCAAGCCAACTCCAAAACCACCGATAGCTCTACCTGCACAAAGCAAAGGAATAGCAGTAGCAGCAGTTTGTAAAATGACACCAAAGTTGAACACCACCAAAGTAGACACGATGATAGTCATACGACGGCCAAATTTATCGGCAAAGAAAGAACCAACCAAAGAACCAAGAAAAGTACCCAAAGACAAAATTGAAACAATAAGAGAATGTTCAGAAGAGGAAAATTCCATTGGCTTGTCTTTTGGGAAACGTTGCAAAACGTAGTCCATAGCCAATATACCGTTGATGGTACCCGTGTCGTAGCCGTATAAAATACCAGCAAAAGCAGCAAACACACCTACTGCTATGCCCATCTTTGCAGAACCTTTCTTCTCTTCCGGGTTGAAGAAAGCCCGCACAATTTTGCTCTCGGAAAAACCCATTTTTTTAATATAATGTTACTGAGCGTCTAACTGAAGTTTGGATTTGTGAATTATATTTGTCTTATTATGAACAGCAAAAGAAAGTAGTTTGTAAGATTTGATATAAAATTATGGTAGTGAAAGTTAAGCCAATAAACAGATTATGTTATGAAAGTAAACAAGACTAAACAAGGATTCTCTCCAGTATTTATATCTTGGATCCAAAAAAGCTGTTTATGCCGAATGTCTGCTTTTTCCTATGCTGTGGAAAAAAGCAGAAAAAACTGTAAATGTAGGAGGCCTAAAAATATAACATCCTGCACCTTGCCGTGCGTCAATACTGCATTATTTTTCTGGAGTTTGTCCGAGGAAGCAAGCACTAAACCTAAAAAATGCGCGCTTGGAGGAGGGGGAAAGCTCCGAGGCAGCACGACCCCACGATTCTGCCTTGCCTCGCAGCGAATCTCGGATGATTTCTTACTAGAAAACAAAATATTGCACTGCTTTTTCTATCAGTACATGATCCCAGTAAAGGCGTTTTCACTAATAGCATGACTATCCGGAATAATAAAATACTTTAAAAATCTACGCATTACTGTTTCAATCATTGACTTGCTGAAAAGCAATTATTGAAAACGATTGTTTAATTAGCGAGACTAAATAACCGGGGGCGCGGGGTACGTCAGTTGGAATAGTAATTTTAATGTTGCTTGAAGCAAGAAAGCGTCATTCAGCAGATTTTTGAAAATATAATGCAGATTTTATTAATCCTACGGTCGTGAACGACGGGCAAGTGGAGAGTCTCTTTTGGCAACAGAAGTCAAATTTTCGTTCAAAGTGGGCGTTTTGCTATTGTCACATCTGTTTTAGGGCACGCAACAATCATGAAAACAATAGCTACAATAACACAACACTCACAAACATGCTGTTTCCGTTCTTTACTGGTAGGTAAAGCTCCATTCTGTAACCAAGATTCAACCTTCATATTGTCAAACAGGCGCCAAGCTTCGGATGAACTTATGGATTGTTATTCATGGACTCCAACCGTTAGCAGCAACCAGCCATAGCCGGGCCAAGAACAATTGAAAAAAGATAGCTCTGACGACAATTTTCTGTGATGCACGCACGAAAAGCTCTAGCTATAGCATTTTGCCAACATTTTTTTCTTTGCAGCTATCTTGCATGAAACGCGCTACATCGTAGCTTTTCTGGCAAGATTTGCGCACGGCGGTGATATGATCACTCCGCACTTACCTATATGTATAATGATGCACTCCAGAACATTTTTATCCGGGCTGACGCTGGTTGTGCTGTTGCCCCCTCTTTGTCCCAATAATACCAAAAAGAAATGTTAGCTGGCTAGTCTGCCGTGCTCAGAAAATGCACCTAGGAGTGCGCCAAATTATCCGGTTTCACGACATTGTTGCCACGTATTCGTGACCCTAGCAGTCCTTGCTGAGCTTTTCCAGTTAAACAGCTGGCGAACTCGTGGAAAAACTTTTGACTTGGCGCTAACAGTAGACAAACTCAAGAGCTCTTGGCAAACTTTTTTCCTCTATAGAGAATTCGGATTATCCGAAGGGACCTATAGCAATAATCCAGACGCTGTCACTAACACTGTCACTAACACTGTCACAACACACCAAATGTTAGAAAACTTTTTCCAGTAATGCACAAATATTACCAACAGGTCGACCTCAACTGCTGCGGCGTGTCATGCAAAATTTTTTTCTTTTATTGCCTACCTCCTCTTTTCATAAATATTGCAGTATCGAGTAGGTGCAGACAGGCATGCCATGCTTGCAAGCATGGCATGCCTGGGCCTCTTTGCCTTACAATTAAGGTTATTGCGCGCACCAAAGATGCGGGACCGGGTGCATCTATCGTCGAGCTTAATACTATGCATGCAGTCTCAGAGTGAATAAGAGTCCAGTGTTGGCGCTCCTCTCAATCAGTCTGCGGCAATCGCTGCATCATAGGTTAAATGAGTAGATAGACTGAAGAAAGGCTGAGTTTGGAAAATGTGCGTGACTGCGGTACATTTTTTTCTGGATTGGGTAATCTGGGGCTGACGGTTTTACAAAAGCCCTTTTGTGCTGCTAATTTTAAAAAGGGAAGATTACTTGCTACCTTACAAAGTTCTGGTAGCTGTCTAAGGATTTCACGATTCATTTATAGAAAAGCTGTAGGTATAGAATATTGAAAACAATAGGGGTTTACTAATAATTAGATGCTTGTACACATGCTGCATAATCCAAGATGTTGTTTTTAAAATCAGAAACACAAAATTTTTTGTTAGCACGAACACATATTTCGATTTAACCGATTTAATAAACTTTCTACGATTTAACCTACATTATTCATGTTTCTCTTATGGCTTTTATTAGACACTTCAAGATAGTCCATAGATAAAGTAGAATCATCAGTACCTAACAGATATGTATGCAAGAGCCAATTAAATCAAGATGACATATCAAGTTGGCTCAGAAAAGGCCAATTAACGCAACTTATCTATCATTATCTAGATTGCCAAGCCAGGGCAACTGTCAACGGACTAAAGAAAAAACAAGCAGTTATATTTTTCCGCTGTTTTGTTTCGGAAACTGCCTTTCTGCATAAATATGTTTCTTTTGGTGACAGAGCATATAGCCTATATATGGGGTTAAAATACTGTAGTTTAGTAAGTAGCTCTTTCTCTATTCGGCTATTGTCTTTACTATTAGCTCTTTGAAAACCAGGATATGCGTGTCCAGTAAAGTCTCTTTTTCCTTTTGAAAGTTTACGGCAGATAGGCCATAATGCGTGTAATTTGACACCACGGAGAAATTATATCATACAACGTGAAATATGATATCATCGATTTTCTTAGTTTGATTCAAACCTAAGATTTACGAACCATAGTTACAAATTCGTAAAGTAATTGTTTTGTGGCTGAAAGCCCGGGAAAGCATACATTTACTTGTTTGGTTTTGAAATTAGCTGAAAACCTTCTTAAGATCTAATTATCTAGCGAAAACAAAGAAACAAAAAAAACGAGAATAATTCAGATTCTAAATCCATTGGGATACAATAAATTTTCTCTAAGGTTTACAGGTAAACACACGCATACACTTAACCAACGCAGACACTGTTAAGTCTTTTCGTTCAGTTTCCAGGTATGTCAATAGCATCGAGGAATACGTTACCATTCCACTTTGTGTTGTCGCCAAATAAATAAACACTTTTCAACCGCAGCTCCAAAATTCATGGAATTCTATAGAATGCTACATCACATACATTGAAATCTAGCCCCCTCAGCCAATTCGCCTTCCAAAAATCCCCCAATATATATATAAAACTATTAAAGCTATATTTATTTAGATATAAATAATAAAACAACTGTATAACAGTCTGGGTGCTCTTTTTTTTTTTTTTTTT
>JXWR01001625.1_pt1 | contig 14635 bp, 5 predicted proteins | sample 315541 | NCBI WGS metagenome assembly JXWR01 (sample SAMN03273951, study PRJNA271842) | soil metagenome | isolation source: rice field ambient CO2 | place: India: CRRI Experimental farm Cuttack,Odisha-753006 | collected 2013-12-17
ACACACACACACACACGCACTAGTTATTCAAATCAAGTATAACTAACACTTTAACATGTCCGACATCCTTTCTGCAGTGGAAAAAACTCTCTCCGAGGCCAACGATCCAATGCTCGGCAAGAAGAAGGGCAAGAAACAAAAGAAGCAAAAGAATCTTGCCAACAAGAAGAATGAACTTAGACAATTTGAAGACTTGGATGCTTTCCGCAACTTCCTCAAGATGGAAACAATGAATGATTACGAGGACAAGGTCCATGCTCAAGTATCTTATTTCCCACCGTTTGTGATGCAGTCCTGCCATAATGACCCAGATAAAATCAAGCCATCCATGAACAAAAACAACAAAAAGTTTGTTAGACATTTGACTCAACATGTCAACAAACATTTGATTGCTGACATCAAGGATAACACCGAATTTGGTGAAGAAATGAGCTTTAAGAACATGGATGAAGAGGATACTTTTGACAAGTTGGTTTGGCATTACGTGGATACGGCGGAACATGAGGTTAATGGCAAAAAATTCAAGATTGAGATGGACATTACGTGCCATAATGATGACGCTAATGTTTTTGTCGACTATAGAGCATACCCTTGCTAATTATAGACGCAGTAAGGGGTTTTTGTTAACATTCGCCCCCTAGCATACACTTTTTTGTATCTTTTATGTTTGGAAAAAAAGATAGCAAGATTCAGCCTGTTTTAGGATTGCTTCATCTCGCTGAATCCTTCAGTGATTTTTACGGTTTATGATCTAATTTTACTCTTTTGAATTTCTATTTTTATTATTTTTTTCTCTTTTTTTATATATATGAATTTTTAATGACCACTTAGTTACGAATATTTAGTTTACGAATTTCACGATGTCAATGAAGCAACACTTATAAGATATGTTGAGAGGATAGTTTGTAAGGCACTTTATGGGCTGCTAAAGAAAAGCGGACACCAGAGGCCTAAGGCTTTCAAAATAATTGCTCTCAATTCCACACAAAATTGTGACGCCGTTTAATACTTCTGTTCACATTATATTTCTTGGGTGTCCAGATACCTTTCCCAAAGGGTGGATTTAAACCAACATGACCGGAAAACACTTATAGCTGCATGCAGCCTTACGCATACTGCTTATATAATATTAAATCACACCAATATCACATGACAAGTCTATTTTCTAGTGAGAAAAAGCAGAAAAATTGCAGTTTGACTGCCGATGGTTGTTATTTGAATATTGACATTAATGAAACGGTGAACTAAAGCTTTAAAGACCAATTTAGCACATACTATACGGCCATCTTCTAACTCTGCTTGAGCTGCTGGCTTTTTTTCTTTTATTTATTCATTTTTTTAATTAATTTTACAATTTAATAGTCAAGCATTCACACAATGTCAAACAATGCCGCTGAAAGCGACGACGAGTACCTTTATGGCTCAGAAGAAGAAGAGGATCAAAAACAACAGTCTGCCAATAAGAATGATCAAGAGAATGGCACAAAAGTAAAGCAGCCGGGCAGAAAGGCTGGTGAACAAGGAAATGATGATGATGGTGATGATGAGATTAAGGAAGCAGATGGCGATGAAGAAGGGGATGAAGAAGATGATGATGACGACGACGACGACGAAGAAGAAAGTGAAAGCGAATCTGATTTTGAGCTTATTGTGAATGCTCCGGATTCAGAGGACGAGAAAAACAATAAACGCTTAAGCGTATCCAATACTCCGTCTACTTCAATTGAGCAAGTTACTACAACAGTTACAGATGATAATGCGAAGAAGAGTGATCAAGACGGCAATGCTACGGTGACATTAACTGTAGCCAATGAACAACGTCAGGATGGAATCGATATCAATAAAGTTGCTACATTTGAAGGAAAACCCTTAACACAGCTTGATCTTGAAGCCCTTAAGGATAAACCTTGGAGATTGCCCGGTGCTGATATTAGCGATTATTTCAATTATGGGTTTAATGAATTTACATGGATAGCATACTGCAATAAGCAAGACAGATTGAGAAATGATTTCAACCCAGCTAAATTCTTAATGGGAAATAATGCAGCTAATAGTCCTGCTTTAGCTACAAATAATTTGAATCCAGCGGTTGGCGGTCAAGTACCACCACCTCCTATCCCTGGTTTACCTGCCATGCCAGTGGTGCCATCCCAACTCAATGGGTTTCCAGTGGGTCTACCTGGTATGCCCGGTGGCATGTTTCCGGATTTTTTAAACCAAATGAATAGCCTCAATCCTGGCTTGCCTAACTTTCCTAATAATCATCTTAACCCTGGGCTCCCTAATGTGAATCACAACGATGACAATAAATTCAGTCCTCTTCCATTCAATAATCTTAACAACAATTTCAACAACAATTTCAACAATAGCAACAATAGCAACAACAATAATAACAATAATAACAACATCAACAATAATATTAATAATAACAGTAATAATAATAACATAAACAAGAGTCTTCTCAACACCAATAACAACAACGATAACAACAATAACGACAGAAACGAAAAAGAGCCTTCGTCTACATTAATAGAGAACCCAAACTTACCAAAGATGCCAATAATGTCCAGAAACGATTCTGGAAGTAGTGCTGGCATGAGATCTTCGTTGAACACACCATTGGTCGGCACGCCTATTGGCGTCAGTAAGCCAGAGTCTAAAGCTTCTACACCAAGCATACCACAACAACAACAGCAGCAACAGCTATCGACAAAAGACTTGGAACGCCAGAAACGTGAACGTGAAAGAGAAAGATTACAAAGAGAACGCGAAAAGAGTCAACAAGCTAAACTCGAAGAGAATAACAATAATTCAAGAGTTGGTAACAATAACCAAAGAGACCGCGATAGAGGCACTAGTGGGTACAAGAGAGAGTACAGGGAAAGGCCCGACAGACCGCGAAACGCTCGTCGTCGTTGAGATAAGATAACAGAGACGTGTGAGATAAGATAAGATTGTAGGATTGTTTGTATGATAGTATACGATATGACTCATTTGAATGTCTGATGGCTGGTGTTTGATGTTAAGCGTAGTTGAAAGGTTATACTGATTATATTAAGGGAACTGCATAAAGTGCTCTTAGTAAAATTTATTATGAGCCCCGTGCCAGGAATTATGATTACTAATCCGGGTAACATTAACTCCCCATAGTTTATTTAATCGCTATCAACTGCTGCATGTCCTAAATTCCTTTAGCAGAAAGATCCAAGCGGAAGTAGAAAAAATTATTTCAAGATCTCCACTGTTTTTAAGGAAGCCTCAACTGTTGAAATCTTTTCCAGTCTTTCAATAGTCTAAACCACACATAACAACCACACAAAAACACAACCAGCATGTCTGATATTGACAAGCTTAGTGAATCATTCAGCAAAATCGGCTTCAACGACGCCAAGATCAAAGAAATTGTCAAGAACAACAAAGTGGCTAATGCTTTGAACCAAGTCATCGAAGCAGCTACCAATGTTGAAACCACGCCGTTGGAAGACTCCAAATTAAAACTTTTGCATACGCTAGCCTCATCCACCAAAAACAGTGACGCTTCTAACCCAACTCCAAATTTGTCTTTGGTTTCCAATGCCATTGTTGATGGTAGATTGAAAACCAATGTCCAATTAACTGCCGCTGTGGATTACGTCAAGGCTAACAAGGAAAATGCCACTTCTGAAGGATTGAATGAAAATTCTGGTGTTGGTATTGAATTGAGTAAAGAAGATGTCAAGGAAAAAATTGCCGAATACATGAATGCCAACAAGGCAGAGATTGAGGAGAAAAGATACAAACACTTGCCATCATTGATGAACCAGGTGAAAAACTTGCCTAGTTTGAAATGGGCTTCTCCAAGTTACTTCAAGCCGTTGATTGACGAGCAGTTATTGGCCATGATTGGTCCAAAAGATGAAAGGGATATTGTCAAAAAGGAAACTAAAAAGAAGAAGGGCAATGCAGACAACAAAAATGCCAAGGGAGGAAACCCTAAAGCCAGCAATAATGATGAACCAGCTCAGAAAAGATCAATGTTTTCTGAAGGTTTCTTGGGTGCTTTACATAAAGTTGGTGAAAACCCTCAAGCATATCCTGAATTAATGGATGCTCATTTGAAAGCAGTCAATGGTAAAGTTCAAACCAGATTCCCACCTGAGCCGAATGGATTTTTGCATATCGGACACTCCAAAGCCATTTTGGTTAATTTTGGTTATGCCAAATATCATGACGGCGTATGCTACTTGCGTTTCGATGATACCAATCCAGCTAAAGAAGAAGATATTTATTTTGAATCAATCAAAAGTATGGTTTCTTGGTTAGGTTTTGCTCCATGGAAAATCACTTATTCTTCTGATTATTTTGATCAATTGTATGAATTAGCAGAAAAATTGATCCAAGTTGGTAAAGCTTACGTTGACCATTCCACTGCTGAAGAAATCCAAGCTCAAAGGGGTATTGTTGAAGGTAAAGCTGGTGGTCAAAGACGCGAATCCAAATGGGCATCTCAAACCGTTGAGGAGAACTTGACCAAATTTAGAGCAATGAGAGATGGTCAATACAAATCTGGTGAAGCAACATTGAGAATGAAACAAGACCTTGTCAACTCGAATAATCCACAAATGTGGGATTTGATTGCCTACAGAATTATTGAAAAACCGCATCCAAGAACGGGTGACAAATGGAGAATTTACCCAACTTATGATTTCACTCATTGTTTGGTTGATAGTTTTGAAAACATTACTCATTCATTGTGTACTACTGAATTTTACTTGTCTAGACAGAGTTACGAGTGGTTATGTGATGCTTTACATGTTTTCAGACCGGCTCAAAGAGAATATGGTAGATTGAACATTACTGGTACTGTGCTTTCAAAGAGAAAAATTGCTAAGTTGGTGGAAGATAAATATGTTAGAGATTGGAATGATCCGAGACTTTTTACTTTGGAAGCTATCAAGAGACGCGGTGTCCCTCCAGGAGCTATTTTGTCCTTTATTTCTACTTTGGGGGTCACTAGAAACGATTCCAACATTCAACTCGTTAGATTTGAAAGTGCAGTTAGAAAGTACTTGGAAGATGTTACTCCAAGATTATTCTTCATTTTGGATCCTGTGGAAGTCGTATTGGAAAATTTGCCAGACGATTATGAAGAGTTTTATGAGATTCCATTTAAAAACGGTAAAAATTCTGAATACTTTGGTGCTAATAGAAAAGTGGTGTTTACTAAATCCATCTTCATTGATAGAGCTGACTTTAGAGACACTGATTCTAAGGAATTTTTCAGATTGACACCATCTCAGCCAGTTGGGTTAATCAAGGTTCCATATGCCATTAAGGTTAACAGAGTGGAAACTGATGCCACCACTGGTAAAGTCACCAAAATTTATGCCCACTACGCAAAAGAAAATGGTAAACCAAAGACTTTTATCCACTGGCTCGCCAATTCACCAAAACATAACTCTCCACTCAAGATTGAAGAAACTAGAATCCATAATGCTCTTTTCAAGTCAGAAAACCCATCCGCTCATCCAGAAGGGTTCTTGAAGGATATTAACCCAGATTCTGAAATCGTATTGAGAAACACTATTATTGAACCAAACTTCTTAGAGATTAAGAAACATTCACCTTACAATATTCCTCACGAAGATGATGAGTTCAATGTTAAAGAAAAACCAAATGCTATAGAAAGTGTCAGATTCCAAGGTATGAGAGTTGGTTATTTTGCTCTTGATTTGGACAGCACTCAAGATAAATTGATCTTGAATAGAATTGTGTCATTAAAGGAGGACTCTGCTAAGAACTAAGTTATTGCATGCTATTAGTTTTTTGAATGCTCGATTTGGCTATTAAGGATATAAAATTCTTCCTTTTTACGTGGCCTTTTTTCTTTTTGATTCTCAATTTTTTTTTCTCTTTTCTCCTAATATACTAATTAACTTACGATGACTACTTTTTTTTTCCTTCTTTTTTTTGCAAATACATACACTTGTATATCTTCTCGTGATTTTTCACTGTTATAGCTATTTGATATACCACAACTTTCAATTTAAATTGAAAGCTCACTCGATTTTGTGCTACAGAATTAACATATATGAGCGAGCGTCTCGACCCCATAAACAATAAATTAAAACATAGAATACCGCTAGATTGGGAGTTTCAATATAAACTAAGAAAAATAACGCGTTCTACGATTATATAAGATCGAGTACAAGGTTTTTCTCATAAACGTGTGAACATAATCATGGTCCATCGTTTCAACTGAATTAATTAATTTTTTAGTTTAGGTTAAAGAAAAAAAAAATAATAATAATAATAATATGTAATATGTACAAGAAGAATATTAGAACTAGGTGGGCAATGCTACTCTTGACTCTCTTTTTCTTCGTAATTTTTGTTTTTTGCTTTTTTGAAAATCTTTATCTAGATTTGCTTTTTGATTAATGTTTGGGTTGTTTTTTTTTTTTTTTTTTCTCTTTCAAATGAGTGCAACTTATGATTTGCATCCTTTAAAGCAAAAGATCATTTGTCTTCTTTTTTGGATTTTTCTTTCTTGTCAATATCGTCAAACTCTTTCTTCCAAACAGCATTACCAGTCTTTTCATTAACTTCAGGGAACAATTTTTCAAAAATTTGATCGTACCACTCAGCTGGTAAGTATTCCAAACCTTCCTTGATATTTTCGGGCAATTCAATCCAATCTGGCAAATTATCCTTAGGGAAAATAACCGTTTTAGCGCCAGATCTCTTAGCAGCAATAGTTTTCTCCTTCAAACCACCAATCTTCAATACCTTACCAGTCAAAGTTATCTCACCAGTCATGGCCACAGTGGGAGCTAATGGCTTGTTCAAAGCCAAACTTAAGAAACTGCTAGCCATGGTAACACCAGCACTTGGACCATCTTTAGGAACTGCACCTTCAGGGCAATGTAAATGGATAGACGCTTTTTCAAAAAATCTATTCTTTGGATATCTTTTGGCTAAGAACATCTTGGCAAAAGAATAAGCAATTGTTGAAGATTCTTTCATCACGTCACCCAATTGACCAGTTCTTTCCAAATGAGCATGAGAATATTCATTGATTGGATGGTTCAAGACAGATTCAACATATAATGCAGTCCCGCCCATACTGGTCCATGCCAAACCCATCACAACCCCAGGTGGGGTGGTCTCGTATAAACGATCAGAAGTAAAGACAGCTGGACCAATATACTCTTTCAAGTTGTCTGGAGCAATAGTGATTTTGAGTCTGTCAGGAATGACAACTTGGTCTTTCTTAGAAACACCATCTTCCACCACAGCACCCGTTTCGTCTCTCTCGACTTTTTCGTTTTCGCTTTTACTTATTGGAGACTTAGCAGCAGTTGCGGTCTTATCACCACTGCTGTTTTGCTCCTTACTTGATTCGGGGGATGTAGTGGTAGATAATTGTTCAGTAGAAAGCTTCTTCTCTGTTTCTTCGTTAGCAGAAGCAGTCTCTTTTTGCTCTGCTTCCTCTTTAGTTTTAGCTTCTTTCAAATCTTTCTTTTCGCCATCCTCTTCAACAACATCATTATCAATATCTTTCACAATTTTCAAAGCTGCTTTTCTGTAAACTTTTTCAATTTGTTTCTTCAAGTTTCTAACTCCACTTTCTCTACAGTAGTTCTTAATCAAAGCGGCGATACCTTCATCGGTCAAATCCACGTTGGCTTCTTTCAATCCACTTTTTTCCTTTGCTTGAGGTATCAAGTAATTTTCAGCAATCTTGACTTTCTCATCAGCAACGTAACCAGACAATTCAATGATTTCCATTCTATCAAGCAATGGTCTTGGAATAGTGTCTAAAGTATTGGCAGTACAAACAAATAACACTTTAGACAAATCAATTGGGATATCCAAATAATTATCCAAGAAAGAGTTATTTTGTTCTGGGTCAAGCAATTCAAGCAAAGCTGCTGAAGGATCACCATGAACTCCAGCAAAACCAATCTTATCAATTTCATCAATCAAAATTAATGGGTTTTCAGTTTGAGCTTTCTTTAAACCTTGAACAATTCTACCTGGCAAAGCGCCAATATAAGTTCTTCTATGACCTTTAATTTCAGCCACATCAGTCATACCACCAACAGAAAATCTGAAATATTTTCTGTCCAAAGCTCTAGCAATAGATTTGGCAATCGAAGTTTTACCAACACCTGGTGGACCAACAAAACATAAGATTTTACCATCTACTTTGCCCAACAACTTGCCAACGGCGATGAATTCTAAAATACGATCCTTAACATCTTTTAAACCATAATGATCTTCATTCAAAATCTTCAATGCTTGAGGAATATTGTATCTTTCCTTAGATTTAATTCCCCATGGCAATTGCGTTATCCAGTCCAAATAGTTTCTAACCACACTAAATTCAGACATGGCAGTTTCCAAGGTCGACAATTTGGTAATTTCATCATTAAAGATCTTTTCAACATTTTCTGGAAGACTCAATTTTTCCACTCTTTTCTTGAACGTTTCAATCAACTTGTCACGGCCATCATCAATACCCAATTCACGTTTGATGCCCTTAAGTTGTTCCATCAAATAGTATTCCCGTTGTCTCTTTTGAATTTTGCTTTCAACATCTTTAGAAATTTTGTTCTGCAATTCAGCATTCATAAGTTCCTTTTTAAGAACAATCAATGATTTTTTCAATCTTTGCTCAATGTTCAAAGAGTCCAATATTTCTTGAAGTTCTTTTTCTTCACCAGCAGAAACCGCAGCGGCAAAATCCGCTAATCTAGCAGGTTCTTCAAATATATTGGTGGTGGCGGATTGAATAGATGCACTAAAGGTAGCAATCTGTTCTCTAAACATTGTATTCAATTGAGAGATTTCCTTGAAGACTTTCAAAATTTCTGAAGTTAAAGCAGTGATAACTGGAGATTTCTTGTCGAAAGCTTCATCTTCCAATGGTGTGACATCTACTAATGAGACGGAGTGGTTTTTCAAAAAAACAGTTGGATTTAGAGCTTCTTCATCATCCATTTTCTCCAAAATGCGAAGTTCTTTTTCTTTCAAAAATTGAGTATTTTGTTCTTCAACCTTTAATTTAGCTTCTTCGTCACTCTTGGTGAGTTCAGTTTCCTCAGATTTCTTTGCGTCAGTTTCAGCAGGTTCAATATTATTTTCTGATAAGTTAGTACTTTGGGTAAATTTCTTACCTTCATGCTCAAGCTCCTTGATCACATCACCTTCAAAAGTCTTAACACGCTCGGTTTTGTAAGCTTCAATTTCTTCTTCAGATTTTGGTGGAGTTAATTTGTCAATACTAATTCTCTTGTGTGGGTAAATCAAAGCAGTCATGGTTTCAACATTAGTCTTTTCATCCTTTGATGGGAAAACACTAGTGATTTGACCAAACACGCCCACTGGATAAATTTCATCCGTGCTGGTAATGACATCAGCTTCGGCATTTTCGTCTTTGAACAAGAATGCGGCAACGTATGGCTGTCTCTTGTCTAACATTTCTTTGACCGCTTTCATTACTGATGGATCAGAAATTACCACTGCTTTGTAAAATCCTGGAAACAATGGACGACGGCTAATTGGTAGTGCCATGATTTGAGGGTAAATTTCAGGCAAACCATTGGCAGAGGTTGGCTTATTTGAGTTGTTTTTAGATCCATCATCTTCACCGCCATCACCTGCACCATTGCTATTCGAAGATGGGGGAGTAGCTGCTGACGAAGATTTGCTATTGTTGGAAGTGACTTTATTGCTGTCCGACTTATCAACAATTTCGCCAGTTTCGGTATCATCTTTTTTCTTATCTTTTTCAATCTCAGATTTGTTGTCGTTGTCCTGTTCTTTTTCATTTTTTTCCTTGGAAGTTTCATTATCTTTCACTGGATTGGAAATCTTCTCATCCAACTTCAATTTGCGACTCAACAAGTGAGAATTATCCAAGAAATCAATTTTTGTCACTACTCTCAGATCACGATTGTAGTCTGAATTCAAGTAGCGAAGAGCATCTTCAGCATGCTTCTTGAATGACTGACTGTTAAATTGTTTATTGAGTTGAGTCTTCAGCAAGAAAGATCTAGCCGACACTGTCGACGCAGCTCTGATGGCGCTGATAGTAATTGAGGTAGTATTACAATAGGCAGCTATGCTGGAATAGCTGCCTGCTGGGTTCAAGCACCTGGTGGCGGCTGTTCTCTTTGAGCAACCGCTTAGCATGCTGGGGATAGTTTGGTATATGGTAATGGTGGTGTGGGTGAGGTTGGCTAGTGTATTGCCTGGATTATTAATGGTCTCTCTTGCCTAAGGTGAAGCAGATGGCGATGGAGATATTGAAAATAAATCCGTAGTGGCGACTAACCTCGCCTGCTGGATGCTCCGATATCTGCCGGGTAAATGGGAATCTCGGCAGCCCACGCACAATTCTCAACATCGACAACTCACCAGTATATGACTCGGGGTGGAGCTTATTGAAGAAAAGAAGTGGACAAGTTTAGTGAATACTGTGTATTCAGGTATACGCAATGGTCTATGATGTATTTTGGAATGTCTAGTAAGGGGTATCTATAATTGTCTATAACGTCTATAACGGGCAAGATAAAAAATGTAAAACAGCAAGTGGAGTCTAAAGTAAAAGAAAAATAAATAAAATCAAAAATATGGAAAAGAAAGAACTAAAATAATAACGCAAGTTGAAAGGGCTTATCAAAAACTCTTCAGGAAAGTATTATATACTATTAGCTTATAATGTGATATCCGTGAATTGCTCTTTTTGAACAACAAAAGCACATTTTTCATTTGATTTAGCAGCAGCAATGTCTTTAACAACATTTTCAAAATCTGCAGTCAAATTTTTATGATTTTCAATAGCCTCGTTAGCTAGAGCCCCGAAAACTTCACTTTCCTGTAATAATTCATCAAATTGAAAAATATCACCCAACTTAATATCATCCAAGTCAACTGTGTCGCATTTTTCAGAAAGAAGAGTTTCTATTTCTGCTGGACTAGCTTTTGGGTTTACAATGATTGGAGAAGCGCACTTGAGCTCAATATTTGATGGTGAACTGCAAATTCCAGCTTCGATTATTGGAGAGGCTTTTAGAGAAGGTGCTGCAGATTTTTTTTCGGCTGAAGCAGCAGTAACAGCTGTAGCAGTGACCTGTTTTACAACTTTCAACGGATTGGCAAGTTGTTTTGATTCCTGTTCCTCTTTAGTAGGGGACTGCATTATAGTTTTCTCCATTATAGATGGTCCAAATTTCAAGGGTTTTGGAGCAACATCAATCTTGTTAACATTTCTAGATACTATTTCAAAGTCCTTCAGGGATTCAGAATCAGTATCACTAATTGCGGAATGCTCATGGTAAACGATTTTATTATAGTCTTTCATGATTATTGGACTTGAAGAAACTGATGAGAGCTCAGTCTTATAGTCACCCAATGGCGAATCAAGCTCTGGTGATGAAAGTGCTGGTGATGATATTCTAGAAACAGAAATGCTTGGAGAAGAGTTTCTTGATAATTCTGGGGACATGGTTAATTGACTAAATGTGTAATCTAGGTCCAACTGCTTCTCAGAAAATGAAGTATTTTCAATAAATAAACTGTCTAAGTGAGCCACCCCAACTCTGTTCCAAAACAACTTAGCTCTGTGTCTATTCAACTCAAGGTAAACTCTTTTGGCTGAAACTTTGTCTTCTTTCGATATATGAATTACGCCTTTTTGGATAGAGTTTAGGAATCCAACCAAGTCACAAACAGCTCTAACTCTAGATAAGCAGTAGTTGCATAATGGCAACTCAATATTGGATATTGGGTCAACGTTAGCCATAAACATTCTGGAAGTTAAGCTTGGAGATGTTTTTTTGCTTGGAATTGTTTTTAAAGAGTAAAGTCTAGCATGCTCCAACGTATCATTTCTGTCCTCACTGCACAACGAACAACATTTTTTAGACATAAAAATGACATTATTCTGAAGTTTATCACCAGAGGTAAAGCCGCCAACTTTGGCTCTCTTAACTAATTTATCATTAGAGCTGGAGAATGGCTCAATACGGATCGCCTGGTTAAGAACAGAGTTGTAAACGTTCTTCTTTTGGAAGAAAGATAATGTTTGAGCGGTTTCCAAGTTCAAAGTTGGATCAATATCTTCCACCAACAACCGTTTAAAGAAGTAAGCGTCTTTGTAATCTGGTTGAGCTTTGGTATTGAAAAGCAACTGGTTAGCATGAATGTAATCGATAAAGCTATGATAAAACCTCAAATCGTGTCTGAGGGCTTGTACTGTGGGAGTAAACAAAATATTTGCCAATAACTTTTTGTTGTGGTCTTCATTAACATAAGCATTGTCATCATTGTGGATGAATGGAGAAGCAAAACCGGCCTTTTCAATTTTTGATTTCATGTCATCATTTTCATTTTGAAGCTGAGCGACGGTTTCTTTCAAGGACTGTAACTGATGCTCATACATTTTCATGATAAGTTTCTGTTCAGTGATTTCATTTTTCAAAAGTTTTGCCTCTTGGCTGTACTTGTGGGCTTTAGCTCTTTCAATACTGACCATATTGTTAGCCTCGTTGAATAATTCACTAGACAACTTTTCCGTTTCGTTTCTCAACTGGTGCAACTCTTGAGCTATCAGAGCATCTTTTTTGATTAGTGCATCATATTCGCTGTTGATATCATTGAAATCCAAGATAAGGTCTTGGTATTTCTCTTTATAGATTATCAACTCATTATTCTGCGCAATTTGAGCCTCGAGAGTCAACTTAAGTTCCTCGAACTCATTAATAAGTGCGTCGCTTTGCACACGGAAGTCAATAGCAGCAGCCATTATTCTATGTTAATGTTATTAGCAGGATATTCCGATTATTTGTAGCACAGCAGCGAAAGATGAAAGCAGTATTTGGAGAAGGACAATAGAATAATAACGTAGAAATATGGATGTTGAGATTGTTTAATTCCTAGCAATATTCTTCAAGACTATGCTACGCATCGTGATATATATACATCTCGGCATTATACGTGGTACACGAGTGCCGTACATCAGAGCTTGTCAAAGCCCCTTGCAGTTTCATGATGAACCCAATTGCAATTGAGTAATGTAAATATCATAGTAAAGCAGTGTAGTATAACGGTGTAACTTGTATGAGAAGAGGGAATACGAGAATACGGTACTGTGGCTTGACACAAAACCTGCGTGTATATGCATAAATGTGCGTCACTGAACATTTTCCATTAAATAATTGTCAGCAATATTTTAGTATTTACCATCAATTTGCTATCCAACAAATCGCTATATTATAACAAAGGTGCTATATACGCTCCATATCCATGTTTTGCATTGTTTGAGATATAATGGAGTAGCATAATCTTTACAGTGAAATCACAGGGCAAAAGCCACGATTCTGCGAGTCGAGCAACACGCTTCGCCGATTGATAAGATATGGTTTCATCTATGTTGCAGCATACGACTGAAATCATGAAGGATTTCCATGGATACAACTCATCCAATAGAATTTTGAGCTTGCCCTCCATCACAAACTGTCATCTGTATTATCACCATGAGAGTTTTGTCTACAGATTGTACCCCATAAAGAAAAAAGGATATGTAGAAGAATAGAACGTATTAAGCTAGACAAATGAATAAATAAATTCCCATTCCTGAAAAAAAAAAAAAGAAAAAGATTCTAGAGATGCTAGTTATTGATAATTAATGTACACCAAGAATCAACTGAAAAATTCTGCAAAAGAAAGGACGAACAGACTTTTTTGTTTTATTATACTCGCCATATTATTCTGATATTTTCCTGCAACCTTCTTTTCCCTTTGCACACATAAAGATAACTTTTCTTATTGTTGAGAACACTGTTTCTCAAAAAACTGTAAATTGGGGTGATAAAAGGAAAAGTTTTTTAATTGTGGTGTTTGGCTTCTAAGTGTTATATCCAGACTTGTAGTATATTTTCAGTGTTTTATATCATTTTCTTGTTCTACTATATGCAAATCGCTTATAACATATTGCATATTACATTGAATTTCATTTTACTAATATTGATAGTTCATCTATAATACTTATTCCATTTAATCTGATTATTGCTTATATATGATTCAACCCAATATTGCTATAAGTCTTACTATGTAATTATATCGAAATTTAAGGCTTTATAATTAGCAATAATTGGCACCGAGTCAAAAACGCATAAAAATGTATAAATTATAAAATATAAGTGAAAACCTCTGGTCTTTTCGGTAGTTCTCGGTACAGCTAATCAGCTACTTATAAAGATAAAAATGCCTTTATTCAAATAAGTAAATCTGGTTTCTAAGAAATATGGAGTTGAGCCCTCTTTATATAGTCTGTCTAACGAATAAGGTTGAACTGGAAGTAAAGATAAAATGGTTATCAAGAATATCATTGGCTGACTGTTATGCAATTGTTAAAAATTTTTCAACATAACCAATAACTTTAAATCGCTGCGCGACAAAACCTCGTTAGTATTAGTTAAAATTTAGCGGATCTGTTGGATTTGGGATAGATATAGCAGAAATTTTAGTCTAGGATGGCTGATATTTTATTTTAGTTGAGGGGCATTGTTTTGTTGGCGACAGATAATTCTCACTTCAATACCATCTTCCACTCACTAAGAAAACACTGATGTGTTATCTAATTCAT
>JXWR01002450.1_pt1 | contig 14624 bp, 6 predicted proteins | sample 315541 | NCBI WGS metagenome assembly JXWR01 (sample SAMN03273951, study PRJNA271842) | soil metagenome | isolation source: rice field ambient CO2 | place: India: CRRI Experimental farm Cuttack,Odisha-753006 | collected 2013-12-17
AGTCTCAATTCACAATTTTTTTTCACCTGCTAAATATGTATCTTTTTTTATTAGCGCTTTATTCACGGTTGGATTTCAACTCTATTTTTTTTTTTTTTATCCTTTCTGGAAGCATGCGCCGTTTTTGGTCTTGCCTTTTTTTCTTCTTCTTATCCTATTCACTACTTTATTATTGTATCATATATCATATATTGACATTATCAATGTTATTGAATTTCACTGTTTAAGAAATATAACAAGCACTTCTCTAATACTACTTTATACTATTATCACTATTTCATTATAACTATTATGGATTTCTTATTTTAACTAATACGCTTCTATAATTTACATTTCCTCTTAGTTTTTACTTAACTTGTTTACAATAATAATAAACCTATTCCTTTATTTTGTAATCTCCAGTCAAGCTTGTAATTTTCTACATGCAACTGCACTGGTAAAAAACAGGACGGAAATTTTAATGAACGCACCACTCCTTTTTCCTCTTCAAGGAGATTAAACTAAGCCTTGTGAGCCTTGCGAGCCACACGGCTTAGCACCACTGGCAATTGACTGCACACTTATACACTTACACGTATGAACTGAATATCAATATTGAGGGGTAAGACACAGATCATGACAGAAGTAGCTATAGTCAGGCTGGCTTCCTATAGCTCAAAATGGGCGGTGTTAGGATGGTCAGATATTGTTAAAATATATTTGTAAAGGTTTGATGGCTCATGGTGTGATGACTTATACATGCAGCCATGGCTAAATATAGTAGAAATATAAACTACAGCAACGGCAACGGCTCAGGGCGTTGAAGGAATTACATATATGTAATATAGAAGACTTCGGAGTATATGCAATCTTTACAAATTCTTTGAAATTATAATTGGCGATCAGAGAGAAAAACGAACTAAAATTTACAAAGTACCGATAGGTAATTAGTGTTGTAATGTGAAAGCTTCAAAAAGCATGTATGTGTATATGTAATAAGAAGTATATATATATATATATATAACATTGAGAACAATAAGATTAATAGAGTAGAAATAGAAAAAATGGGTAGCATAAGCAAGCAAGAAAGGTAAGAAATATTGTGATTTTATAGAGCCGTATAATAATAAGAAAAGACAAGCATCAATAATTAGAAAAGAGCAACAAAATAAAGAGTTATAAAAAGCAGAAACGCACGGTAATAAAAAAAAAAAAGAAAAAAAAAAGAAGCGACCCGAAAACAGAAATGTATAACAGAACAACATATAATAGAATACAATAAAAAGCACAATGAAACAAAAATCACTAAACTTGAAGCACAGTAGGTGGCTGAAATTCTAACTCCCGACTTTATTGAGCACCGTTTCATGGAATGTACCATCCTTAGCAATAACTTTTAATAACAGAGGCACCACTTCCGCTTGGATAGGTTCCAATGGAAAACTCTCACCATCCACACTAATATAATTCTTTTTGAATGGGGTTAACCGATATGCTTCAATTTTAGAATACTGCATATTATTATTAAAAATTTGTTTACCTGAATCTAAACTTGTCAACATCAGCGCAGTGCTGAAAAAATTAGTTCGACTATTCATTACTACCAAATCCATAGTACCATCACTTGGCAATGCTGCTGGGAAAAACTGCACGTCTTTAGAAATATATGGCATTTTGCCAGTGTAAAAAATAGAAAGAGTATCTGTATTGGCGACGCGCTCCCAGTCCAGTGGCACGTCTTGATCCAAAGATGGGATCTTACTTTGAAATGTGTCTTCACTTATTGTGATATTATTACCATTATTATTGCTAATACTTTCAGATGCAGATTTCTTGTGGTTTTCATTGAAATAGTCTCTCACTTCATTAAGATTTTTCGCCTTGTATTTGACACTTAATTCACAGGGGTACTTTGTTGACGATAACACTTTGTAAGCCACTCCTAATTCAAATCTAGCTGGTCCTAATTTTCGAAGCCATTCAGTAGCAATATCTGCATCAGCAATTACCCCATAAGTTTGACTCAAAAATGAAAGATGGGTTCTAGTATCATTACCAGTACCTTGTTGTACCGCCATCAAATCCATGTTGATGGTCGGTGACTTAAGCATCGATAATGTTGCATGACTTGCATCAAGGGTCTTATGACACGATAATGATAAAGCATTACCAGAACCACATGGAAGCTGAGTTACTGCCACTTTGGCAAAAATTTCACTACGATCAGGTCTTTGATAAATGCCGTTGATTACTTCAAAAGGAATCCCGTCCCCTGAGCAACAAGCAATTGTATCATAATTTTTTCCAGTAAAATCGGTTTCTTTGATGATATCTATTGCATGACGGTAATATTGAGTCTTTGCCAAATCGTACTTTATGTGAGCCGCATCAAGGATTGGCTTAATGCTGGTATTAAAACGGCTAAGGGCAGCACCTTTGCCTCCATTAGGGTTGATTAAGATAAGAATGCGACGGTGGCGGGTAGTTCCTTCGTAAGCTTTGCGAAGAATGCTTTCAGCAATATTGTCGCTCGAAGAACGTTGTTTTTGGATATTGGTATCATCTTCAACCTCTTTGATGTCATTGTTGATATTGTTATTACTTTCATGCTGTAATTGTGACTGGGCAATAGGGACAGTCAAGGGATTGATAAACAAGCTCACTGAACGAGGCACCACATCATCACCTTGCTTTCTAGCAAACGTTACTGTTACAAGTTCATTTTCCAACTCTTCTACTTCTTCATCTTCGGGACGAACACTACTATCTTTGTAATAATTCTGTCCGGCCAGGATATTGGTTATTTTGCTTTGAGCAAAAAGAATGCTTTCAAAAGGAATAAATGAAGGCACTTGATCCACAGGGAGTTCGTTGAGGTCGTTGTCGTTGTCAGAAGTGTCATCAGGGGTGCCACCAGGGAACCGATCGTAATGGTGGCGGTCAGTATCGCTATGGCTGGTCAGAACACCGTAAAGACACAGGGCGCAAAGACAGTCGGCGATAAAGCTTGGTCTGGCTGACGAAGTGTGGTTGTGGTTGTGATGATTTGGTTGGTCAAAGCTCTGGGACTCGATCTTGAGACCGCGGTAGGTGAAGGTTGCCTGCACCCGGGGCAGGGAGATGAGAGAGGTCATGGAGAAGGACATGATTTGATTGATGGTGGTATTGCTATGTTGTGGACGAACTGTTTCTTGAATGAACGTAGATTCACCTGTAGTAAAACAACAGTCTGTTTGATACTTGCCAACGGTTTGTGCGGAATATTTGATATTTATATCGGCGATTAAATTAAAATTGTTTTAAAAGAAAAAGAAAAAAATCTACTATACGTTCTCAGCATTTACTGGCTGGGGTTCCATGTACCATCCCAGCAAGGAATAACACCAGCTCTCTACGGCGAGAACAACTCCCATAACAACCACAACAGTCGTTTCGTCCTTTGTTTTGCTCTCCGGAACCAGATTCTGTCTCGTGGCAACTGATCCCGGCAAGCATATTCCCTGCTTGCTACTGGCTGCCGACTGGGGACCGACGGACTACAAGAGTGCTCAGCTCAAAGCCTCTGAAAACAAATATAATATGACCAACTACAATGTAGGGAAAGCAGGAGTTTGCCAAATAAGGCAAATACTCTGTTATGAGGATTACACATGCACAGGTATAATAGAATATAAGTGGACTATTGCAAACAGTAAAACAATCAACACAATTTAAGTCATGAAATAAACAATCAAACGAAATAATCGAAAAATAATTAGAATAATCAGATATTAAACCTAACCTAGATTCCAAACCATACATCCAGCCCCACATAATGACTTAAACTTGCCAGCATTCAATATTTGCGCTATTTATATAACCACTTACAAAAAAAGAAAAAAAAAAAAAATAGAGCAAAAATACCTGGCTTGTTAACCTTTTGTCCTTGCTTGTAGGTATTCATGAACTTTACAATTTAAGACATGGCATGTCTCAAACCGGCCATATAAATTAGATAATCCCTACTTAATCTTTCCCAAGGCCCTGGTTAGCCACCTCTTGAGCGCCTTTAGCAGCAGCTTCTGGGTCCAAGTAATAGTAGTCACCTACCACGTTAAGGTCTTGTCTTTGTCTATCTCCATCTTCATTTCTATCATTGTTATCGGCTGTACCATGTTTTTGGTCATCCTTCTTACCGAATTCAAACTCATACACCAAGGGAATACCATTTGGGATATTGATATGCTGGATATCCTCATCGCTCACTTTGCTAATTATTTTGATCAAAGAGCGCACCACTGATCCATGTGCAACCACGAGTACAGTCTTCCCCTTGGCAATCTCAGGTTTAATTATATCGTAGTAATATGGTTGCACTCTTTCCACCACCATTTTCAATGATTCACCCTTTGGTAGCTTGTCTATGGCAATATCAGCGAATTTGTAGCGTTCGTCAATAGCACTAATTTGCTGGTCTTCATTGTCATCATTATTGTCATTATCGTCGTTATCATTATCATTATCATATCCGTTATTTTTTCTGTTATCTTTTTCTCGTTGTCTGCTCTCTTGGGTATTATTATCATCAATCAACGGTGGACACCCATCAAAAGCTCTTCGCCAAAACATATATTTCTCCTTCCCAACTTCTTTGTAAACCTCGTCTTTTTTCCTCCCTTGAAGAGCCCCATAATGCCTTTCGTTCAATCTCCAACTGCGCACCACATCAACCCAAGGTCTTTCGAGTGCATTAGCAACAATCTGACCAGTTTGACAACTTCGAGTAAGTTTGGAGGTGAAAATTATGTCTGGTGGTAAATGGGCTTGTTTGATTAAAGATGCTGCTTGACCTGCTTGTTGTTTGCCTTTATCTGTGAGTTTAACATCGACCCAGCCGCAAAATCGGTTACTGTTATTCCATTCGCTTTGCCCGTGACGCAATAAAATAAGGCGAAATTTAGAGTCTTTATGGTTGGTGATATTGGTGCTAATTGAAGTAGTGTTGCTCATTATTATGCGTATATGTGTAAATGAATTTGTAAATTTGAAAGTTATAATATATTGGCGTAAAAATCTGTACAACTCGTACAAATGATATTTATGAATTTATGCTGAATGGATACTTTTTCAAAGTTCGCAATGCAATTGCTACTATGGCCTATATATATGAAATGGCTGCAATAGTCCGCGTACGAGAATAACCGATGATTTTGATCTTGTCCTAATCAATTGATACCGGCAGTAACTATCGTAATTATAAAAAAATCAGACAATCGAGAAATCACGGCTTTTAATTGTAAATGAAAGAATCAATGGCTTTTTATTTGATAAAAATTGTTATTATTGTTTGTTTGTTTTTCTTAGTTTTGAAACATTAAGCAAAATTAGAAGCAATTAATGGTAGACATCCCAATTTTATTGAAGAGCATTGAGAACCATCATAGGATGAGTTGAGGAAATGGCAGTCTCGAGACTGCTCCAAACTTGCATCAGCTGAGCGGACTTTTCTCACGTTCTTCCGCTTGAAGCAATTGATGGCGCAGTGAATTGCTGTGAGAGGAAAAACATATGGTATGTGAATAGTCACATACACTCCATTTCTGTGGGTCTATTATCACTATATCATACTATACGCTATAGTAGTATACTGGTATAAACTGGTACGATGGCAGAAGCCTTTAGCTACCAACTATTGATGAACACACTATATAGAGTGCCATATGTGAGAAATATGTGCTGTAGAATATTATCACCAATGTATCACCATCGAGTCCCGGAAAACAAGTTTTGTAAAGACCCTTTTGAAATCAATTACAGTTTTGCCTCTTCTCCAACAATTACATCATGTCTACAAAGCAATCTACAACACTGCCTATTTAGGTACCTTTTTAGTCCTTCTACTGTTTGAATTTCTTAACTTGTTTTTAGCCTTCAACTTAACAGAAATTCTAGATTCAGTTTCCCAAGAATGCCAATGTAGTAGCCCAATATAGCTTTGAGCCATCTGCAATGGTGATGACTATTTTACTAAAGTTGATGAGGTAGTGCAATATTACCATATAACATTATAAGGTTCACTTGTTTATACGCTATAGTTTATTTTAGGATACTAAGTAGATAAAACTTCACTGAAAGACCAAATCTTATAACGTTGTTGAGGTAAAGTTTAGACCAATCAGAATATTGCGTCTCATCCGTCATTTCAACTATACGCAGTATTTTAGGTACTTATTTTAGAAATTGTCTGTACATAGTTAATGTTGTCCTTCATAAACCCTATAGCTTAAAAAGACAATAGAGCAAAAAAAGAGAGCAAAGTAATTTTTTGTCCCAATATTCATATTTTGTCATCATGAAGATATATCATTGGTCGCCTTCTTATAGTACATGGGTGCTTTTCCAGCGCAACGTGGAAAACTCAAAGGGTTCAAACCTATCGTTAGATTCAGTAAACTCGTTATTTAAAAGCTTGCATACATGTATGTGAGAGATATGCTGGCAAAGCACAAAAACTACGAACCTGCAAATATAATTCACCTATTATAACGTCTTATTATTCAAAAGTCACTGTATATACCTCGGGCTATTCAAACAGCATTACTGGAATTATTATTTATTGCACTGAGTAACAGCATCAATAGGGCCACACAAACGCCTTATTGGCGCTAAATCAGCACTGACGCAAACTATTGTTGATAATTGTGAATTTTCCTGACTGACTTCAACCATGTAGAGTGTATCTTGCTTTCAAACGTAAGTTTTTTTTGAAAATAAAAGTTGTCGAGGCGTCGACTGCGCTAGCAGCTGGCAACTGTCCACAAATTGTGACAAATGGTGACGGAAAAAAGATGGAAAATCTGCATTACGAAGTGTTAATATGTACAATACTGTGTATCAATGCTATTGATTTCTGTAATTGTATGCGATACAATGCGCCTGTATGTGCTACAGAGTTTTTATATGTGAGATGTTGTGCATGCATAAATGCAAATTCTGCCAAAATCACAGATTTCATTGATATTGCTGTTCGTTTAAACCTTTTTAACCTTTTTTTCTATCCATACTGCTTTCATTATCATTTTTTGTGATATTGTCGTCGAAAAGGTATAAATATCTTCGAAAGTCTCTCGGGGGCATGGTTTTGCGTTAAACAGATTCGGATTCTTTTTATTTTACTTTATTGCTGATCTTGATTTAGTTTCTAATATCTCTTTTTCTCACAGATTGCTCTGTGGATTTCAACATTAGACAATAACACAAGTAGAGTAGAACGTTCACACATCCAATGAAGACTGCTATTAGATATAAGAAATTTATTTTGATTACAAAATCCAATCAACATGCCCTCTGCGGTTCTCAAAACTTTACTCGTTGCCATCTGTTTGATCAGTCATTGCGCTGATGCTGCCACAATTTCCACTGGTAGTACCACTACAACCGTCACTACTCACACTGGGACTTCTATCTTCACCTCAATTTGTCCATGGTAAATTCACCAAAACTTTCTACGTTTATGGTCCCCCACCGAAGCCAACCATCGGTGGTGCTAAACCAACACAAAGTATAATTGCTGAAGGTCCACCCGCTCAACATCTGTCGAAATCTAGCCGCTCTAGCTCTGCTTCTACTGCTAAGGCTACCACTTCTACTGCTAAGGCTGCCACTTCTACTGCTGCTGTCGCTACCAAGGCTGCCACCACTAGTGCCAAAATATCCAATACTCTTAAGGCACCAACCACAACAACCGCTAAAACATCTTCCAGCTCATCATTAAAGAAGGCAACTACAAGCACCGTGAAGCCAACTTCTTCAAAAGCTGCCGCAGCAACAACATCTACAAAAGCATCTAGTTCAAGTACTAAACCTACAACTACATCTACTAAAGCCTCAACTACATCTACTAAAGCAGCTACTACTTCAACCAAAGCTTCAACTACATCTACTAAAGCAGCTACTACTTCAACCAAAGCTTCAACTACTTCTAGTAAAGCCTCGACTACTTCAACCAAGGCAGCTACTACTTCTAGTAAAGCCTCGACTACTTTAACCAAGGCAGCTACTACTTCTAGTAAAGCCTCAACTACCTCAACTAAAGCTTCGACTACATCAACCAAAGCCTCAACTACATCAACTAAACCTTCAAGTACTTCTAGTAAAGCCTCAACTACATCTACTAAAGCTTCAACTACTTCTAGTAAAGCCTCAACTACATCAACCAAAGCCAGTTCCTCTTCAAAAACTGCTTCCAAAACCTCTAGTGGAACCTCCACCGCTGCTTCCCCAACTGGCACCTTTGAATCTGCCATCATTGCCGAACACAACACCAAACGTGCTTTGCATTCTGCTCCGAATTTGAAATTCAACCAAACTTTGTACAATTATGCCGCCGCTTATGCTGCCAAGTACGACTGTAGTGGTACTTTGACGCATTCCGGTGGACCATATGGTGAGAATTTAGCCCTCGGTACCAATTTGGATGGTCCGGGAGCTGTTGATTTGTGGTATAATGAGATCAGCAGTTATGATTTTAATAACCCTGGCTTCAGTAGTTCTACCGGACATTTCACACAAGTGGTTTGGAAAAGTACTACTCAAGTTGGCTGCGCTTTGAAATCTTGTCCTGATTATTATAGTGCAAATTATATTATTTGTTCATATTATACCCCGGGTAATATTGTTGGTAACAATAATCAATATTTCAAAGATAATGTTTTAAAAAATTAAAAGATTAAACTTGGCGTTGGTTTTGATTTACAATTTTTATAAAAATTAATTTTTCTTTCTCGTTTGTGGTCGATTGCTTGTTGTCTATCAATGAGTTCTCAACAAAGCAATTCTTTCTAAACTCGGATCACCAGTGTTCTATATCCTACCTTTTGGTCTTTTTTATTTTATGTTTATTTTTCTATTTACTATTTTATTTTAGTTTTAATTTACAACAATACCTCGAAATGAACCCAAATTATTTATTTTTTTACTGTATGCCTGTATTGTTGTAAAGCTGCTTTTCATTTCATTAGAACAAAACACGCCTTTTCAACATAGGTGTGTATTCCATAGTGCTAGCGAAACAAAACAGTCGAATATGAGCATATTACATTTTTGAAAATTAAGTCAAAATTTGCTGATGTCATTGTTGTCCAATAGTCATTGTCGCCGTCTAACAGTCTAATATTTGTGTACAACAGAGGTTTCGCATAGGCTTCGCATTCTGTTTCTGAAAAGGGACTGAAGGTTGTTTTTTTTCAAAAAGGTTGCTGTGTGATGAACTTTTATCGATGTCAAATTTTTCAACATACAAATGTTATTTTGATTGGATTTTTTTCATAGTAAAGCATACCGTATAATATTAATGTGGCGGCATTTGCCAATACTTAGAATTTAAGATACAAAATGCGGCTCATACGAACATATACCAAATAAACCAAAATGAAAAAATAATAATAACAATAAAAAACAATATACACCGCCATTACCATTACTTAAAAACGCAAAAAGACACTTGCAAGTGTTTTCGTCTTTCGAGCGTCTAGTTGTATTAACAATACAACGTTTCAACAAAGTAATAGCAATTTACGCTATTTGGTAGGTCTGGTAGCATATACAGGCAGCGTTGTAGCTGCAGCACCACAACAATCGCTGTTAAACACCTAGAGGGAAACCTTAGTGCAGGTGTGTACATATATCGAAAAAAAAATATGTGCGCAACTTAGTGCATGGAACAAACTTGGGATCTTGATTGAGGGGAAATTTAAATTATGAAAATTTGTGCGTTTCGCTTGACGTTTTCACTGTTAAAAGGAGTATTTACTACTTAGTTAAGAAAAAAACTTCCGTTTCAAATAAGCTTGGCTAATTGGCTTGGAAGGAAAAGTTTAGAGAGTATCCAAAAACTCTTTAATTGATAGATATAATGTAGACTAAATCAAAATGCCGAAAAATTGAATGGAGAAAAAAAAACTGATGAAAAAGCACTTGATAATGTACACAGATATTCATCTTGTGCATGTTGAGAAAATTCCGATTGTGTCACCGCATGCATATTAATGCGTTGCTTCAACTGCTTCTTTTTTGCGATATTGTACATGATACTGCATGGCTTTTCACAGCTTGGGTAGTTTTAAAAGCAAAATGTGGTTGGCCCCTATCATAAGGAAAAACTAAGAACAGAACTGTTAAAATTATTGATACCGAGAGAGATGCACCTAACCGGAAATGAAAACCTATCAACATGTTTTATGTGGTGGTGGATCAGTAATTTAGCCCTCTTTAAATCTGCCATACTTCACAACTTTCACAGTCAATCACATAATCCTATGTATAATCTCACCCAATAGCAGACATCTCACAGCTATCAAATCAACGCAAGTCAAGTTAGGTTAGGTTGAGCTGAATCAAATCGAATTATATATCCGCTTTCAACTCCGCGACAATGAAGTTTAGCCATCTTGTTAAGATTAGTGTATTTTTTTGTTTCATTAAAATAATCCAAATATGCGTTGTAATGTTGACCAATGCTCAGTTTGACACGTCATCGCAGATAATATTATCTTCTAAGCAAGTGACACACGACAAACAGATATTTTCCCAAGCTTTAAATACTGCTTTCAATATTCCTCAGCCGTATACTAATGTGGCACTAACTCGATTTTTTGATAAATTGGTGATTTGGGATGCAGTCTATTTTACCAATTTTTTTGTTTATGGCATTACGTATGAGCATGAATGGGTCTTTGGGCCGCTTTGGTGGAGATTTGTCCATTATTTCCCGTTGAAAAAATTTGATAGCATCAACAAACTTGTACATTTTTATTTTAACGTCGACGTTGATGTGAATGTTGCTGACATCAGTGACAATTTCTACACAAGGTTAATATTGGCAGTAATAACGACAAACGTGTGTCATTACTTGTCAGTGCTTATGCTCTACATACTAACTAATACTGCGCTTGCGAAGACCTCATTGACGAGAAAAATCGCCAACAATAGCGGCAATAGCTTTGCCTTAAAGTGCGCTTTGCTTTATGTGATTAATCCAGCTGGAATTTTCATAACTGCACCATACTCTGAATCGGCGGCTAATTTGATGACTTTTACTGCATTATACTTACGAGAAATTTCACTAACAAATAGTCATGGTGAAAATTTGCGAAACCCATTGAATTACAAAATCACCCATTTCCGCCATGTTTTTTCAATTTTTCCATACTTGATGTCAGCTATATTCGTTGGGTTGGGCATTGGCATTAGATCTAATATAATTCTAGTGGCCTATGTCTACTTGTACGATACTTTGTATTTCTTATACTATCAAAAAGTTTTTGCTACGCTAAGTGCAATGATAGCTGGCTTAATCACTTTTACCAGTTTCTTGGCATTAAACTATTTCCCCTATGTTGAATTTTGCCCCGAGAGAGTCGTATGGTGTGATAAACAAGTACCATTTTTGTACCTTTTTGCACAGTCACACTACTGGAATGTGGGATTTTTTCAATACTGGACCGCAAATAACATTCCTAATTTCTTGCTTGCAATACCAATTGTTACAGTATTAGTTTTGTCCCTGAGACATTTTGTCCGCAAATACTATATTCCTAATTTAAAGCCGATGTTGCACATTACTTATATTTTCTTGTTCTTAGGTATCACTAGCTGGCATGTGCAGATTTTGACGCGGATCGGTGGGTTTATTCCGTTACCATATTGGTACTTGGCTGATAAACTTATAGAGAGTAATAATAGGAAAAAGCTTGTTGGAAAGGTTTTCAAAAAGCATGGTAGTGATAAATTGTCGGTGCAAAAGGTGGTGATTTGTTGGTTTTTTCTATATTTGGTGGTGCAGACCGCTTTGTTTTCAGGATTTCTTCCTCCAGCATAATGGTGGTTCAGATTGGCGAACTGTTTAAGTAGGTAGAATCTTCAATGGGTTATAATGCCAACAATTTCAAGATTCGTAACAGGAATAAAATCCATATCACTTTGTCCGTTAAAAGGAATGTAATTGAAGTAAAATCTTTTTGGGGTACTTAGTTGCCTGGAAAGTAGTTATACTTGTAAATGCCATCTCATTTGTATCCTCTGAAGTATGTTTTATGGAATATGACACATGTTAAACTCAAACGTCAAACGGCCTCCTGCATTTTTGGGATTCTTACATAATCAACTCAGATTGTGTTATGTTGAAATCAAATAGAGTGGGTGCATTGAGGAAATGTTTCACCTTCATATGTCTAGTGATCAATCACAAGACATGTGCTTAATTAATTCACTATCGTAGCCTGATTATTACAATTAGTGTATTTTTATAATTCTCTTTATGAGAAGGCTAATTATGACCACTAAAATAGGGCGTATGAAAACAAAGAGCACACATAAAGCAATTAATAGAATTCTGATAATTATCAGGAATAGCTTCTGCTGACATCATCATGCCGCTGATACCGCTGCTGTCCCACGGATTACCGCCTCAGGCCGGCTTACAGACCACGGTTGGGCACGGTGACGCCGGTCAGTATAATGCGGAAACGAAAACCAGGTGTCTGTGTTTCTGTGTTCGGGAGAGATTAGTATTCAAAGAAGAGACGAAAACAAACTCGCCCATGTGAGCCAACGAGAAAATTTTTGCGGTGCTTGGCCTCTACAGGTCAAAAAAAAAAAAAAAAAAAAAAAATTTTTTTGTTAAAATTTGCAACGAATGTTTGGTCTCGGAGTATCACGTACTTGAGTGAGGCATGCCTCATACTATGGTAAGCATTATAAAGTTTGAGTGATGAGATGAGTAATATAAAACAGCCCGCCTTTAGTTTCCAGCCGGAGATGAAAGGCAAAGTGCGAGATTCCGTACTCGGGGTTAATTGACTTAAGTGCGTGTCAGCTGGGCCGGAATAGTTGCGGGCACATGCACTGTTTTACTGGGACACCGCAGGCAAGCCACACACGTCAAGGGTGCCCATCGCAATCTAACGGCTATGGTGATCGCTGCCTAGCGCTGGCGATGCCTGCGACTCATGGATGGGGGTGCGGGTCATTGGCGGGTTTCCCCCGTGATAAATACACATAGTGTTGCTTTTCTTCAGGGAAAATCATTAGCGTTCTAGAAGGTTCCGTTGAGCTCCGCAGTGTTCCGCACAGTGCCGCCCCAACAGCATTTCCCGGTCCGCCAGTGATTACTAATATTTGGCACCGATGCTTTATCCGATACCCGGCCGAGCTACAGTTGCCTTGTTGCACATCTCATCGTCGAATTCAGTTGTTGTCAACAAAATTGACTTTACTTCTTTTTTCTTAATTTGTTTCTTTTTCGGTTTATAAGCTCCTTTTAGTTTCTTTATATAAAAACCATCTTCTTGACTTTTGTTTTTCCTATTCTTTTCAATCTTTATTGTATCTTTACTTTTGGTATTTCCATTTACTGCATATTGCGTTTCCAGTGTCTGGTTAAATCTCATTATTACAATTGCCTAAACACCTTAAAAGCGCTTATTTTTTACATTAACCTCATATATACACCCAAGAGGAAAACAAAAAAAAAACGACAACAATTATTAATACTCAGAAAACAGACTTAAAACCAATATTACACTAAAATGACTTCCTATGCTGTGTTCCCTACTTTGAACCGCTCTTTGTCGGATATATACGAAGATGAGCTTTACCACATCAATCAGAATCAGCAGCAATCAAATTCCCCAAAACTCAACAACATATCTTCCGATGCCGAACTTCAAAGCTTGCTCAACATCCCGGAGCTTGATTTTACCAGCAGTAACAACAATAACCACCATCATCACAGTCAGCAGCATAAAAATTATACTACGGGCAATATTAACGGTTCCGCTCAGCAGCCGCACAACAAACAAATGAATTTTTACAATATTACTAATGGCGTCAACGATCAGAATCACTATATTCAACCATTTAATGAGTATGCAAATCCAGACTTACAGTTAAATGATACGTTTGAAAAACAACGGACAATAGGCTCAAGTCAATCACAGATTCCTAATTACCCATCCCAGCAAGTCGGCCCGTTTGGTAATAGCAATGTTGATCAAAATGATTTTTTTAACATAAACATTTACGATTATGATGCCTATATGAATGGCGGTTTAGTCAATCCTAATCAAAAACACAACTTTGACTCTATCCCATCTATGTATCTTTATCCAATGGATTTGCCAGATGAGGATTTGGAAGATTATGACAGCGAGGATGATGATGACGAAGAAGATAAGTTGGATGATATTGATGACGAGTTTTTGAATGCTAATCAATTTACCAGTAACAATAACAATAATAGTGTTGGACCTGAAAGCCAGTACGGCTCTGCTAATCCATCTGCTCTTTCTACTCCAAATACTTCAGTTTTGCCTAGTCCGAAACCTGCTGTTCAAAAAGAACCTTATCAACTTCATCTTCCTCAAAACGAGTTTAAAAACTTGTTTCCTCAAAAAAATGATGCTTACGATGAAAGCGCTATAGTTGATGAGGAAGATGAAGATGAACAAACCATAAAATCTATGGATTTGGATGATTCTGACAGTGAGTCTGAAGATAGCTTGTACATACCAAGATTTGACAACAACCCATTGTTTGACAAGTCATCCAGATCTCACTCATTTGTCAACAACAACAATAACAACACTAATAATAACACTAATAATAAT
>JXWR01000387.1_pt1 | contig 14614 bp, 5 predicted proteins | sample 315541 | NCBI WGS metagenome assembly JXWR01 (sample SAMN03273951, study PRJNA271842) | soil metagenome | isolation source: rice field ambient CO2 | place: India: CRRI Experimental farm Cuttack,Odisha-753006 | collected 2013-12-17
CGTTTTCACTACTGCTACCGTTCGAAGTAGAAGCAAACTCCTCTGCATTAGTTAAAGATACGGTCAAACACGCCTGAAACCTCACAATTGACACTACTAGATTTATGGGGAGTGCGGCAATACCAGGCTTTGGATAGTTAAGTAATAGTTTTGTTTCTACTCCTAAAGTTAAGTGGTCATTTAAATCTATATCAATTTTAGCCTCTAGCTTTTTATTTCCTGAATTTGGAGAATATTGTATTCTGCAATTCGAGAAAATGGGGAAATCATCACCTGTATCCAGTTCAGTTATTTTTATGGTATCCAAATATTCAGGCAGATCGGGTGATTTTCTTCCAATAAAATCATTCAAGGAATGAAGGATATTGTCCCTGTGCCAAGCCTCACTGCGGAATTGCTGTATTATTTGGGCAACTAAAACGTTGAACCAGTCCAATGACTCTGCAGGGTGCACGTCGACATTATAATAGGTTTTCTCTAAAATAAGAGCTAGTTCTTGAAGATGTTCATTTTCTGCCTCTTCATTGAGCTCGTAGTGTTGTTTAGCACCCTTCCTAACAAGAGAAGTCAGGAATTCGCGAGATATAAAGGGATATTCTTTAAATTTTGATCTGTGACGGGAGGCTGCAGGTTTCGGATTCTTACTTTTAGATGGCTCATCACTGAATATAAAGAACTTTAGGAAAAAGATGAACAACAACACTATGCTTAGCTGTCCTACAAAAAACCCTTGAGCAAACGACCATCCAGAAAATTTGGAGGACGTTGCTAACGATCCTAACGAAGAAGGATGCAACACGCTTTGCATTTGCAAAGCTTGAATTGCATCATCGAGACCTTTGAAGCTCCCGTTTTTACTGACATTAAACTCTGAGTTGTTTGAAGTTTGCTTTAAGTCATTAGTAGTAGAACCCTTCAAATTCTCCATGATTAGTCTCTGTAAATGTTCAGGTAGCTCTTTGCTTATATAATCGTCAAACGTCATTAACGAATCCGTTTCGGTGGATTCATTCTCACTATCAGTCATTTTCAGAAAAAGGCTACAGGTATTATATTGACTCTCTCAAAGTTCTTTCATCTCATTGGGAAAATTATGAGGGGCACTTATTGTTGTAGATGATCTTTATTGGATGTTGACGGTTCTTCGGAATTGAAACGGATAGGCAGAAAGTGAAAAATAAACTATTAAGGAAATACATGAAAAGAAGTAAACTGAAATGTATACAAGTGCAACCCGTTCCACGTTGGATTGACTCAATTGTGTCATCAGTAGGAAAATAGATTAAAGTAACCTCAAATAACGGCATAAGCGATGAAGCATAACAGGCAGATGCCAGATGAAAGCTTGGAAAACATAAAAGTGCTACTGAATCCTAAATTAGGAAAGCCAGTCAAGCCACTTACGAGTGCACAATCAAAAGCTTGCTATCATACGCTGATCAGTAATAAAAATTTGAACAAGACAAGTGATGAATACGAAAAGTTATTGGCAAACTATATCCTCCTTTGTGATGAAAAATACCTATGTAAAACCGTAATTCCAGATTCCCGATTTTGGGCTATATTGTGTGATAATTGCCAAAAGCTAAGGTCAGAAACGTTGGTAGCAAATCTCATTAGGATTTTTAATGTAGCCCTTAAATGCCAAGATTCTAATAAGAATGAAGTTATTGTGAGCATCTGCCACATCTCCAGAGAGAACTCTCAGCTCATTGGAATACTTTTACAACTTTTGTCCCAAAGACCTATTCATATACCGTTGTTTACGGACACTATACTATGCATAACCCTATTTTTAAAATGCTCACTTACATTATGTGAGACATCACTATCACACGCCGTAGAATTTGTACCCAGAATCCTCATTTTGCTATTTCAGTATAACTTTCCAGCTTCCATGTCTGAATTACTTTACATAGAAGACTTGCAACCACTAATCCTTGAAGAATTTGTACCGTTAAAGCAGAGGCTAATAAATTTTCTATCTTCGGTTAGTATTGATGATTATTCCTGTTCGCTTAAAGCTGATCTTCTTACAGCCATCAAAGATAACTCCGTATTCCAAAAAGGGTTAGAAATGGAAATGGGCGATCTTCCCAGTATAAATTTATTAAATGCGTATGATACATTCACATTCTTAAACAGTCCTAATGGGTCTTTCAAGAGACTTTACACTGAACAATTGTTGTTTGGCGAGAACGATTTCCCTCTTTATGAAGCAATATTTAAACTTTCAGACCAATTTAGAAGACTTTTCAATCTAAGTGGGAAAAAAGAGAACCAATACTCAGACTCAGAGCGTGATTTAAAATTACAAATTGCTACCGCTGTTCTCAATCGACAAACATGTTTTTACAAAACACTCGAGTTGTTTTTGAGATTTTGGATAGAATCATTAGCAAAATCGCAAAGTGATTTGGTTTCACTGTTAAATTTAGCTATTATCACTTTAAAATATGTTTGTTTGTCATCCAGTGATTTGGAAGCAGCAATACAGACGAAATCCCTTCTCAAGACCCAAGTTGTTGCACTTGACTCTATGAGCTATAAATTTGCAAGAACATTACAATTAGACTCAATTAAAAAAGAACAGTATCGAACCTGGTCATCTAGTATCGCTAGCTTCGATACCATGCTATCAGGCCAGGTTCGTGATTACGTTCGTCATCAAAGACTTCTTCAATTGCAAAAGGGAACGTGGGTTTACGCAGAGAACCCACTGAATCCTGAAGCTGGCACGCCTAAAGTCTACTTCCTCATAGTTTCAGATAACCACGCAAATTTATTAGCCAGAGAATTCGAAACACAAACAAACGATTTACCTTATCTATTCGACAATAAAATCTTAACAAGTCCAGGTTCTGAGGCATTAGCTAATGGCAGAACAAAAGTTGTTGTTTTGAAACATATAACCTCTTTCAAAAGCATAGAACTTACTACACCGAGTCGTCGGACGAGCAGTAATGTTTACATCAAATTAGATGAAGCCAATGTGTACACTGGAGTTGAATTAAAAGATCGTAACGACAGGACAGTTTTGAAATTTTATTTAGACACAGAAGAGGGAAGATATATATGGCTAGACGGATTGAAATTGATATCTCCATTCCAGCATGAAGATATATCAGAAGACACGAAAGAACAAATAGACACTTTATTTGATTTGAGGAAAAATGTTCAGATGATAAATTTGAACGTTCGTCAGGACATCATAGTGCCTCCACCTGAACCAAGCGACGAGGACGAAGATGAAGAATTTTATAACTTGGAAACGTTAAAGAAAGTAACCCAAAATTTTTATTTTGATTAAGATACAAGTTTGTCGTCAGACGATTTTTTTTTTTTTATAACTTTTTTTTACTAGAATGGAATGTAATTTTGTAATTCTTTCCCGCAAGTAGCTTGAGTCTCCATTCAGTTCGTTTGTACTTGAAAAATCCTTTTAATATAGCATATAGCTTGCAGTTTATTAATACTCACTTCTACAGATTCAACAAAAAAAAAGGAATTTTTGACTAATCCCCTGTTTATTAGATGAATTAATGATATTTAAATACAAAGTATTAATAATATAATGACAGTGATAAGTATGTTGATATTTTATGATAATGACGATGAAAATTATTACCTACGGCTTTTGAAGCCCTTCTTCTTATTTGAATTTGTACTCTTCTGCTTTTTAAAAGTTCTTTCTTGATCTGCAATACGGTCGGTTTTGGTTTTTCTATAAGAACGTGCACCATTGCCATCTGCCTTAGCTTCTTCACGCTTTCTCTTTTTGCTGTTAGTGACTTTCTTGTTCCTTGATAAAGCACCTAATACTTTGGAATTTTTCTTATCTGATTCGCTTTGGAACCATGTCCTTCTTGGTCTTGCCTGGATTTCCTTTTTATGCTTCAACATATTTTCACCCTTTCTTAATTGCATTTCAGCCCTTAATATTTCCTTCTCCTCCTTTTCTTCCACCAGAATATCTTCAATCGTATCGTTCATGGATTCAACAAGTTTGTTTGTTTCTTCGATTTGAACCCAGTCTACGTTTCTACCAAGTGCTTTACCTTGAGTTAGGGACTTATTTTCTTCTACACTCTTTATAGCAGCACGTACAATACTTCTATCTTGAGATGATTCACCGACGAAGGTGACGGAACGACCTTCCCTACCAGCTCTGGCGGTACGACCAACTCTATGCAGGTAGATCTCATAACTCTTGGGCATATCGTAGTTGATAACAACCTCAATCTTGGGGATATCAAGACCTCTGGAGGCCAAATCCGTACAGATAAGTACAGGAACTTCCAAATTTTTGAATTTATTAACGGAATCTAAACGCTGTTCTTGGGTTAAAGAACCGTGTAATTCACCCACACTCATACCTAAAAGACCCATGATAATCCTTAACCTATGAGCAGTTTCTTTTCTAGCCACAAAAACGACAATCCTCTTTTGACCCGTTGGATCCAATTTCCTAATCAAATTGAATAACAAGGCAGGCTTCAAATGGTCTCTTTTACGAATACGAACGAATTCTTGTGTCAACTTAGTAGCAGCTTTCTTTGGAGGATCAATCATAATCCTTACTGGTTTTTTTAGAGAAAGACTAACTAAACTTTTAATTTTGGAGTTCATCGTAGCAGAGAACAATAGGTTCTGTCTATTGCTTGGTAATAGGCCCATAATTTCGTTCAGTTCATCTTGAAAACCTTCTTCTAACATTCTATCGGCTTCATCCATAACCAGAATCTCTACTGAGTCCACATTAAAACTTGCTGAGTTCCTGATATGATCAATGAATCTACCTGGGGTAGCAATGACGATGTCCGGACGAGATTTCAACATTTGTTCTTGTTGTCTCAAGTTCAAACCACCAACGGCCAGACCAAAGGTTATACCGGAGACGAAACGTGCAATTTGTTTACCAACGTCAGCGACTTGGATAGCTAACTCACGAGTGGGCAATAGAACAATAACTCTGGTGGAGGCGATTTTGGCTGGTTTATATAACAAACGCTCGATTATGGGAATCATAAACGCAGCAGTCTTACCGGAACCAGTCACAGCACCGGCAATGATGTCTTTACCCAATAAGGCAATGGGGATTGTGGCGCTTTGAATAGGGGAAGGCTTGACGTAACCCAAACTTGCAAGGCCCTTAAGAACCGGACGAGATAAAGACAAACTGTTAAAATTTTCGTACATTTGCTTTTTAGCTTCATCTCCCTCAGTTTCAGGTGCATAGAAATCGGCTTTTGCCTCTTCAGAATCGTCTTCTTCATCTATTTCGTCATCTTTGCCGCCTTTTTCTAACGTCATCTCTTCTTGTTCCTCCTCTTCCTCCTCTTCCTCTTCCTCTTCCTCTTCTTCTTCTTCTTCTTCAGACTGATTTTCGTCTTCATTGTTCATGGGAGCTCCCATACCGAACCCGTCCATTGCTAATTCCTCATCGTCGCTATCGTTTTCCTTTTCTTCTTTTTCCTTCTCTGTTTCTTCTTCTTGTTTACTATCAATATGGGCCATTTTCACCAGCCCACCTTTTCTTCTAATAATCTTATCCAAGTCAACGTCCTTCTTCACAAAAGCTTCGGCATCGTCCTTATTGGACTCGCCCTCTGCTAGAAAGTTCCAGCCTTGGAAGTTCGAAGTGGTATCATCGGCGTCCAAATCAAACTTAAACCCCGCGTCCAAGTCCTCATGAACATCCTCATCGAGGTTATCCCCCTCACTAACCTTTTTCTTGTTATTCTTACCCTTCCGCTTCTTCGTAGTCTTCTTAGCCTCGACTTTTTCGTCATCAGAAGAATCTAGAATTGGAACATCGTCTTCACTGTCACTGATTGTAGGGACAAAGTCCAAATTAGAGTATTTTTTAGTTCCTACCACCATAGTATATATATAAGACGCTGTTGTAGGCACACAGCTCCAATTCGAAACCCAAGTTACCAACGTAAATACTCATACTATCTAAGCATATTCTAACTTACAATTTTCAACCTCATCTCATCGCATTTTTTGAAAATTTTTTCAAATCATTACCCGGATAATGTTATAACCCTACCTATCTCCTTCAAAAAAAGATAAAATGACGATATATAGCGGCGAATCAGAATCTAGTAACCACCTAACTACTTGTCTCTAGTACAACTAAACAAAATTTTAGTGTACACAATCAGATAACTACACAATCAATTATACCCAATGACTGAAACTGACAAGAAACAAGAACAAGAAAACCACGCGGAGTGCGAGGACAAACCTAAGCCATGTTGTGTTTGTAAGCCAGAAAAGGAGGAGCGGGATACATGCATCTTATTCAATGGACAAGACTCTGAAAAATGCAAGGAATTTATTGAAAAGTACAAAGAGTGCATGAAGGGTTATGGCTTCGAAGTTCCAAGTGCAAATTAGTCTTACTGACAGTCTGCCGACAACCATTTCTTGTATATATAAGAATAGGTATTCACAAACTATAGTATATACTACCTGTAAATATGTGCGATGCACAATTAACATTACCTCATCACTACTACACCACTTCTACTGCTAGCACTGTCCTCTTGTGCTTGGCCCCTTAAGAGTGTTCTAAGACCACGTGACCAGAAAGGACGTATCACGTGACACAAACCTAATAACTTTTTTAGGAAACCCTAAGTCAGGGCACGCTTGCTTTGTTTCTTTTTTTCTGGAAAGAACCGAAAAAAAAAAAATAATAGTAAGCTGATCAGCTCATCCAGCTTGAACTCTTCACGGCATCTATTGCATCTTTACTCACACTTTCAATAAATTAAAATACCACACTAGCGTGAGATAGCTAAACAACAATAATGGCTGGATATCCTTGGTACACTAGAGCCACTGACGTGCTCCACAGATTAACTGTCGTGACGCTAGCAGGCGGTTCCTTATACATGTTGGGAGGTTGTTTTTACACGATTGTTGTTAGAAGTAGAAGAAATCAAGAAAAATTGGATCAGTTTATTGAGGAGAAAAAACAACAAGAGGCTAGTTTTGCTAATGCTCAAAGCAAATAAGCTCTAAGAACAGATGCTCTTTTTCCTCCTGCGCTCATGTCCACTTGTTAAATTTGCACGGTGCTCATATATAATAAGCTAAAAATGTACCCAGCCAGAATATTAACATATATCAAAACTACACAAGTAGCAGAGACTTTGGCTTAAAAAATAAAAAAAAAAAAGGAAAAGGAATTACTCATATTTTGGCCGTGGGCTTTTGGTTTTCAAGAATAATGATGAGAATTGTGTTCTTACTCTTGTCTGTTATGATGTTATTCTAAAATGAGATCACTTTAATTACCCACTATCACCGTCACCCATCATTAATAAATTTTACGTTTTTTCTTGTTTTTTTTTTCTGGCTTCCACCCAAGTGGCATCATTGCCAACATTAAGGCTTTTTGTACATAGTTTATTTACGATTCTCTCTTTTCACTCAAATTATACGGTTCTTTTAAAAATATAAAAATCTGAAAAAAAAAATACTGATACCTATGCTTGGAATTGATTAAAAGCCTTCGAACATCCAACAAGAGCATGCAACAGTTTAAACGTTTTAGAAAGCTGTAATCTTTAATCTATTGATGTAGATTTGGTCGTTGATAATTGATGGCTAATGATGCGCATGCACAATCTCATTGTATAACCCGGCTGAAATTCTTGAGCATTTTACAGATACGTCAAATTTAACATTGATCTATATATAGATAGACAAAAAGCAAGAATGAGGAAACATTTTTTGTTTATTCCGTTTCGAGAAGTGAAGGTTAGGGAAATAATGTAAAGGGAGAATTGATATAAAAAAATTAAAAAATACTTAAGGCTTTGACAGTCAACACAGCAAAGACAAATTACAAAGACTTATTCATGAATCTTCTCTTGGACAAGGCCAACCAGAACTTGTCAGGCAGCGATTGATCTTTGGCGTACAATTTTTCCAATAGTCTAGCCGATAATTCCTGTCTGAATTGGTTGAGATAACTTTTAAGTAAATCATATTCTATTCTGTCCCTTGGAGGCAAAAACACATTGTTTAGTGGGAATGAGGGATCGCCTGGCAAACTGAAATCGTCGAGAGCCAAATTGTTCAATATTCTAACGGCAGCAGAGTATGTCGTGGCTTTATTTAGCTGATTTAATGCTTGAGATGTGTATAGTATCCCGTAAATGAGGGCTCTGTCAGCGTTGCCTTTGATTTCGAAATTCTTGAAAAAGGAGTTTGGTCTAAAAAGATCTAGAACCTCATCTATGACATCGTAGTCTTGGTCTGTTGGGTAAGATGGGCCCTTGTACTTAGTTCTTATGGAGAAGATTGGAAAGTTTCCTGGTGTAAATGTTAGTATACAGAGAATGCATCAATTGTAGAGAGGATGGAAATAGAAATACACGTCAAAAACACATACCGACTACTCTAGCATCGGCGTCGTCTTCTATGAAAGTCGAATGGTATGCCTAGATGAAGGTTAGTAAAACAGGCTCGAAAGAGTGCAATTGAGAAGCATAACGCTGGCAAGAAATGGGGATAACATACAGGCATTGTTCTGTTGTGATTTGGTCTGTGGTAGTGATATTGACTATGGTCAGCTACTACGCTATTTCTCTCTGCCTCTGTCTCTCCATCTGTCTGTGTGTATTTCATTGCGCTGTGCTGTTTCCGTTCTGATTCTCCCGCTCCCGGGTCACGAGCCCTGTATCCTATCTGGTCATCTGACTATCACGTTCCGTGCTAACTTGCCACCGGTGGTTATGATTCCGTCTTCCGTCTTCCGTCTTCCATCATCCATCATCCGGGATGGCGGGCGCGGTTGCTTGATGTTAAGCGCTGGCCACAGTGAGTGAGTGACACTCCGCCTGTCAACTGCCTACAGCTGTACTAGTATACTCCTCCAACCCCTTCAAACAGACAGACCCATCCATCCCACACGATATCTAGTTTACTGTCCTGGTCTTGGTCCAAGTCCTGATCAACATATTTTTTCAACTTTGTCAGTTCTTTAAAGAGATTCGTTCCTGTTTCTCGCTCCGCCCGTGGGTTGGTCAACTTGTCCCGTTCACACACTTTTTAACTTTTTTATTTTTTTTTCTCTCTCACTCAAAGTTCCCTAAACCAATTTTTTTTTTTTTTTTTCCCTCTCTCTCTCTCTCTCGTTCTTTTTTTACACCACAAGTTGGCAGTCAACCACTGTTCTATTACCGCTCCTTTGTCCACAACCCATCCACCACTGTTCACCTGTTTTTCATATTCTCACTCTCCTACCATATCCTCCATCCTCTCCCTCTTAACCTCACCTCACTTGCAACTAAAAGAAGTTGATCTCTGTTGCCCTCGCCGCTTCAACCTTCTCTTAGTCTGCCTCTCTTTTCTCTCCCTCCTTCCCCCATTCTCGTGGTTTCTCTGGAATTCCCGATTCTCAGCCAAAAAAAAAATTAAATTAAAATAAAATAAAAAAAAAAAAACGAAAACACAAATTAATTACAAAGCAAGATCTCTCTTTTTCTTTCTCTGGAAATTCGACAAATCACCAATATAACTCGCATCAATGTCAGACCAGAACTATATGCAGCGACAAGAAACATTCAATGAGATTTTTGGCGGCAACAGATTCGATGCTTATAGTAATGGCACTAACAACCACAATAATGGCCAGCGTCACACAAATCACCCGCCTGTTGATCACTTCAATCTCGGTGTCCAATATGAAAACGGTATGTGCTACTTTTCTATCTGGTCCTCTTTACATCTCTTCTGCAAACTGAACCCTGTTTACTAACCTTTTTCCAGTGCCTGATCAGCTATTGCCTAACTTGCAAGCAAATCCAAAACAGTATTCGAATGAGTAAGTTGAATTCTGCTTTCATTGATCTATTTTTCTCTCGATGTGTGAACGCATCATATTTTCTTCTCTCAGAAGCGACCTTTAATTTGACAGTCAATAACTGATACCACTCACACTTTTTGTTTATTTTTGTTATTTTTTGCTCTGGTATATTTTTACTAACAGTCAACCTAGATTCTTGCCACCAACTTTTGATCCAAGCCAGCGTCCTCAAAATAAAGGCTCTTCAACTTCTTTGAGAACGGAGTATGTTAGATACCAACAGCAAAATCAACCCCATGCTGGCCCATACAATTCTGGTTATTCTCACCACCAATTCCATTCTGAAGCGGCGGTAAATAGTGGTTCCAACATGCCACCTGTGCCTAGTGTCATACCTTCCGTCCCAAATAATGTACCTTCCGTCCCAAATAATGCACCTCCTGTGCCTAATGTAAATGGCCTCCATAATCAACATAACTATCATCACCAGCCCTCCACTAACTATTCCGCATTGCCTTACCCTAGATCTCCTCAAACGCCTCAAGCACCTGCTTCTCCCGGAGTGTCAAAAAAGCAACCTATTTATGAGGATAACGATGAAGTAACTCCTTTAAACTTCAATAATGGCGGTAGAAGATTTGCTAGTGGTGGTCATCTCAATAGTTCTAGATCTATGTCTGGCTTAATGGGTAGCCAATCTGGCGCTAATTATCAGGATCAACCGCGTACCAAATCATTGACAACCGCAGCTTACACAAGTTATAGAACCCAAGGTGACCCAACTTGGCAAACTAGAAATATAAATGGTAGAGTTGTGCCTTCCAAGATGGAGCTCTGGAACCCAAACAATAATAGCGTCAATACTTTTAACAATAGCGGTCATGGTGTACCACATAATGATAATTATAACCACGCCGCCGCTACGCTAAACTCAAAATCTAGATCCATTAATGCTCTTCAAAGACCCGTTAGATCAGCTTCATCTCTTTCTAGCAAAAATCCTACTAGATCACAATCTTCAGTTTCCAGTACTAAAATGTTTTTCACTCCTCATAAAAGACCAGCAATTTATCCTGCTCTCTTATCCAAAGTTGCCAAAGAGTTCAGGGAACTCATTGTTTTGGGCGAAAAAGATAAAAATGGTCTTACTTATAGAGACGCATTTACTGGTCAAGAAGCTATTAATGTTATATGTTTGATAATAAGAAACAATGATAGAGGCTTGGCGTTATTGCTAGGCAGAGCTTTAGACGCTCAAAAATTTTTCCATGATGTTACCTATGAGCATAGGTTAAGGGACTCTAAACAAGAAGTTTATCAATTTAATGAAGTCTTGGAAGGTCTCGGAGGCTCAAGACAAGATACTTTCATTTCTGCATCTCAAGCAACTTTGGTGGGTCATAATGGTCTAGATTTTGAAGATGGTAGTGAATCGTCGGATTTGCCACAACAAAAGAATACTGTACCAGTAACGCAGGCGCCAGTCAAAGTTAATGGTGTTTTCACATTGTTGACGGAATGTTATTCTCCAACTTGTTCTAGAGATAGATTATGTTACTCTATTGCTTGTCCTAGAAGATTCGAGCAACAAGCAAGACTAAACATGAAGCCTCAAGGTGGCTTAAAAAGAATTGAAAGTAAAGGATCTGTCCATGGTGATGATTCACAAAAATTACTTTGGTCTTTCAGTGTTCCTAAAGAGGTTTTGGAAAGTGTGGATGATAAAGAAAAGAAAAGACAAGAAATTATTTTTGAAACAATTTATACTGAGCGTGATTTTGTCAAAGATTTGGAATATATTAAAGATTTTTGGATTATTCCATTAAGAACAAGAAATATTATTCCTGAACGTGAAAGAGAATTATTTATCAGAAAAGTCTTTGGCGGCATTAATGAAATTTTAATGATCAATTCCAAAATGGCTGAAGAATTGACTGCTAGACAAAAGCAACAACCGGTGGTTCATCAAATTGGAGACATCTTTATAAATTTTATCCCAAGATTCCATCCGTTTGTTAAATATGCTGCTAATAGAGTTTTTGGCAAATATGAATTTGAGAGACAAAAACAAACGAATTTAGCATTCGCCAAGTTTGTGCAGGAAACGGAGAGATTGAAGGAATCTAGAAAACTTGATTTGTCTTCGTTTTTATCCAAACCAACTTCTAGACCAGCTAGATACCCATTATTGTTGGGTCAAGTTTTGAAAAAAACAAAGGATGATAATCCAGACAAGAAAAATATTAAAAAGGCAATTGAAATGCTTGAAAAATTGTTGGCTAAAATCAACAAGGAAACCGGCTATGCTAGCGACAAGTATCAATTAGCTATTTTGAAGCAACAATTAGTCTTTAAACCTGGTGAATTTGTGGATTTGAAATTAACTGATGATCAAAGAAGAATTTTGTACAATGGTCATTTAACTAGACGTAACAATGATGATATTCAAGTTTACTTGTTAGACAATACTCTCTTGTTTGTGAAAATCAAACAAGTGAATAAAAGAGAGCAACACAAGGTGTTCCAAAGACCAATACCGATTCAATTATTATATGTTAGTCTTACTGAAGAACCGCTCAATTTGAGAGAGATTGTGCAAAAGCAAAACGCAAATGCTTTGCTGGCTCCTCCTAATAGAGCATCAACTACTGGCTCTAATAGTCTTAGCTTTACTGAAAGCAATAGAACCGGATCAAGTACATCTATAATGGGTGGCAGATCTAATACTTTGAAATTGGATTTGTCAAACAGCTCTGGCTTGAAATTTCCATTGTCATTCGTGTACATTGGTAGAAGAGGTTACGATATGACTCTTTATGGTCAAAATGCACAAGTACAACGTCAATTATTTGAATCTATTGAGCAACAACAATTGAAACTCAAAAGACTCAATGACATCTTTACATTGGTACCATTGACAGAACGTTTTTTCAATCATCAAACTAATAGAATCAATTGTGCTATTCCATTTTATGGTGGCCGTAGATTGGTCTGTGGTACAGATTCGGGAATTTTTGTTTCTACTATAAGAATGTGTGTTTCTGATAACAAACAATCCAGAGTGGTTTCCAATCCAATCAATGTTATTGATAAGCCAAACGTCACCCAAATTGAAGTGTTAGATGATTACCAAACTCTTTTGGCAATTTGTGACAAGAAATTATATTGTTGGCCATTGGATGTTTTGGAATCTTTCAACGTCAAGGAAAATTCCAAAAAGGGGAAGGAATTATTAACTCATGTCTCATTTTTCAAAGTCGGGGTATGCGATGGTAAAAGATTAGTTTGTGCTGCTAAAAATGGGTCTTCACATTCTATCAAAATTTTTGAACCAATTGATCCACGGAAAAAAATTGCTAAAAAGAAATTTAAGAGTGAGTCTAAGGAAATGCCTTTTAATTCCGAAATTGTTTCCATTTCATTTTTGAAGGCCAAATTATGTGTGGTTGGATGCACTAGAGGTTTCCAAGTTGTTTCTATTGAAAGAGGAACTATGGAACAACTTCTTGATCCAGCAGATACGTCGTTGGATTTTGCCACCAGAAGAGAAGGCTTGAAACCTATTGCCATCTATAAATTAAATGCTGATTATTTGCTTTCATATTCTGAATTTTCATTTTTTGTTGATGTTAATGGTTGGAGATCTAGACCAACTTGGATTATCCATTGGGAAGGCTTGCCACAATCTTTTGCTCTCTGGTATCCATATTTATTATCATTTGATAATAATTTCATTGAAATTAGAGATTGCAATACGAGTGAATTGTTACGGATTATCACTGGTGAGGGAATTAGATTACTTCATGCAAGCTCACAAGAAATCTTGTATGCTTATGTTGATGAAAATGGGTATGATGTGGTTGCATCATTGGATTTTTGGGACAAAGCTAATAAGAACAGTTTTCCAATGGTAAAATCAATCAGTGATTCTTAGGTTGGGCAACTTTGCTAAAACACTGTAATGTTTGTTTTCCTTCACTTGTTTACCTTCACTCGTTTTTTTCTCTATAATTCTTTCATCATGATCGTCACTTTTCATTATCAAATTTTATCGGAATCATCATCATCATCATCATCATCATCATAATTATTATTATTTTTGTTAGAAACACAAGAATTACAGGTGAATTTCTTGTTCACATCTTCATTATAATAAACAACAAAAAAATTCAGGTCAAGTTAAAAGCAGGCTAACCCAAGCAAAGCCAAAACGCCTGCTTACCACTAGAAAGTTGCAATCTATTTTCGTTCATATTAATGAGTTATAACAGTTTTCAGTGCTTTTAAACCTGGTGGCATTTTACCAACAGATTATGGGTACTTCTAACCATGTCTGTTACTATGTTGTTGAATTTTTTTTCATTGAGCTTATTTGAAAAAACAAGAAAAAAGAAAAGAGAAGGGAGAATGTGCTGCACTGTTCGTTTTTTCAAGATTTGTGTGCTATTAGGTACTTGTCTTTATGCATATTCTTATGCCTGTATCTATAACTTTTCCTATTCATTAAACTATTCATTTTTTCATCTTTTCGTTTGTGCCTGCTCTTTCACTCTCCTTTTTCTATCGTTTCCTTCCCTTACTATTATCCTATGCTTTTTTACTTTACTTTTTTTATCTCCACTTTAACTTTTTCTCATTATTATAACTGTTACTTTTTTTCTATCTTTTTCTATCGTCGTTGAAGTTCTCTTTGTTTGCTTGCTCATTTTGTCTACTTACTTATCTATCTACTTACTTATTTACCTACCTTACTTTCTCTTTTTTCATCTTTGTCATCTTTGTCAT
>JXWR01001853.1_pt1 | contig 14610 bp, 4 predicted proteins | sample 315541 | NCBI WGS metagenome assembly JXWR01 (sample SAMN03273951, study PRJNA271842) | soil metagenome | isolation source: rice field ambient CO2 | place: India: CRRI Experimental farm Cuttack,Odisha-753006 | collected 2013-12-17
AATCAAAATAATTCATTTAATCGTTTAATCATTCAATCACATTCGACACATTATAATAATACAATACAGTACAACACAATACAATTCAATACAATACAATACACCACTCCCTTTCCAACACCCTTTCCCCCCCTAAGCACATCTGAAGCAGTGTCCTTTTTCTCATTACTCAGCACGCCATCTTTCTTTCTTCCTTCTGCTCTTTCTCTCTGCCCTTGAAATCAGTCTCCGCCATGTCCTCGTCCTTGACCGCGCCGCACACAAACAGCAACCAACCCCAGGACAACAACAACACAAGCACCACGACCACCAACAACAACAACAACAATAACCAGCAGCCCCCGCCAAACCCATCGCTCTTTGCATCAAGATTCACTATGGACCACCAGCAGCACCATCTCAATAACACTTTCCTCCACCCAACACCACAACCACAACCACAACCACAATCACAACCACAGCGTTCCGCTCCAGCAGCCGCAAATTTGTCAGCGAATACAGCCGTTCCGCCGCCGCCGCCGCAGCCGCCGCATCCTCCACATACTGTCGCTGGCGCCGCTGGCGCCGCTGGTGCCAATAACGCTACAAACGGCCCTTCTCAGGCTCTAAACAGTAGTATCAGCGCTAATAGTGCACAGCCATCTGGCAGTGCAAACCCTCAAATGTCCATCAAAGCCACCCAGCCAATTCCAAAAAAGTCCGCCATCATCAAAACTGACAGACCTCGTCCTCACGTGTGCTTGACTTGTACCAGAGCTTTTGCCAGATTAGAGCATTTAAAAAGACATGAACGCTCTCACACCAATGAAAAGCCATTCCAGTGTGCTGCTTGTGGCCGCTGTTTTGCTAGAAGAGATTTGGTGCTTAGACATCAGCAGAAACTTCATGCTAGTTTGGTTTCAAATACCATCAATATTGATCCAAAGGGGGCCGCTAGCATCAGTAATAATAGCAGTAATAATAACAGTAATGCTACCATCAATAGCACCAATGCTGGCGATAATGGCGCAAACGGTGGCCAGAATAGTGGACCAAACTCTGCTCCAGCAAATGTCAACGAAAATGAAGGAAAAAACTTCAAGGCAAGAACAAAAAATTACAATAGCCATATCATTGAACACAAAAATAATACTGACAAGATCAAACCTCTTCCTGGTCAGAACAGTTTGCCATCAATCGCCAACAATAAGCTAAAAAAGACTACTTCCAACACTAGCAATCCAGACGCTCCTGCCTTTAACAAGCCATCTCCATTTAGTAATAGCAAACCAGAAGATGAAAATCATCAATATCATAATCATAATAATAATAACAACAACAACAACAACAACAACAGACCGCCCTTTCCTACGAACTTCATGCCTGATATACCAAATATTCCCGGGTTTATGCCAAATTCTAACAACATGCCACAGTTCAATGGACATGGCCCTCCATTCCATAACCAAGTAGACTTTCATGTAAGACAGGAGCCGCAGCCGCAGCAGCAGCAGCAGCAGCAGCAACAACAACAACAACAACAACAACAACAACAGCCATCATCTCAACACCCTTACCTGCACCATCAACAGCAACAACCTCAAGTACCTTTCCAACAGCAGGGTCAAAACGAAGTGAACAATAACAACTTGAAAAAACTCAACAGTAACACCTCTGTCAGTCAAGACAACTCTACAAATTCCGATTCCACTTCGCCAAACGACTCTTTATACAATAGCAACCCATTCAGTCCTGTCTCCACATTGAATTCCATGTCAAGAACCGCAACTAATGATGTGCCAGCGCCCCCACCAATGCAACTCACTAGCAGTAATTTGTCCAGAGTAGATAGCAATATTCCATTAAGAAAGATCAATTCGGGAGCAAGCAAAAAGAGCTTGAAGTTTGCTGCTCAAGAGACGAACAATAACACTCAAAATAATGTTGGAACCAGTGCTAACAATAACAAATCAAGTCATCCACCTACATCGACTGCGCAACCACAAACAGCTGTAGCGGCTCATCACGATACTGAAGATTTGCTAGCATCTTTTCAAATGTTTAGCGATAAAAGTAGTCATCATGACAAGCAAAACATACCTACTGATCATGAAGATGAACACCAGAAACATCAGCAACATCATCGTTATCCAGCAGCTTCGCATCATCGCCACGCCTCTTTCTCAGCGGCGTCTGCAGTGTCTTACACTTTGCCTGATGAAGCAAAAACGATTCATGATCACGATATCCCCGAGGCCCCACATCAAGTTGGATTTTCTACCCCACAACTTTCAGCAACGGAGCTTGCTTCTAAAGCTTTGCTTTCTGGTATGGACGTTGATGCCTTGGGTATTGACTGGGAAGCTTTGGAGAAATTTTCTTTGAATGAATCAGGTCACAAAGAAGGTTCTCACAATGCTTATCACCACCACCACCACCATCAACAACAACATCATCATCATCCTGAAGAGACTGATTATTTCAATAACCCATTTAAGAATAGTGATAATACTGGCAAGAACAATTTCCATCACTTTGATATGCCAACCACTCCTTACAATTTTGGTTTGGTGTCTCCATCCATTGAAGCATACCGGAACCATCTTCAACAGCACAATAACCCTCAAGGAAATGGTCAAGCCCATCATAACGGTAATTTCTTCCTTGATATTCCAATCTTGCAAGAATACTTGCATCTTGGAGGTGCTGGCGGTGGTGCCGGATTTGATGATTATAAGAGCTATCACCATCAGAGTAATGGTGATCATCATAATCATAAGAACGATGCTGCTTCAAACGATAAGCAGGTCAATGATAAAGCTGATAAAGCTGACAGCGCTGATACAAACGTCGGTGACAAAAAGAATGCATTCAATAGTCATAATAATACTAATAATAATAGTAATAATAACAACCCGAATGAACCATTACAGGAAAATTGGTTGGATGAGTTTATCAAAACCCCATTTGATTTGAATTTTGATATCAATCACATTGGGTTTGTGGACATGAATCATCATCATCACCATCCACAACAACAACAACAACAACAGCAACAGCCTCGTCTACATCATCATCCACAACAACAACAACAACAACAACAACAACAGCAGCAGCAGCAGCACCATCAATACGGTCATCTACAACATCAACAGTCTGCGCCAATGTCAACATCTACAAGTGCTAAAATCAATACCCCATCTCTGGCTGGTACTCCAAACTCTGCTTCGGACATCAGCATTGCCAACAAGTCTAAAATCAAATCTGGCCGTGTCAGTAAAGCATCTTCAATAAAGAAGGAGAAATCAAAGATGGCTACTACGGATATCCCTTCGTTATTCAGAGATCGTCAATTAGACTTGTTCCAGCAACAAGTTATTGCCAATAGTCACAACAACAGTCACAACAACAGTCCCGCAGCATCAGTTGCACCAAAGATGAATGTCACATCCAGCAGCGTTTCTGCTGTCAATAGCAGTCAAAGTGGCAACGGCGGTGGTAGTGGCAACGCTGGCAGTGCCGGCGGTAGAACTACTGCTAGCACAACCGCAACTCAAAGTCCTAGCTCATCTCTGCTTTTCAATGCGTTCTCCATGAATAGTAGTTATCCAGCCAATTTCAATTTTGATCTTTTCACAAAAGATATTCGAAACCATATCTTGACTAACAATCATTTGAATGATAATCAGTTTCCTAGCATTGGCGAACTTAACTCTTATATTTTTCTTTATTGCAAAGAGTTTGACAATTATTTCCCCTTTATTCACTTGCCATCAATAGAGTCCAGTGTGCATAATATTCCGCTTTTGCTTGCAGTGGCTGCCATTGGTGCTTTGTACTCTTTCCACTCATCTAATTCATTGTTGTTGTTTGGTGTTTCCAAATTCTATATTCACCACTTTTTGGAATCTAACAAGAATTTTCAGAATGACGATATCCCATTATGGCTTATCCAGTGTTTGACTTTGAATATGTTTTTGGGCATTTTCAACAATGACGAATCATTGAACAAATCGATTGCCAAACAATTGAACTCGTTGATTTACTTGGTCAAGAAATGCTCGTTGCATTTGCCATTGGAACAATTCTTAACTCCGCCTCCAGTGTTTGATCCAAGCGGGAATAATGACAACAACAACAATAATACTCCAGTGATTTTGAAAAACGATTTTGATTATTTCATTTTGGCTCAATCTCGGATTAGAACAGTACATACTATCTTGTTGATTTCCGTGTTGTTTGATACTCTTATTGGTGCCCCAATTGTATTGAAATCGGAAGACATCAAATGTGGTTCACCATGTATTAATGAAGAGCTTTGGAAAGCAAGCAATTATCAAAAATGGTTCCAATTGCTTATTAGTGATCACATTGTCATTGATTCGAAATTCACATTGATCCAAGTTAGCAATGGTGAAAGTTTTTCCGAATTATTGGCCTCATTGAGTAACCACAATTATGTGGACTTGACTAATAAGCGGGTCGGGCTTAGAGCTACGTTGAGTTTGCTCATGTACATTCATCAATCAATTCATGAACGCAGAGTAGAACTTGGCAAAAATGACACCACTAGTGCCGAAATCAAAGCAATGAAGTGGAGAATGAATGATCGACCAACATTGGAATCGTTGATCAAATACTGGGAACTACTTTTTATAAGAAATGAAGGCATTTTGATTCCAAACTCTTCCAATTTGGAGCTCATCAACAAGTCTCCGGTGCTTAAATTGATTTTACCATTGTTATATTTTGCAAAAATAAGACTTTGTCTTAGCGTTACTCCAATTTTGGAAAACGTATGGGTCAAGAATTGGGATGGTATGAATGAACAATTAGGCAAAATTGAAAGTGATCCCGAAGCACTTCGTGAAAGTGCCAAATATTCCATTAGTATTGTTGAGCTTTGGATCGACTTGATTTCAGTGTTCAACGATGCTCAAAAGACATCTCGCAAGACTCCAATTTTCTTTTTAACATGCACATTTACTGCAATTTTGTTCTTGTCAGAGTATCTCTATGCAATTGAACTTTTGACGGCACAAACTGTGGCAGCGACTGCTAATGGAAGTAGTCTTAGTAATAGTGTCGCTAATAGTTCCAACCCTAGTCCAAACTCGTTGTCTTCCAACAGCAATCCTAACTTATTCTTACTTGCTAGTAGAAGAAGCTGGTTAACTGCTGCCGACACTGCACTATTCATTCGCGTGGCTAACGTTCTAAATAAGGTCAGCACCACACTAACTCCAGATAATGCTAACACCAAGACATTTTCTGAATTTTTGAAGATTCAAGCAAATGGTGCCCTTGATTTTACTCAGAGGAACTTGAATTTACATGAAGAATTTCATCAATCGACGGCAACCGAGGATCCAGATGCTGGAATGGAACGGTTTTTGAGATTTATCAAAAGTAGCAGATTGAGTTCAAAGTGTTTGTATTTGGGTGTTAGAATTTTGGCTGATGCTCCAATTTGGCCAGCAGCAATGTTGTTTGCTGAAGCATTGAAGGCTAGATCTGTGGTGATTTCCAAAACAACAGAAAATAATACGCCAACTGCAAGTGGAATGTCCATTTGAGGGGAATTTTCTTTTTTTTTGTTTTTTCATGAATTATGCATTTTTAATTTTTATTATTTTTTTTCCCCCTTTGAGCAATCTGCAATCTGCAATCTGCAATCTGCCTATCTATTTATCATCTATCAATCACAATTCACATTCCGGTTTTCATTTCTTTTATGCTTTTATTCATTTCAACCTCATTTTTGGTCATACTTTACATTCCGGTTTAATTTTTTTTTGTTTTGCTTTTGTTTTTGTTTTTTGCTCTATACTTTATCTCGTTTCACTTCTTGATTCTTCTTCGCGATAGACTTCTTATTTAGACTTTATAAATCTCCTTTATAGACTTAATTACCCATTCTTATATATAATATTTTTTTAAAAAGTAGTGTATTTAGGCTAATTGCGATCTGTTCATCCGTGGTTGTCTGGTTAGCTTCCGGATCACACACACTAAATTAGAATAGTGCTGGTAAACACAAAAAGACTTTCAAATGAGTCTCAAGCAAATTAAGCATATTCTATTCTCGCAAAGCTGTTTAATTTACAAAGCAGAAAGCAAAACAGGAAGATGCAGCAGTTACTCTGGATTGTAAAAATTCACTATGTAAGTTTTTGAAACAGCACTTTTTCTCTGGCTTGCCTTTATGAAGAATTTGTCGAATACAGTGAACTACACTAAAATCACTGTATCCATGAATTTGACCATCCCCCCGAGAAAACCTCCTCTCTGCTAATATTATTATTATTGATTGTCTGTGGTTGGCATTGAACAATATGTTACATTTTGCAATCTCCAAAAAGCGAACATGAGCTTCTCTACATATCATTATGATACCATTACACATACCTGCTGCGTAGCCCCATGCCCTCCCTGTCTATTATTGTTGGGTCGGTTGTCCATGTTTGAGTTTGGCATGGTTCCGCATCCAAGGAGCGGCAGCCACCGCCGAGCGGAGGAAGGGTCTCCCAGAGCAGATTGAAAGAAAGGGCCAATTATGAGTCCTCAAAGAAGACTCCCCAGCCTTGGTGCTAAGCTAAGCGAAGAAAGCTACTTGGTGGTTTGACAGTATTAATGCTAAAAATTTTCTATCACAGTTTGCTCTGGAAAAAATCAGTCCAAGTCTTCAAGCAAAAAAGAAAAGCCTGCCGAGTTCAGTCTCCGGATGATGTACTTGGACATTTGGGGGGCACAACAGGAGAAGAAATGCACCGCGTACCACCAACTAGTGCCCTTCCAATCCTTTGTCAGCCCTGCTTTTCAACATTTGAGCTATCTAATTTTGGCACGCTGAATATACAACTTATTGGCGTGGCATCAACTCTTTGGCTTATTCAATCTCTTTGTACAGCATGCAGACACACCGCGATGCCTCGATGCTGGGCTATTGTAGAGGTATTACATACAATATATATATATATATATATATACAAAGTGCTTCGAATCTCAAACAGAGTGATAATAATATGGTGATTCTTGTTAGTAATAGATAATAAAAACAAAGGGATTAAAAGGAAAGACAATAAAGCAAAATCCAGATAGATTATCAAGTATTATACAAAACTACTACAAACCACAATGTTAATCAATTTCCTCTCAATAGCTACAATTCTATTTCCCGCGCTTGCTCTGGCCAATTATGCCAATGATTGTGATCCATTGAATACAACCTGCTCTGCTGACCGTGCTTTAGGCACCGCAATCAAACTTGATTTTTCTACCGCGACCACTTATTTCTCCAGTCTTTATTGCGCCGATCGCACCAACTACACTAGCAGCGGCCTTGTCCAATGGTTTCAAAATCATGGAGATGGTCCTTCTTTGAGATCAAACTTCTATTTACAGTACGGTAAAGTGGAAATAAAATGCAAGACCCCAAAAGGTACCGGCATTATTGCCAATTTTTTTATGCAATCTGACGATGGTGATGAGATCGATTTTGAATGGATGAGCTCTTATCCTAAACAAGTCACTACTAACTATTTCGGGAAGGGGGTTACTGGAGATTATGACAGGGGAACAGTCAAAAGATATAGCTCAAATTTGACAGATGAATACCATACCTACACTATCGACTGGAAAAAGGATAAAACTGTTTGGTACGTGGATGGCAAAGCAGTGAGAACTTTGAAAGCTAGCAAAGTTAAGGATGATGGCAAGCATGACTACCCAGTATCACCAATGAGAGTTTTCATTGGGTTATGGGCTGGCGGTGACGCAGAGTCTTCTCTGACGGTTAAGTGGGCCGGCGGTAAAACTACTACTGAAGGAGCACCGTTCATTTTCAATGTCAAGTCATTTGCTGCGGTTGATTATTCTACGGGCTCAGCATACTCTTATAAGGATAAAACAGGGGAAAAGATTGAAGCTCAAGATGGAACTATATATGGGAACTCAAAAGGATCATTACCTTCTACTTACCTGACACCAGCTTTTTCTTACTCATCTACTAGTTCTGTTGCTTCTGCTTCTGCTTCTGCTTCTGCTTCCAAAAGCACTTCTACTACAGCTGACGACAATACCGCTATACAAGCAGGCTCACCCTATGTTATTACAACTAACGTTGTCCTTACAATTACACCTCCAGCTTCCGGTACAAGCGCCACACTTGCCACTGCTTCAGCCATATCTTCCTCCACGTTGAAAACGTCAGTTCTCCTGCAGTGATCATGACTGAAGCAGTCAAAAGCTGTTTTTTTTTTTTTTCGTTAAATTAGAATGAATCAAAAAAAAAAAAAAAATTAAAAAATAGCTCTTTGCTGCTGTCTCAAGTACCAACAACGTTGCGGGCGATGTTGTAGGAAAAAAAGAGGCATGTTGAATATGCTGCAGATGAAGCTGCACGGGCGCTTGAAAGGTCTAAATATAGTTTTTCGCTCTCCACCCACATTCTATTTTTACTTTAGTTTGCCTCTACTTTTTCTACACTATAAAACCTCTTGCCATTTGCTATTGCGTTTTTTTCATACATTTTCATAGCTGCCTTAAAATAAGATAAATGCCTTGATTATTATCTTGGCTAACAGTACCACTAACACCAGCTTTTTATTTTCGGTTATTTTTAGGGCTGTAAAAATCCTTAAAATAGCACACTGAAATACTTTACGCCAACTGACGCTTTTCTACTAATACCTTTTCTTCTGATTTACAGTTGTCTGTAACTGTTGATCGTAGCCGGACTGATTTGTTGATGTCATTAACTGTGCAAAAGCATTTAAATGCATAGTCTGCTTACATTTAACGCAACTTAGACATAAACGGAAATTTAGGCGCGGTTTTTTTTTTTTTTTGCGTGTTGTTGGGTGCCACCAAAATTAGTAAGTACTGAGCGTCAAAGATATACACTGTACACTACACAGAAAATAGGACATCAGAGGCTGCAGAATTGAGACCTGAAGACAGCCAGATGAGCCAAATGAGGATTTTTTAGCGTTTTAGCTACCTAGCTTCATGGCTAATGTACGACTGCTTTTTGCTGGCCTAAATTTATATTTTTAGTTTTTTTTATGGCCCTGGCAGAATGAGGACTTTTACTTTCAGTGTTTTGGCGGGGTGCATGCTGTTATCGGTGGGTTGTACGGTAACGGTTTTTGGAGAATGTGGTTGGTCATGTTGAGCATAGTGATCCCAAAATACGTGCAAATGCAGAAAGGGCCAACTTTTGAACTCTTCACTCGTTCGGCTTGCACCGTTGATACCGTGGCTTTGACTTCTAATATTTTCATTTTGATTTGCATAGGTGAAGTTCCCGCGACTTACATCGCTGACAATAACAGGTTTTTCTGTTTGTTTTCATTTCCTGGCGGCGCAGATGAAACGTGCCTCTGAACAATGGACAATAAATCACCACCAGCTCATGAAATAGTATTCACTTGGCAACATTTCAAGGTTTGCATCCAAGTACTCATAGATACAGAAAAGGTAATGAAAAGACTTAGTAATTGTAAAGATTACGGTGAATTTACCAAGCACAGTTAGGGGTTTTTGAATTATCGCATGCAAGAAATTACCCAGCATGAAAAACAAACAAATGCACAATTTGTGTAAATAGACCGAAAGAGGAATACAGCATAAATTGGGCTTGGCTTACTACTTGAGTATATTCTCTCAACGTACAAGAAAACATTACATTTTGGATCGACAACCCCGTCTTGAATTAATCAAAATGATGTTTGTCAAAATATGGAGCACAATTTATCTATTGTTGCCTAAGGAAAATCGTCATCCTTTTGCCCAGCTAACTTAAATTACAATAACACCTAGCAATTTGGCATGAGGTTTTTGCAAGTTTAGCCTGGAAAGAGTCTTTACGACAGATGGCGCAGCATGAAGTGTAGATTAAAACGTGCTTGACCCAGAGACCACCTTTCTGTTTACAGCACTAGAAAATAGGCAACGATTTTATTATTCAACGCAGTACGCTTAATAATAAGCACCAAACCAAAAGATTGTGTAAGAGATTTACTTTATCACATTACCCGTTTTGATATGAATATAATAATGAACTCAGATTGGTTTGGACCACAACAATGAAAGAGACAAAAGGGTCTTAAAAATCAAGAGCGTTAAGCGTTAACAAGGAGTGCCAATATTAGTGTGCAATGAAGGTGCACACAAGGTCTGCCAAATTAACGCATTTTAATATTTGCATTCTCCTCTCCTCAAAAAAGTTTTCCAAGAAGCCAGTGGTCCAGGATTATCTTTTTTGATTTTTCTAAGGTTGTACATTTTTTCTTTTTTATCTTGGAAATGCTTAGCTGCGCCGCTGCAGAGTGGCTTTGAAAAAAAGGTAAAAATAGAAGCAAATGAGAGCAAGGAGCGACGAGGCAAGAGAAAAAAAAAGGTCCCAAAATTAGAATGTTACTGTCCTGTCAACATGCCATATTGGTCAGATATTCAAAGGCTATATACTGACTTGAAGCGGTTGATTGCACTATAGGCAAATATCCAGGCAAAAGACAAGGAAAAATAGTAGATAAGGCAGCAGTAGAGTGTATTGTAAGAAACTGGTTAGGGTAAACAAGAACCGTTATGATAATAGAATGTACTATAGCAGAGATTCATGACATAAATTTTTACTGCGAGGTGATTTACTGTTGCTATTGTTGTATGTACAACGCGGTATCCATTTCCTTGCAGCCAGCTTTACACTGCGTTTGCCAAATTGTGATTTTTTTTTTTTTTTTTATTCCAATATATGCTGGAACATTCAGTTAATATATAAATCTTCACAGGTCCAGTGGCTTATTGTTGTTCACTTGTCTTTCACTGCTATATTTGTTTTCTTTTATATTGTTTATTCTTTGTTTCCTTTGAACTTATAATAGATTCTCCTTACTGCCTTCAACATTCGCTCTTCTCACTGAGAGCCTTTTTTAATCAATAGCAAAAATCTTCACTGAATAAAAAAAAAAAAAAAGAACGCTTTCAACTCCAGCGAAATTAAATATGGTCAATTTATCCACAATTTTTGTTTCCGCTTTAGTGCCAATTATGGCAGCAGCCAGCAACTTTGCCAGTGACTGTAATCCACTTAACAACACCTGTCCAAGCGACCCAGCTTTGGGTGGAACCATATCCTTGGACTTCAAAAAAAAAACCGACTACTTCTCCAACTTGTATGGCGAAGACAGAACCAATTATACTGAAAATGGCCTCATTGAATGGTTCCAAGCCCACGGTGACGGCCCTTCTTTGAGATCCAACTTCTATATATTGTATGGTAAATTGTCCATTGAGTGCAAAATACCAAATGGTGTTGGTATCATTGCAAATTTCTTTTTGCAATCTGACGATGGTGATGAGATTGATTTTGAATGGATTTCAACTTTCCCAAGTAATGTAACTACCAACTACTTTGGTAAAGGTGTTACTGGCGACTATGACAGAGGTACCATTGTACAAGTTGGCGGCAACTTGATCGAAGAATATCACACTTATACCATTGACTGGCAAAAAGACCAAACCACTTGGTCTGTGGACGGTGAAGTTATCAGAACCTTGAAAGCTGATAGTGTTGCTAATGACGGTGCTCACGACTACCCAGTCTCTCCAATGAGAGTTTTCATCGGTATGTGGGCTGCAGGTGACTCCTCTGCTGCAGGTACTATTGAATGGGCAGGCGGTAAAACTTCTTTAAACGGTGCACCATTTATCTACCATGTCAAATCTGTCAACATTACTGATGGCTCTGATGGTGAAACCTATAGCTATGATGACAAAACCGGCAACAACATTAGCATCAATGGCAAATCCCCAGGCGGTAAAGGTAACACTATCTCTGCAAACAGCAACTCCACCTCCGCTTCGGATTCATCTTCTAACTCCTCCACTGCTACCTCAAGCTCCAGTTCTAGTTCTGGTTCCAGCATTAGTCATGATAACCAAGTCGTAGGCTCATCAAACTCTTCCTCTAGTTCCAACACTAAATCCGGCTCTAGTTCCACGATATCTGGGGTTGCGTCATCCACTGAATCATCTTCTAGCAACTCTTCATCTCAAAGCTCCAACGCTGGCTCCATGAGCGCTGTTCAGCAAAGCGGGTTATTTTTCGCTTTTATCTCTGCTACCTTATTGTTAATTTAAAGACATTTTTTAAGGCTATATTTGTATGATATTTTCCTCTTTTGATGTTCATTGATCGAATTATTCCGGTTCATTTCTATGTTTTTTTATGATCTTTTAATGTTTTCTTCATGTTTTTTACTGCTCTTGATTTTCATTTATAAATTCTTCCACAGTCCCTTTTCATTCTCAGAATTGCCATCTAAAATGCATTCTCATATTTAATAATATAAAAGAGTTCCTCCTATCTGGTTGTTGAAGCTCTCAGCCTCTGTAGCTGTTCTCCAGTGATATTTTGCTGGCACTGGCGTGTATCTACTCCAATTAAGCGCCTTGAAAACCTCATGTTGGGAAACGTTTTTTATTTTTGTTTTTTGTTGGTTATGAGCCTTTGCGCGACGCCAAAGGAGAATTTTGTTCACGGAGGAAAATATAAAAAACGAAAAGGAAAAAAGTAAAACACAGAATGGAGTAATAGCTACTGAAGCCAAAACCACACACTGCGGCAATATAAAGAAAGTGTGCTCTGCTGTCGCGTCTTGCTCAAATACTATCCTACGCGCTTCTTGCTATCTATATTCAAGATATCTTTACAGCCTAGACAGGCGTTTATAATCCAGAGTTACGCTGAAAGTTTATTTTGGCCGAACCATTGCTTTTTGTTAATGAGGATAACGGCTTCCTGATTTACTTTAAACTGATAATACCCAGTACAGCGTCTAGTGCTACCCATCAGCACCAATCAATATGAACAACTTAGAGCTAGATAAGCGAAGAGTGAGAGTGCTATTTGAACTCAACACTCTTCTTCTTTACAGAGTCCAGCTACTAGAAATTAGTGTCAACCCCAACCTTAACGTGAATAACATACACATGAATGAGATTGCAGGAATGATTCAAACGTTTTCTTCTCCCAATATTAATAAAATAGAAATTGTTCAGCACTATTTGAAAAGAGTTCAAGTCAACTTGACATGCATTGGTGAGCTCAATGAAAAATATAGAAAGCTTAGCAGCGGACAGCCTATACCTACTATGAAACCAATATTTCCTCTGATATTAAGTCCTCCTCCGGAATCCACTAATGATATCACAAGCAGGTATTTTCTCTTGACAAAGTTGTTTCCAGAAGCTATTTCGTACATTCAACAGCAAAAGGCGATGTTTCTCAAACAGCAGCAACAACATCAGCATTCTCAACAACCACAACAACATCATCAACAACACTTACAGCACTTACAGCAGCAGCAGCCGCAGCCACAGCAGCAGTTACCAATATCAAACGGGAACTACGCGAATGGTGCAAATCCATCTAATTTTAATAATCCTAACTCCCATAGTAACGTATCAACGCCGATTATTTCTAATATAAATACACCATTACCTGCACACAACACCTTACGGAATAGCAACAACAACACTGGTAATAACAGCCCATTACTTAATAATGGAACAATTGCTCAAACAGCTCAAGCAGCAACAATAAACCCAACAACCACAGCTTCGCCTCACGGATCGAGCACTAGCACACCATCTATTCCACCTACTCAGCAGCCATTTTTTAACAAGAATAATGGTCCCGGTGGTATTCTGGGACAACAACAGGCACCACATTTGATGGGGAACGCTAACAACGGTAATAGCGCTACTAATACCTCTACTCTAATAAACGGTATTCCAGGAAGTGCACTAAATGCAATTGCCGGAGGAAACCCTGGAACTGGCATGCCAATGAGAAACATTAACATGAACATGGCTAATAATGGTCTCAATAATGGTATGGGTAACTTCACTAATAACCCAAATCCTAACAATAGCAACATGAATATGAACGGTATTCCACCTCATCTTAATCCTGCAGCTATGAATATGAATAATGGCATGAATAACATGAACATTAGCATGCTTCAAAACATGCAAAATATGCGCAATTTTCCACCAATGAACGGAAATGCAGGAAACAATAATGGCAACAACAATGGCGGTGCTGGTGCTAATATGAATATGGCTAACTTTCCAAATATGATGGGAAATATGAACATGGGAAACATGAATATGAATCAGATGGGAAATATGGGCAATGGTGTCTTGCCTGGCAATGGAGCTAATGGCGGAGCAAGTAATCCAATGAACATGGGAATGAATATGAACAGCGCAGGAAACGGAATGTGGTAAGTCAAATACTTGAAATACCTTTAGTGGTAATCATGATCAATATCCAGCATAATTGCTAGCTAAGCTTTGCATTTTTACGAAACTTCAAGAAGTGCTTTCTTTAACTTTTTTTTTATACATTTTTGTCCATGTTTTTGTTCCTCTTTTTGTCTTTTATGGTTTTTGCTTTCTATGTTTCTGATTTTGTCATCTCTTTTTTTTTTTTTTTTTTATTTCTGTTTTCTACTTCAAATCTGTAACTTTATACTGTTTTGTAATTATAGGTCCCGATTGGATAAATTATGTTTTGTTTCTCATCTTTACTATTTTCTTTATGAAACAGCGATCAATACG
>JXWR01002604.1_pt1 | contig 14584 bp, 7 predicted proteins | sample 315541 | NCBI WGS metagenome assembly JXWR01 (sample SAMN03273951, study PRJNA271842) | soil metagenome | isolation source: rice field ambient CO2 | place: India: CRRI Experimental farm Cuttack,Odisha-753006 | collected 2013-12-17
CAATCCCAATAGATCACCTAGCCAAATTCATCTTTATTGCAAATAGATTGACTATCCATATCCATATCTGACGGTCTTCGAAGCTGAAAGAGAAAAAACCCTAATTTATCCCAATCTGCCAATTATCTGTTAATGAAGATCTGTTTACACCTTGTGCTTGATTCATTACAATGACAACCATATAAAACGTTTTTGGTTCGTACATATTGTCTGTCGTCTGCTGCTTGAGCTGCTTGAGCTGCTTGTAAGTTCCGGCCTGACGGTCTGCGGTGCTTTTAACACTTACGGGGTGCTCAGAAGTGGCAGCAAAAATGAAAAACTTAATGCCCAACATGTGCGCTTTGATTAGAATATTTGTTCTGCTAGAAACTACTGGTGAAACACCAGTTAGTGTTTTGCGCTTTAAATAGTATATAGGCCAAGAAGGAGAAGAAAAATGAGTTGTCAATGTTGAGATCATAAAGAAAACTCAAAGACCAATTCAAAAGATGCTAGGGGTGTAACTCGTGAGAAGTAAGCGAGAATAGCGTTAAGCAAAGAAGAACAAAAACAGACAAAAGCAGCAACACATCCTTCATACAACCCTCTTCATCGACGGCTCAAAAGGATACAAAAAACTCAAACATCCAATGATCCCCACCGCAGCCCCACAAATCCAAATTGGCACAGATGTCTTGGGGTCAGCAAAATAAGCAATCAAGGGCACAAAACATGACATTCCTCTAATCAATCCAAAGGCTAGTGCATTGCCCGTGGCTCTAGCCGCCGAGGGTAAAACTGCTGGAGTGTATGCGTAAAGGCATCCATAGTAAGTGTCAATAAAAATATAAACAAGACTGCTTAGTGCTAAATTTTGCGGTCTTGTTTTCACTTGAGTATAAGCAAAAAAGCAAATCATTGAGCAAAGTGCACCAATGGCCATTGTTCCACGGTGACCAAGTCTGCGGGGGAAAAAATAAAGTAATGCTCCAGCAATTATAGGCCCGCCAATGGCGGCAATGTTGGGGAATACATTGTCCCTGTACTGACCGCTGGTGGTTGATGCGGAAACATTTGCTCCTTTGTTACTGAGATAAATGGGAAGAAAATTGGCATAAAGTGGATATGCGAGCCCAAGTAATAGCCAGGACAAATAGAGTAAGGTGGTGGAGCGGGCTACTTTGCGGTTTTGGAAAAGTAACTTCAAATGGGATTTTATTTTGCTAAACCAGGATTGCAATTGTATTTGTCTTTGAGGTTTTCGTGATTCAACTTCTGATTCCGAATCTGGATCAAATCCACCATGTTCAGTAGCGGTTGGTACTACATCAACATGAATATTACCACATGATTGAAGCTGCTCCAACGTTAGTGAGCAAGTCCGCTTATACTTGAGCGCCATACTTTGCAACACCTTGACTGCTTCTTTGTCTCTACCATTACAAACCAAATACTTGGGTGTCTCTTGCAATTCAATGACAAAAAGTCTCAACATGGAAAAAACAAACACAATGGCAGCATTGACAAAATAAGTATACCGCCAACCTCTATTTTCCCCAGCTTCACAAACATCAGCACTGGTATCACAACTGGAATAAGTCAACATTGCCCACCCAACAAGTGTCGCAATAGTTTGACCCACACCCCACCATAATGCGAGAAAAGTCACGCACCATGAGTACCTACTGGGCAAATATTCTAAAAACACTGTAGTATCAAGCACCAAATTTCCACCAAATGCCGCTGCTGATAGCCCAACAAAGAGACAATAAGTGCCCCAGTTGCCCATGGTGCCTGCGAGAAATGAGAAAATTGAACTTAGCAATAATGATGTATTGAAGGCGGTTTTCCGGCCAATGATATCAGCACTGAACCCCCATACAATGGCACCGGTAAGCATGCCGGCAAATAGCGCTTCAGAATCGCTAGCAAAAGATTGGTTGAATTGTTTACGTACAAAGACTACCACTGTGGCTTGTACATATGATAGCTGAGAATCTGTGGCGTATCCCATACCGTTAAGGCAGAATAATTTTAAATGATACGTGGTAAATCCAATCTCGTCGAGTGCGTTGTTCAAAAGCCGCATCTTGGCCTGTAGTACTGAGTCGTAGTCGTTTAATTCCGCCATGTCTTCATTAGTGGACAGGGAGGTTGTCAGGTCCAAGTTTTTTTCCACATCTTGGATGGTGTTGGTGGGCTTGATTGAGTCTGGCATGCTGTGAGTATTAGTGCACAGAGATACGAGATTAAGTTCAGTTGAACTACTCGGGCATCAAATGCTCTAAAATAAAGTATTATGTTAATAGGTCTGGCCTTGGAGAGTCTGGCCTTGGAGACGAGTATAAAGATAACCGGTGAAAGAGAGATATAAGAAACAAAAATAAAAAGAAAAAGATACAAATCTAGCAGCTGTTCAAATGGAGTGTTTGAATGTCTGAAATACTCGGCATCAGGTTAGCGCAAAACGTGGTGCCAATGTTCAGAATCAATTATTGAATGATCTGCTAGTGCCGAGGCGTGTGATGGATGGTTGCCGAATTGGGCAAGCCGCCCCCCGAGGCTCTCTTTATATGCAAAACTGAAAGAAGGAAATTTGTGGAGATGCTAGCGTTTCTTTAAAGCTAAGAGCAAACAACAGAAACCTTATTGTGCACGGCTCCCCTGACATTACCATGAAAGCTTATATGACTATAAAAGCCCAAGGATCGGGGCTTTCAAAAATATTCGCAAGCCCCCTTAAATTTTGTAAACCATTCAACAGTTTTACGATAGATGAAGCTATTTATGAAGGAAACTTGCATTCTATAGAATAGATATTTATAGCAGATGGGAACGACTGCACTTGTCCGTTAGTCTATGCGAAGAAAACGGCGGAAACATGTTGCAACTCAGAAGCAGCAGAAGCTTGCAGCCGTATTTGTGCGAACATGCGTGGACACCCGCCGCTGATCTTGCTGCCCAACAGAACGAACACCTTGCGCCGAAATCTTTCAGCATGTGCAATGGATGAACTAGCCAAATATCAGAGACAACAATGCACACATCCTTTCCTTACAAAATAGAAATTCTCATCCATTCAGTCATGTCAATTAGATGTCATCATTATTGATGGATAAGTGAGGGACCGTTGCTGTGTTTTTATTCTAGTTCACATTGACAAAGACCGCTGGACCGAACCATTAATGCAAAACATGGAATGAATACTTGAGATTATTTACATATCAAATGGTTCTTCGAAAAAGTCAATAAAGGCTTTCCCCAACATTGATGTTCTATTCTGGTTTTTACCCATTCGATAGAATAAGTATTCGCAATATTCGTCATCTGTCCATGTTGCACGTTGCAAACTAAGCAACCCATGTTCCAAGCTAAGGGCTACTGCTGTCAAAACTGTCACAAGCGTACCCTTTGGAGAGCTGTCACTGACAAATCACGAATAACAAAAGTTTCACTGTTCTTACTCCTACCAATAATTAGCTGCGGTTTTCTCGTTACCAAATTATATGTTTGCCGGCCGGCAAAAACAGTTATTTATTAAACACTAAGGTATTTGACATCAGACAGTATATACACAGTATCACAACAGTAAAGAAATGAAAAAGACAAAAGCATAAGTCAAAGAAAAATTGAATAGCAAAAAAAGAAAATTAGTATAATATAAAATAGTACACGAGTTTTAATGAACTCAACTGAAACAAATAGGCATGCTTTTGGCCTGCAAAAGGTGCCCTTGAGGTTTGGAGAAAAACACAAAATATCTGGAAGAAAGAATAGGCCCATTGGACGTTCACAATTAGCGGAAAAGATCATCAATCATCAAAACTACCAGAGCTTGAATCAATTAAAGCTTTTGGCTTTTTGTGCAATTTCTTCAAAGTTGACATTAATCAAACAGATAACAAAGTTCACAAAAATATTCAAACCGTTCTTCAAGCAGTGGATAAAAAATACTATCCGTTCTTCTTCGAACTTGCGATTGGCGAACACAACTGTGTCATTGGCCGAAGTGAAAAAGTCCAAAAAGCTAAACATTGAGAGAATTGGCTGCCATTCTGAAACCGAACTGCCAACTGCCCTTCTGAAGCAGTTTAATGAATCCTGATATGCTTCAACAAATCCTAGCTCAATGAAATTGAAAGAGACCTGAAAGAAAAGTTTGACAAGCAACAAAATAATGGTTTTGTTGTATTTGACTAATGTGTTGTTGATTGAAATATTCAAATTCAAGTCGAACAATTTTTCGTTTATGATTTGCCTCGATAATTCGTATGGCTGTTTTTCCTTGGAGATAGCTAGTAGGGATGTTTGATGCTCTTTGAACAGCTTTTCACTCTTTTTGGTGAAACGCTTCAGCCACCACCCTTCAATGGAATTACCTAATTTGGCAAAGTCGGTATACTTGAAATAGTTATCTAAGATAAATAGCAATAAAACTGATTCCTTGGTGATGTTCAAGTATATCCTGAGCTTGTCACCACTATTAACAACTGCTAAGCCAAACTCAACCAAATTGAGAAGGATAAAATAACTTGCCATTATGTTTGCTTTACCGCAGAAAGCATTCCAAACAGCATTAGGTAAATCCAAATCGATGACCCAAAATCCATAACCTTTGGCAAACACCATACTCATGAAAATCTCAATGAAATTATTGGAGAAGATTTTCAAAAATAGCAGTACGAAATAAGAGTATTTCGAAAAGGCAATATTTAAAGGCAGACTCTCCATTGCCAGTATGCTGAAATTGTTTAATGTTAAATAATGCACATAGTTTAGTAAATGCACATCAAACAATATCAAGTACAATTGTAAAAACACTGTTGGTATGTAACTTGTAGTATATGTGGTAATAGCCTCCCAAGTTGGCCCAAAATTGAACCATAGCTTCACCACTAAACAACAAGATAATGACACAAAAAATCCAAGCAACGCAATGGTAGTCATAACTGAGACTGTGATCTGGTTCAAAAAGGTAGAAGCAGCCAAGTTGCCCAAAGAGCTACTGACTTCACTGCTGAGACGTAGCGGCACCGTGTTTTTTCCCGGCATATCATTATTTAAGTGGTACTCATAGTGTTTTGCGTGGATTGCTTTTGTAAAAACGCAGTAATGGTTGTTACTACTCTCACTATTGTGGCCGTTGCTTTTGTTAATGTCACTAGTTTTAATGATGAGTTCTTTGGAATGCATGTTCATTAAATGATACACCATACCGTTGCGCTTTGCAGAAATTTTGAACTTGTCTTCATCGAAAACATTGCAAACTTGTGGAGAGGAACTGTTGCTATTTGAATTGCAAACATACTCTGTTGTGTTACTGTACTCTGTGTAAAAATCAACAATTTTTGCTAACTGCGCAGCGGTGCTTTTACAATTACTGCCAGACTTGCTGCAACTCTGGAGTACAAATATAGGGATTTGAAAATTAGCCAATTCTGGGTCAGATGCTAAATATGTTTGTGTATGGTTTTCGTCAAGATTGAATTTGATGTATCTAGGTTCTGAAGTTCTGCTAAGGCCAGTAAATGGTGCAAAAATAAGTTTATTTGCCAATGTTGTTAGAAATTGGTTGCCGAGCAAGAAACTGCTTAAGAATGTGTCTTTGTCGTAGTCCTGAAAGCATAGTGTGTGGTTGTTGTGCAAAGTGACGGTTTGATTGTAGGCATAAACCTGGCAATTTATTAACAGATATGCAAAAAGCAAAAGCACCTTTTGCAAGTACATTGTATTTTTGGCCTTGATATTCTTGTAAAATCTTAATAATCTGATCTTTACACCGTGTGCTCTTTGGCACAACAGTTACTATATATACACATGGAAACCGTGCCAATCAGACATTCCCTTAATAGCCTTCTGCTAGGCCTTCGGAATGCGCCTTAATTAGTCTCTTTCATACTTGAAGGAAAATAGGTTGGAAAAATGTTTAGCCACAATGCATTACGCATTTATGCTCACGAGAAGTTTTGAGGCACTGTATTATAAACACACCGAGCTTATTAGTGCTTTTTTAGTAACTCGCTCTACCCATCGCGGAGGATTTGTATCCCTCATTTTCGCAATTCAGGGTACTAAATATTTGAAGCCCGAAAAAAAGTAAAAATAGAAGAGCATTGGAAATTTACAAGGCTTTGAAATGTTTAAATTATTAGTACTGCGTACATGATATATTCTCTGATGTGGTACCATATTACTGATTTTCCTGTCAATCAAGCATGATGGGCGTGATAGCAGGCCAGCTGACTGGTCAACACTGCAAAAAGAGCAATATTCAAAAACGAAAGTATTAGTAAAGCACAAACTAGCTGAATGTGTTTAATGATCATTTTTACAAAATAGAATATTTGATTTTTTAAAAATTTTTTGTATGTAAACTGTCGTAGCCGTTTTTCACCCTTGGCTGTAATCCTTTGGTTATTGCAGTAGGCTCCGTAGATTAGGATATCTATAGAGCCATGCCAATTTTTTTCCTTTCTAAATCTACCAAGCCCCAGCATCCCAATCACAGTCCGGATGCAATAAGGCACAAAAAGATAAAGAGATTATAGCAGTATTCCAGGAACAAATTTCTGACAAAACCTCATTCAGTAATTTTTTGTGTCTCCCTTGAGTCTGCATTTGTGGCACGGCAACTTACTTGCTGATTTTGAACTCCGTAAAGACATGCTATGCAAAGAGAATAATTCAAAAAGTACTCAATATACATGTTATAGTAGAAAGTTGCCCTCACTACGAAGCTATCCAAAATATGCTTTTGTACACTTTAATAATAGGAAGCCACTGGTACCTATGTCATGGCACTCTGCGCCAAAGCACAGTGGCACGTTTCTGAAATCACCTTAAAGTTTTTATGCACTGAGATCCAATTAAACCTTGTACACGCTATTACGAACCCTTATTGTTATTGAGCCAAAAACTAAGTGGAGGGAAAGTGGTCAATTATTAAATCTGTCAAAACGAAAACCATGCGCCTTGAAGCGGACCGATTTTCCTTTTCAACATGCAGCATGAAGGAATTCGAGCACATTTTTCCTTCATGCCAACACTACTATCATCACACAATTTGAGTGTGTGATTAAGAGATTCCTTTAATTTAGTCACTACCTTCTAAAGAGAGAACTTTTCTTTAAAAATTAATTTGTGAAGCTATTTAAAAGGCGATTCTCACATAGTTTGTGCTTCTCTTTCAGTTTTGCTTCTCTTCGCTTCTATGCAATTTTTATTTTTTTTACTTTCCAGATCTATCTTACATTTTCATTCAAATTGATATCCTCAAATTTTCAAATATGGTTTCTTACAATGAAAAATACAAAAACAACATTACTAGGTTTGAATCATTTTTACAAACCATTGACATCAATGCAGAGTTGGCTGATGTTGATGCATTGTTGGCTCGCGGAAGGACAAGAAGATCAAGAGCTTCAAGAGCTTCCACTATTCTTTCAATTATCTCTGAACAAGATGGTAAGCCTGTAAATGCTATAGCAGCTGTTATGGGGAGCTCAAGAAGTTCAATTTATACCTTAAGGAGGCGAAGCACAATAGCTACGAAAAGTGCCGATACTAATGAAGAAACCATAAATCTTCTCAGATTGTACGCAGAGAGTTATTCTTCATCATGTGCTTCTTCTGTTTCTAATTTGTCGGGAATTAGAGAAAGATGTCAGTTGTCAAACATGGCGGTATATACCAACGGATTTCACAATAGCCATTATTTGAGCCATGTTGGAAATCGTGACTCTGTTCTTAGTAACTGCAGCGATGATAGCAACGCAACTTTGTTACTCCCTGATCCCAAAAAACAAGTTCTTGGCTATACTAGTAATACCGATAGTCGGGTTTACACTAGCAGTGTATACAGTGAACATGATGATAGCGAGGAGGAAAAAAGTGCCTACAACCACTCTCATATAGGTAATGTAGCCTCATCTTGGCAAAACCTTTTGAGTGATGGTGACACAGAAGTCCACGATATCCCAAGCTTACATTCAGTTTTTACCTTGAATGAAGAGCAAAGCGACAATTTGCAATATGAAACTAGAAACAGGATGTATTTCCACACATCCGCCAATATTGATCAGCTTTTATCGGATGAAGAAGTTGCAGATAGAAGATACCATATTTGTGGCACATCTAGACAGTACTTGCAAAGTTTGGGCTCCGGAAAGGCCTCTTTAGATGTTGATGAAGATGAAGCTATTAATGCGGAGCAGTTGGAAAAAGAGATCCTTGATTTTATGGAAAACAAAAATAAAGTCTTTGACAAGGACTATTATATTTACCATCACCATTACAACAACTATAACGAGAGTTCCAACAGCTATAAGGATGAGGATGACGAGGATACAAATGAAGTCATGGACGTTGGTACTGAAAACAGTAATTATAGCATTTATTACAACAATAGGGTCCCAGAAACAGCTAATATAGATACTACTGTATGGCGTGAGGAAACGGAATTTGTTGAAGAGTTGATACCAACACCATTTGATTTTATCTACACAACCCCAGTCGGACCTACTGAGCCTACATTTAGCAGTAGTAGCAGCAGTAATATTAATAATGACAACCACAACAACAGCCATCAAAATTTGGAAGTTCAGCTTTACGATATTGCAGAAGTCAACCATGCGGGGTCATCTTCATGGGCAGAAAAAAGCGTCAATACAGAAAGCATTTACGGATACAATGATGTACCAAGCTACCTCAAAGACTTTGGCTTGTTTATTCATGAAAATAATACCAACGGCAATGCTCCTACAATGGCACGGTTGAGGACTAATTCAGACACAATTTCTGTGATCAGTCATCTTATTACCTCTGGAAGAACCAACAGCTGGCCGGCAGTAATTTTGAGAGACAGTAGCTGTTCTATTTCTGACTCAGATGAGAAACTGAGCGGTACAGCTAGATATGAGAGAAGCTTTGACAGTACCAGTTCTGTGCTCAATAGAGATGACTCCGATGAAGAGTTGCTTCACATCAAGGCAGAAGTTCAAAAGTACCGTAAGCAATTAGAAGAGCGGTTGCGAATGGAAAACCATGACGGAAGCACTTACTGCACTTTTAAAAGGGAAGCAGACTCACGCGTTACTGCTAACGCTACTATCATTACTAAACGCAAAGGATCATTTGCATCGGAGCCAATGCCCAAAAGACGATTGTGGAGATTGAAAGTTCTGCCCCGGGCAAAGATGGATTGCCTTAGACAGAAAGTAAGCCAAGCAGCAAGACGTTTACAAAAACAGAAACAGCAGTGGCTCAAGATTTTTGGTGGTAAGGCACAATACACTATGGAGTACTATTGATTGGGCGGTTGATGGACTAGTTAATGGCTCATGTTGACGATCCAGGGATGATCGCGATGTCTGCGTCGCTTGTGCAGTTGCCGACGGTTTAGGCTATTTGCGGGGGTTTAAGGATCTCACACAGTATCGGATATGAGCAGTATATAAATACCCACAGTTCTTCTAAGCTTGCTCGCTTTGTTTTTACTAATTTTTTTCCTACATATTTCCTTTTCTTGGCTGATCTGATTCTTTACTCAATAATACACTTAATACATTTTTTATTCTAATAAAGCATAAACTACTTAACCATGAGCGCCGCCAAACCTCCAGCCCCAGGTCTCTATCCACCATTACCAACTTTCCTCAAGCTGGACAATTGGACTGTCGATTACGACACTCAAGCAGCACATACTAAGTTTCTTGTTGATAACGGCATCAAGGGTTTTGTTATTAATGGTTCTACGGGAGAAAATGCCCATTTATCCAGAAAAGAAAGAGCTAATCTTGTTAAAACTATCAGAACATCCGCAGGCCCAGAATCTGTCGTCATTGCCGGGATTGCTGAAAACAGCGTTGAAGGTACTATAGAAGAAATCAAATCAGTGAAAAATGCAGGAGCAGACTATGTTCTTGTAGTGACTTCCAATTATTTTGGCGCCAGTGCATCCCAAGAAGGTATCTACCATTGGTTCAAGCTTGTTGCTGATGCTTCTCCATTACCGGTGCTCATCTACTTGTATCCTGGCGTCACTAATGGCATCGTTATCCAAGAAAAAACATTTGAAAAATTAGCTCAGCATCCAAACATTGTTGGATCAAAATTTACTCATGGCGATTTGACCCTTTTCATCAAAGTGCAGCAGAACCCAATTATTCAAAAATCAGCATTTTCGGTGTTTCCAGGTTTTGCTAACCTTTTATTGCCAGCATTTAGTGTTGGTTCTGTGGGACTAATTGACGGTTTAGGAAATGCGTTCCCAAAGACTATTGCTAAATTACTTGAGTACGGCATCAATCAGGATTTTGGCCCTGAAGCTCGTGAATTACAATACAAGGTCACTAAAGCTGAACAAGTTGCTGTTGATGGTGGCGTTCTAGCTACCAAGTTGCTTGTTAAAAGTTTTACCGGGTTTGGCGAATCTGTCTATGGTAGACCACCATTGGATGTTCCTTTCTCTAAAGATTTGTTCCAAGCTAATTATGTGTCAGATCTTGAGGAACTTGCTGCTATTGAAAAGACTTTATAAAGATAATTTTCCTATTGATACTGATCTTAACGCTTTGTGTCCTGCACTTTTTTCTCACCATACGGCTTTGCATTTCTCATGCTGATTTGATAATTTTAGTTTACTTAATTTAATGATACATATACAAAGCTTTGGCAGTACCTATTCACAACTAAATATTCAGTAATTACTTTCCAATACAGTAGCCATGATAATTATTCCTCGCAAGGAGCGTGCTTGTACGCAGCCATTAAATTATTAAGACAAACTGGTTACGCATGCAACTCTGGCAAACCGGCATGGTGCTGTTGGACAACTCCGATCATCAAATCATAAGAAAATAGTGTTCTATTGCATAATGCGGGACATGATTATTATACAGATCTCGACAAATCAACATTTTAAGCATTATCTGACATATATAAGATTCAAATGAAAATGCAAAATAGCCTTTTCTCCCAACAGCTTCTAATTATGACAAGAGAGTGTTGACAGCCCACTCGACACTCAACGTCCGCAAATCCGTATACGTTTGACCAACACCAACAAACAATATTGGTATCCCCGTAGAATACACCATATTTACCATCGTACCGATCAAATCACCCACAGTGTCACATTTACTTATAATAAAAAAATCCAACTTTCGATTAGCACCGGCAAAACTCTTGTTGAAATTACTAGCTTGCATTACTGAGTCAGTACCCACAAGTGCTTCGCCCACCATGATTATCTTGTCTGGCTTGGCAGCAATAGCGAAATCTTTCAACGGTGCCATGAGCTTTGAGTCATTATGGCGACGTCCAGCAGTGTCCATTAAAATGATATCGTATCCTTCTGCTTTAGCATACTCAATGGAATTTTTAGCAATTAATGAGACTTTTGACAAATTACCGTAACCTTGCTCAAACACCTTGAGCTTAGATTCAAGTTTCAAGGAGGAAATTAATTTGTTTAAGTTACGTTCATGCACTTTAAGCTGTTCTACCGCCCCGGATCTGAATGTGTCACAGGCAGCAATCAACACATTAAATTTGTTGTTGAGTAGCCAATATGCTAGTTTAGACAAGTTGGTAGATTTACCAACCCCATTCACACCAACAATACTTATAACATATGGCTCTTTAGTACCCTTTTTCGCAGCAGTAGCTTGTTTCTTGTAGATCTCTTGCAATAAGTTGATAGAAGTATTTGGAGTAAGAATTTTTGTTAGCTCAGTTTGTAAAGTGGCCTTAATTTGCGATTCAATGGATTGAAAGTTTTTGGTCTTGGAGCCAAGTAGCGTCGGTTGCAATGATGAGACTAATTTATCAGCAATCTCTGCACTGACATTCTTTCTAATCAAATTTTCCTTAATGATCCTAGATGATTTTTGCAAATCCTGTTCTGTGATGGTTTTACCACCAATGTATTTTTTCAAAAAATCAAAAGTGCCCCCGGATTGCTTATCAAGATTCTTTGAGTTCGATTTGCTTGAAGAGGACAAAATATCATCAATTTCCTTAGACAAATCGTTAATGATAAACCCACTCTTGGTATTTGAGCCATAGTTTTGGCTACTAACAAGTTTTGAGACATCGTCATCAAACTCTTCATACTTGTCTCCTTCAGGCTGCTGTTCGGTAAAATCCAAACTCTCATAGTTACTGTTATCTTCGACTAATTCACCATTATCTGTCCATCTTCTACTCTTTTTCGTCTTTGTGACCTTAACTGATTTGAGCTTCTTGCCAGTACTCTGTATCGGCTGCTGTTTGCCCTTTTTGATTTGTTTCACTTTTTGAGATGTTTTGTCAGCTTCTTTTTCTTCTACTTTTGTTTCTTCTTCGTCGTCACTACTATCCTCGTCTGTATTGACATTAATATCATCAGTCTCCACTTTTTTTACCAACTCATTGAGATACAAGCCAAATTTTTTCTCTTTTATTGTCTGCTTGGCTTTTATGAAATCGAAAGAAGTAAACTCATTGTCGCCACCACCACCAATTTCCTCTATGATTAACTTGGAGAACAAGTCTTTTGAGTGAATAAGGAACTTGGTAATCTTATTGACCTCCGAGGCTTTAGCCGATAGCGATGAGTAATGCACAGTGATAAAGATAGATTTTTTGCCCAAATCAATATATTTAATAATTTCATTATTTCTGGAGTATGTTTGCACAATGCTATCTGGCCTATTGCTATTGTGTGCTGCTTTTCCAGCATTTGGGTTGAAGTTGACGTAGTTGTCAGTGATCATCTGGTTGATCAAGTTGATGGACTTATTGTAAGCGCTAGGGTTAGCGGCGCCGGTGGCATTGCCTGTACTTTGGCCATTGTCCTTAAACAAGACAATACCGGATCCAGTGGTGATAATAACGCTAGTATATAACCCGCTCATTTTTATCTATGAATTGAGTTTGCCTTGTCTATTGGCTTTTATATTATCACTTTGAAGATAACAGTCCTTGACCAACGATGTGGTCGTCTGGCAATATTCTCAGTGCTGCTTGGCGATAGCGCCACGCGCCTGTAACGCATGTTACCCGTAACGTACTGATATAGACAAGGGCGGGTGGTTTAGATACTATACTGTAGCTTCCGTATGCGAATTGTAGTTCACAGACAAGCCAGGTTTCGTTTTAAAGCAGCTCAAAAACCTAGAGGCTTTAGTTTTTGTAATTCTCTATTATAGAGGCGCTTTTTTGGTGCAGCAATTTAGCTATTGGGATACTACCCGACGACTATTACTAGGTTCTTTGTTGCACCACAAAGGAGTAAGGCCACAAAACCATGCCAACAAAATTCTGTCATTTTGGGGAACACAGTTTTACATAGAATAGGCTTCACTTAGTTACCAACCAGTAAAAAGCCTGATAGTAACTCAATATTTGATGTTTAAAGTATTGGTGTTTGGACCATCATGTTGGAAAGAGACGCCTGCACGTGCATTATGCAGATGCATTTTACGCTACAGAAATTTTTTTATCATTAACGCTTGAGCGAGACCCACTACTTTGAGAATAGATAGGGCCAGTAGGGACTATACCAGACAGCAAAGCAATACTAAATCCAGTATGAGCAGTAACAGGCAGATTATAAAGCAGCAGACAGAACTTCAGAATGACTTTATGTCTTCTGTCGCCAACACAAATAAAAAAATTCTCTCATGGTTGCAGCCGCTCAAGCAGACTGGTAACGGAAACAGCCCATTGAGCTCCAACGTAACTGCAGCAGACAAACAATCAGACCAAAATAACAGCAAAGGCACCGATTTCTTTACGCTACCCATAATAAGTGGCGGCTCAGGGTTAACTTTGGACAACGAGTCTGGATTGCAGATTAACACCATCGATGACCACATTAAGAACCGCAAAACAATCAAGTATAGAAATGATAATGTTCACAAGTATGATGCTCTTACCGCAGGTAGCAACAAGAAGGCAAATTTGCAAATCCAACATAATGATTCCGATAGTATGAAGTCGTTGAAAAATAAGTTGAGAAAGGAAAATGTACGGAAAATAAGGCAAGATCAGTATGCCAGTGGTTCTCAAAATAATCGAAACTTCAATAATAATAATAATAATAATAACGACAATACTTACAATAATAGTAACCATAATAATAATGGTAAACCGTCACATAGTGTACGAGCACAGAAGAGTCTTGGGACAACGAACAGATCCATACATGGTGCAGGAGCTGGAGCTAATGATGATGACGATGATGACGATAGTGACAAAGAGCTTAGAAACCAACGTTCGGCCAAGAAAAAGACTAATGTTCTTTTTGGGTCCAAAGTGGGGAAAAAGAAGAGAAAGTGAAATAAAGTGCTTTCACCTTTATAGTTCCATAACAACTAGCACTAGTGTACTATAAAGCATGTTTAGATTTTACCTACATGACACAATGTGCGTAACACTCGTAAGATTAATAAGAAAAGTGAAATGGATTATAGATTATTGCTAAATCAAAGAAGGTGAATTATAAACTACCCCTGGTTTGAGATACGCACAGACAACATGTTTTTAAAGAATGAAAACAAGAAGATAAATGGATTAAACAACAAACAGAGCAAGAGAAAACAAAATTCAAAAAACACAAACA
>JXWR01010130.1_pt1 | contig 14537 bp, 2 predicted proteins | sample 315541 | NCBI WGS metagenome assembly JXWR01 (sample SAMN03273951, study PRJNA271842) | soil metagenome | isolation source: rice field ambient CO2 | place: India: CRRI Experimental farm Cuttack,Odisha-753006 | collected 2013-12-17
AATTTCCTTTGCAGAGCTAAGCGCATTGAGGGTATTACCCATGGTATTATAGCTATTGCTATTGTTAGTACCAAGGTTAGTATTATTATTATCATTATTATCATTATTATCATTATTATTTTCATTATTTTTATTGTCACTGTTATTGTTCTTATCCTTATTTTTGCTGCTATTAAAATACAGCGAGCTTGGGGTCTTGATAGGACTATCTTCAGCAGAGGTTGCACTAGCGACCCTAAAAAAATCACCAGAGGGCATAGCAATTGCGCCTCCTGAAAATAAAGAGCTGCCACTGGACTTTGGCTTAGGAATAGCAATAGGAGCAGGAACATGCAATCCGCTGCCAGAAGAAGACACGAATGATGCATTTCCAGGCCTAGGAGCAGGCAAAGAAGCATTCGATGATCCTCCGGATGATGAAGTAGTCGTACCAATACTAGCTTTTATTGGTGCCATTGATGTGCGATCAGTCACCGTATTTGCCGATTTGCCTGATGACTGTGATCTAGTTCTAAATAAGCTCTGTATGCTTGGTGCTGTTGTCACCGTTGTTTGTGTGTTTTCTGTGGATACTGACTTGGAAAATGGTGTTTTGAATGCTGTCCTTGGTGATGACGAGCTGGTGTACTGAGAATGTGTATCAACATCTGCTCGGTCATTAGTGCTAATATTTTCAGATTTAGATTTGGTTGTGCTGCTGCGACCACCACCACGGCCATTTTTACTGCTATTGCCTTTTCCGCCGCCACTGTCACTGCTAGTAGTAGTGGTGGGCTGTGTGGTTTCCTTGAGCCTACTCTCATAGATATTAAACTGCGTATCTAAATCGTCTTCAGTATTTTGGTACTCTTCATCCTTTATTCTCAACGCAGTCACCTGAAATAATGTCAAAAGCGAAACTTTATTCTTGTTTCTTGAAGAACGAGGGCTAAGCCATGAAGAAGATTCGGTATATAAGCTGCCTTTCTTGAATGGCGCTGGCGCTGTCCTCTGGTGTGGTGCACCACAAGTACCTGAGTGCGAGGATGATGATGTGTGAAGCTGGGCATGTAGCTGTGATGGGGACAGTTTTGATAATTTCTTTCTAGACTTGGAACTTTTCACGCTATCAGTTCTTCCAACCTCTGATTTCATTTCTGTGTTGTTACCACTATTGGCATTATTGCCAGATCCTGCATTTTCTGAATTGTGTTTGAACTTTTGTATCTCGGAATATATAGTCCTGAGTGGTATAACGGACGAAAGTATTTTCAGCTTTGGTTCTCTACACACTGGGCAAAAAAAAAGATTTGTCCCAGGATTTTCTTTGCTCATACACTGAAAAGCAAGCTTCTCAGACACAATGCATCCACATGTTAACATAGAAGCATCACTAACAATATCAAACACCACTTCTCCTTCAGCTGCTGCTGTTGTTGCTTCTGCTTCTGCTCCAAATTTATCTTTATCATCATTCAAACCAGTCCTCTCCACTTTATCAGAAATATACAACAGTTCGTTTTTTTCCCCCTTATAAGCACAATGACTGTTCTCAGAAGTTGTATTGCTGTCTTTTGACATATGTGACAGCGGTTGCAACGGCAGCTGCACCAGCAGCAGCCGAAGCACAATCAGCAGCGGTAATTCTTGTATTCGCGCTGGTAAGTAGAGCGAGCTTTGAAGACTTTTCAAAAAGCTGTCCACCATCTCCTGGGACGGGGTCCTTGTTGGATTTGACATCGCTTTGCGACCTGTATACGTGTATTTCAGCTGGTGTATGTCACCGTGACTGTTGTGTTGAACTGTACTTGAATACTCTCTTCCAATATATATTCTGCCTATCTTTCTGTCTGGTTGTCTATCTCTTGTCCTCTGGCTTTTTTCTGGTGCTGCTGGCGGTGAATCTGCACAGTTTCGCTCTACTTGATAGCGCTTCGCGCTAATCGCTTCGCAGAAACTTGCCGCATTCTGCTGCTGACCGAACGCTGACACAGCGCGCCGCCTTAACCGAAAACGGAAGTATATTTATAGGAAACGAATATATGATTGGTTCATGATCTAGCCCTCTGAGTTGCTATGAATGTTATTCAAAGAACCAAAGTAGTTTTAAAAGCTACACACATGCAAGCGAAAACTAAAACTAGTGTACATTCAGATAATAAGACAGTGATAATAACAAACTAGCGATCTAGCCTGTAATTCATAATTCATTCAAAAGGCATTTTTAACGATTACAAAAAATATTGAGGATAATATAACAATAAGAATATAACAAAAAATGCGGACGAATGATAAAAGCAAAGACAAAAAATAAAGAAGAAAAGAGAAATAAAGAAGAAAAGAAAAAAAAAGTGTAGTGAGTAAAAGCTCACAAGTATGGTCTCCACAAATAGTCCAATTGGGCAAGAGAACGTGGATTAACAGCAGACGCAATAAGCTCATTGACATACTGTGTGGTGATTGGCGTACTTGACGAAACATGACCAATCTTAGCAATCTTAGTTGTGATCAAATCAACATTCACTCTAACAATCTCTCTAAGATGCGATCCTTGTGCGCTTGACTGCAAATTCTGTGCAAACCATGAAATTACCTCGTCCCTAACAAACAAACTTAAAAAGTGTTCAATCTCAAATTCTGGACTCACTAAGCATCTAGCAATTACTAATACATACACTGAAAGAACCCCTTCAAGCCCAGTATCGCCAATAAGTTTTTGTATGTTTGGGGTTAATCTAAATGGAACTGCTTCTGGATTATGAAAAATTGGAATACAATGATCTTCGTTATGATTCTCCATTGGAATGTTGACCAATCTTCTATTGTTAGAATGACTGGTCTTGTTTGGCAACATTTCTGATGTCCACACAGTTCCTGACGCAATATTGATATGGATTTTTTGTGGTTGACGAGAAGTAATACTCATCATGTAAGTCATAAATATAAATGAAGCATATTGTGCGGTAAACTGACGTCTAAATAGCCAGAAATCTTCAAACTTTGGATAAAGTTTAGCGAAAAAATCATGTACCACATTAGAAGGAACAAATAAAGTTTGCACTGCACTAAATATTTCCGTCATTGTGCTAACAATATCAGGTTTTGGCAACCTTGGATCAAATGTAGCTTTCAACTTATTAGTAATGTAAAAGAATGGTTTTTCAATTTCCTGTTTGCGTTCTCTGCAAACTTGCTCATAAACTTCTTGCAAACTGACATCATTGCTGTCATTTGACAAAATGCGGATATGCGGTGATAATGCCACCGCTATCGGGATAGTTAACGAAATGTTACGCGAGCGGCATTCAACGTTTCTTGTAAATGCACCATCAAATATTCTAAAAAGTTGGAAAATCCTTTCTTCGCGTCTTGAATGTCTGTTTGAAGGAAACTGCACCGCAAATTGATGTATAGACCCATCCTTACCCTTGATTCTCAACCTCTTGTAACACGCATTATAACCACGCACCACTTCCAAAGTTGGTAAGAACCGCTCAATTTTTACGAAATAAGTATTGTTGTCCTTATTCAACAAATACTGACCAGGAATTTCAATGTCTTCAAATTTTTGATGGTGAAACTCAGTCAAATGAGGACACAAATTTTCAAGATTTATTTTGTTAAATCTTCTATCCAACTTGTTTTCAAATCTCTCCTTCCACTTAATCAACTTCTTGATGTAGGTTTCATAATTAGGTTTTTGAATAATAAAATCTTTTTCAAATTCAGCTCTCACCTGTCTTGTCAAAACGGTTTCAGCAAATTTAATAAGATTATGAATCATATGGGCAGGAAGTTTTCCGTCACCTTTTGGATTTAACATCCTGTTGAAAGATTGCATTCCATCGTTGTACAACGCAGCGATAAGTCGATACGCATCCTCGTCAGCATTTGACTTGAATCGTTGAGTGATTTGAGCCACCAATGATTCTAATGATAAGGCCAAGAGTGGATATGCGGTCTTGGAAATGTTCATGATTTCCTCCACGTATTCCCAAGGATGATTGTGATCACTAAACTGTTGCAGTATACTAGTTTGAGTGCTATTAATATTTGGTGGTTCCAGTATTGCTCCAGAGCCTTGCGAGCTCTGCTGACTATTCACACCTGGAGGAGCAGTAGCAGCACCCCCATTACCATTACTGATATTGTTACTATTCACGATGTTGTTATTGATGCTATTGTTGCCGCTATTTGGTAAAGACCCATTGATGCTGCTGCCGTTGGCCAACACAGTATTGGTGTTACTTGACTGATCATTGTTATGCGCTTGAGCACTACCATTTTCATTTCTCCCATCGGCAATGTTCTCGTTTGATGCTTTGTTTCTCAATTGAGAGTTTTGAGCAATTTGCTTCTGAATAGCAAGGAAATCTTCTTTAGTTGTTCTCAATGGGAAATGAAGAGCTTGCGGATATGACTTAGCAATCAAGATCAATATGTTTCTAGCAAATTTGGCTTCTTTGTGTGATAATGAGGTAAGTAACTGAGGAATAAATGTAATCCAATACCATACTGGTACTTCACCTTTGAAGTTCTGGAACTCGGCTGCCAATGTTCCCTTTTCATCATCAAGACTGATCAACCACAATATCAAAGCAAGGTATCTTCTTGATTTAGCACTCTTGTATAGGCCAACGGCATGTAAAAAGCAAATCAACGCATTTTTAGCATGTTGCATGGTTTCATTAGTATCAGAATTTCTGTTGGATTGTTTGAACTGGCTATAGTTAAACAATCCCCATTTGGCCCAAGCTTTAGCTAAATTACTATCAAGTTGAATAGCCGTGGCAAATGCGTGATTGGCCTTGTCTTGACTATTCAATTTAGCCAAAAACATACCCTTTAGCACAAAGAATTCCGCTTTTTGCTTCGTTCCGAAATATGCCAAGTTAGTGTTGCTGATAACATCAAGACCAGTATTCAACTCTTTATCATTTTGATAATAGCATTTCACTTGCTCAATCAACTTCAAGAAAGCTTCCATTATTTCAATATTTGGCAAATTGTAAATTTTGTTCAACTGTTGAATACAGACATCATCAAGACCATGTTTTCTCGATACGTGAGCAAATCTGTTGATCACACAAGCAGTTTCATGATAACCACAATATACTTGAGAGTAATTATTTGCCTTTCCGGTTTGTAAAAATGGAATGTAGATGTTATTTACAAGCTGGAAGAAATGTTGACGCCAAACAATGAGATCATTCCAAACGTTGATATCATCCCAAACATTAGGCAATCTTTCACGCCATGCTTGCAATACCCTTTTTAGCTCTTGCAGCTTCACTTCAATATTTTGAGTGTTCGTAGTGACCAACAGGCTATAAATTTGACTTGCTTCAGTAAATTCAACATATTGTTGGAATACATGAAGCATTGAAGTATGTGCATTAGTAAATCTTGTTGGAAGCGCGGCCCATTTCTTCAAAGATAGCTGAACACCTTCATCACAAAGTTTTAGTACATCATTAAGAGACTTCTTTTGTTGAGCAAAATCCTGAAGACACAAGAAAGTTTGGAAAGTTTGACGTCTTGGTGTTGGCACATCAATGACAGTTTTCACTGATTGTTCTAATGGTTTTTTATCATCATTCCAATTAGCCACACGCCATCCACACTCCAAAAGTAAATCAGTATAATTTTCATGCTTAGCAAGTTCAGTGAGGATATCCCAATGCTGCAACTTTTCAGCACAGGAAATCCAATTATCCTCCCAAAGGGCATATTCAGACTCGCTGTACGGCAATGTGCTAGTTCTTGTCTTAATCTGTGCATGCTCATAGTATCGCATAGCCATATCACACATTCCAATTTGCTCATAAGATAAAGCACTATTAGTCAATGAATACTTGGCTCTTCTTCTCCACAAGCCATAAAACATATCTTTGTCGTCAATAGCCGAGTAAACCTCTAGCAAAGCATCCTGCGCTTCTTCATCTCCAGAAATGCGGCCAATACCAGAGGCAGACACATTCTTTTCCAAATTTTGCATTGCAAAATAGTAGGCACCAAATGTCGTTCCCAAATACTTAGAAAGATGTGGAGGAATATTGAGGCCCTCGCACTTGGCAGCAGAAGCAAGTAGTACCTGGATTCCGTTAAGTTTATTGTTAACTTGCCTCAAGTGGTACTCCTTAGAGAGTAATGACGTGAAGGAATTGACAAAATCTGGTCTTTCACTTTCAGTAATACACTTATAAGTAACGGGAAATACTTCTGTCCATGTCAAATTAATACTGTTAACGTCATTTCGGAGAACTTCAATAAGTGGGTTAATGATATCTTTAGCTTGAATTGAGTTTGCCCGCTGCAAGAACTTCTTATGATTGTCCAAAAACTGTTCGAGCTGCTCATTCTTTGGTTGTTCAGCACGACTCTTGGAGTCGACCAACTCGTCAATATAGTTCAATGGTGCAAACTTATACTCTTTGCTAGACAACTTCACATTGTAGTCTGCATCAAAAGCACCAAATAACAATTCAAGAGCTTGAATCAACCATGGGAAATCTGCAAGATCCTCCCAATTTTGTTCTTTGATAACGTAGTATAACCTATCCTTCATGTTTTGGGGAAGACTGTTATCTAATATTGACATAAAACGTTTCCTTATACCAACATCAACAAATCGTGTCCCAATCAAAAAAGCATGCTCTAATCTCATGGTAAGATCTGCAGTCTGTTCTGATCTATCTTCAAAAATCTTGATAATAATTTTAAGATACTTTTTAGATAATGCAACCGGTATTTCTCTTCTTGATTCAAAACCCATCATTTTTAGCAAAATGGCTGCTTTTTCTTTATGTGTAGGATACGGACTTGGGTTGGAAAAAATCCATTTGTAAACCACATTGATAATATGCTTGAGTAAATCTTTATCATACAGGCGTTCGATAAACTGGGCCAAAATTGATAAAAATATGCGTCTATGATCGCCAAAAAATGCAATCCTCATGGTAGCAAAATCGAGTATTTTGCTGAGCAATTTAGAAGTCATTTTAGCCTCGTCCTCTACCTGCGAACTGTTTTCTGGAGAATGTTTCTGACCCATGATCGTGACATGATCTTTACATAGTTTCCCAAAAGTTTTAATCATGCTTGGAATGAGAGGATTAAGCTTAACTGGCTTGTAAACTGCAAGCGTGGAAAACAATGTGATACCAGCAGACAATGAAGAAGTATTACTCAAGTCTTCTGAAATCACAGTAATCAATAAATTTATGAAGTCTTTTATTTCTTCTGACTCAGCCTCGTCATCAGTTTCGTCATTGACCGCTTTCAAAATTATTCTAAGAACCCTTTGCAAAACTTCTTGGATATCATGATTGAAAGTTCTGATACATTTTTCTAATAATGTTTGCAACGCAGCCAAATTTCCAACTATCCATTCTGAGCTCTTATGTTCTAAAGCAACACCCAAAACTTCAAGTGCATTCCAACAATATCCTAACAAGCTAATGTTGCCACTGCTCAAATCTGTATTAATCAAGAATTTTTCAAAAAAGGCCAATTTTACAGAAACATCTGGCCAATAGCTTGGACTCAAAATCTCATAAAGAACAGCTAATGCTCTTCTACCCAACTCATTAGAAGAGGCCCTTTGGGTGCTGATACAAATATATCTAACCAAAAAAGTTACAAATGCTTCTTTTTGTCCGAAAGGAATATTATAGTCAAGAAGTGAGTCACTCTTTGAAAAAGAAGCGCTCTGTTTATCTGTTTCTCCTTCTTCCTGCTTTATCGCTTTACTTTTTAATTCAAGTGCTCTCTTTTCCCAGCTGAGGATCAATTCAGATAATTCAATAGCTAAAGTTTGATTATCAACTGACAGATTTGGCAACAAAGTCAATTTACCCATGGCAGTGATAGCATTAGGAATGAAGTGATCTCTTGCATCAAAAAACAAGTCCCCATGTTGCACAATGAATCTGTAAACATTGAAGATATTATTAATCAAAAATCCATTTTCTGAAATAACTCTTCTTGGCCATTTCGACCATGACCCATCCTCGTCACTTTTACTCATACGGGTTGGCATTACTTCAGCGAGTAAATCCAATGACAGCTTGACAATGTATCTTGAATCGATATTATTAGCTCTGAGTAATGCAAAAAACATGTGAGTTGTGATTTTAACATGCGTGTCGTAAGCATGTATGAAATAACAGGTCACCATGTATGCAGCATACTTGGTCAAAGTATCATCGAGCTTCATGAAATTCCAACTAAACTTGATAACATCCTTTCTTAAGCTTTCGAGAGAACCGGGGTTATACTTGAGTAAAATGGAGGTTAATTGAAGTAGTTCAAATCTATAGCTATCAACTTCACCAGCAGTACGGTTTGTTATCGTATCGCTAGTTGATTTCCATATTCTAGTATGTAGCAAAGTTAGCCATTCTGGCGCTGCTTTATCCTCATCGCCTGTCTCAAACAACGATTTGATACTACCTTTGCTTAATTGCTCAAATAGCAAAATCGGGTTGAAGATTTGCTTGAGAATGTATACTTTAGTCTGTACACTGTATTGATTCTCAGTGACCAACTCAATACATCTAGCCAAGTAACTTTGGCGCTGCGTTACATCTCCGGACTTGACAATGCTATCCATGATGAAATCGTCAAGAGTTGTCGTATTAGGCACATTGTACACATTCAATGCATCAATCAATGAGATCAAAAGTGTATCATCTCTAGAGACGTTGAAAAACTTGACAATCAATTTTTGCAACTTGTCCATTGAATGCAACAATTGGAAATGGTATGCTTGATTATAAGGATCCTGAGAATACTTTTCGACAATGTCCTTACTGACGTCAAACAACTTGATTAAAACATCGCCTTGCTCTTTGAACCATTGGTCGCTATCTGATGATATAGCCATAGCCAAATCAACAAAATTAGAAAATTTTATAACTTTGTCGTAAAAGTTTTGCTCATTGATCAACAGATTTAAAAACTTACCAATATTCGCCTTCGTAGCCTCTTTCAATTTGGGACATTCTTCAACAAAATACGCATGCAATGACTGCATTTTGCGAGACAGAAACTGTCCGGCAAAGTATTCTGAAGCTTCATTAGCATACTTATTGATGAATTTGGCCACCGGCGGTCTGGAAGATGAGCTATCGACTCTTCTCAAATTAGATTCAATTTTTGCCAAAGTGTTCAAAACTTCAGGTATAAACACATGAGCTTTTGCAGGCAAAAGATGGAAAATGTTGAAAATTGCATTAATGATTTGCATCACCTTATTATTTGAAAGATCGTATCCGGCGATTTGATGCAATAAAGCCGGCATGGCCCATGAGTTCAAGTGGTCGAGCAATTTTTTACCAATTTCAACTTTGAAATAGTTCACTAACACAACGAGTAACCTAGCTAATGTTTCCAAATTGGAAACAGTGAGCTTCCGGTAATCTGAAAGATTCATCAACATTGGTCTAAGTCCATTTTGTAACAATTCTCTAGGAAGTTTGCTGTTCTGAGCAAGGGCAGAACGTAATCCATCATGCGACGCATCAACAATTGCCTTCTCTGAAGCTGCCAATGTTTTGAAAAAAATAGCCAAGATCCGTAATCTGGTTAGCCCGGGCTGGGTCATTGTGTATTCTGGCTTAGATAACGCAATTGTCAATAGTTTTATACACACCACACGCAATTCAGTAAGTTGCTCCCTAGTATCAAAATCAATAAGTCGATCGGAGCTAGTCAACATGGAATCCTCTGCCTCCACTAAGCTGACAACTTCAAGCAAAAGGCGTTGCATTTCATCATTAAACTCTGCCTCTTTATGCGGTAACCCGAGCCAGTAGGTGATTGCTTCAATGTGGCCAATTTGCATAGGAAATGGCAAAGCACGTAACGGTTTAGCAAAAATAGGGTTTAATAATACTGTTTTACATGGCGAAATCAAGTCAATTTTGGAAACTCTGGTTATCTCGGACAAGATATGGAGAGCTTCTTGTGATGTTTTTCTCACTAGTGGATTAGAACTAGCAAGGTCATACACCAATGAGCTAACCATGTCAGCAGGCAATTCTTCAAAAGATTTAGCCTTACTGTTACAGCCTTGGACTATTTTGATAATCAATTCTTTTGACATATCCACAACAAGAGCAGGTATAATATTTGGCGTGTCTCTCAAAACGAAAAACAATGCCCGTACCAACTCATGCTGATATTTGGCAAACCATTCCACGGGAATATCAAGATCATTTACCATGACGTTCAACCCCATAACACCACCAAGCTTATTATAATAAAGTTCGTCGTAGCATGAATGGAAGAAAATTGCCACTAATGAAGAGTAAAGGCCAAACTTGAGGCTAGCTTCCTTTGATCCAAAGATGATCAAACAAGTCTCAGAAATTTTCTTTATAGAATTAATTGCCGCTTCTCTAACTTCAGGGAAAAGACTACTTAAAGCATAAGTGATAACATTGAACAAAATGCCAGCGTCAAAATAAACTTTACCTTCACCATGATGTACGGCGAAATTTCTGCTATGTTTAATTTTTCTGATCAAGCTTCTTCCAATGTAAAGCTGAGTGAAATGGTTGCATAAGTTGATAATCAACTCATTCACTTCATCTTTAACTTCGGCAATTCCTGCACTAAAGAAAATTGCTTTTAATAATCTTTCCGCAAGTTGTTCCTCGTTGGAAAATTTTCTTGAATCCTTGATTGTTTCATTAGCAATTGGTATATCGTCAAGCTGTTCTTCTTTCAATAGCATTTCAGTTGCCGATTCGATCAAAAGTTGATAATTTTCCGGAACATCTTGAGCATCAATCATGAGTTGCAAAACTGATGAAAGATACTTGAAAGCATTGACACGATAATGGACAGTCAATTTCATGCTGGAATTTAATCTTGGATCTTCCAATATGCTGATAGCTGCATTGATACCAGAACTGACAGAAAGCAATGAGCCGTTTGGTAACCCTTTAATATTGAAATGCGCTTCCACTTTTTGATTCAATACCGATTCTGCTTCTAAATCAGTTGGTGGCTTAATAAAACTTCGATTTCTGCCACCCAACTTACCCAAAATTCTCACTGCAGTATGGCTATGCAAATAGAAATATGGTAATGGTTTCAAATGTTTCCATAATGCCTTCATAACATCATCAATGACGGGCTGAATTATTGGATCAAAGTAGTTAGCGTTAAGGTTATCCACGCAAAGCTCCAAAGTTCTGAGACCTTGAGTGACCAAATCTTGGGACCCATTGAGAGCCAAAACGAGCGGCCTCATCAAATAATGCAACATTGAAACTAGCTTACTCAATCTAACGGGGATTGATAAGCATAGTTCAATACAGATATCTCTTTCTTGGGGCGTTCTAGCAGATTCAATGAGTTTATTCAATGACTCCAATAGTTTTTGCATAAGCGGCATCACTTCTTTATACAATTTTTCGAATCTTCCACCACCAATACTCTTGAACAAAATTCTGATAAAATAAAAATAAATCAATGGTTCTTTAGCTCTAGTAGAAAGTTGTAAAGACTTCAAAATCAAGTCATTCAAATGCGGAAGTAGTACACCTTCATTTTGCGAAGGGTACAAGTTCAAGGAAAGCAAGAAAAGCTTGAATAACCTAAGCATAATATGAGCACTTATTGAGTCCAAGTTTCCCAACTTATCCAATCTCTGTTTTAAATAATCGATCAATATGCCCATAAAATTTCCCGATATTGTTTCGTTACTTAGGAAAAAATGAGGAATATGCAACAATGCAGGATTGCTATTCATTTGCTCTACTAAAAACGCAAACTGTGACTGCATGATTTCATTGAATATGGATGGGTCAATCTTCATGTATATAATAGACAATGACTCCATTAACTCTTTTTCTTCCTTAGTAGCAGTTATTGGAATATTTGGTGATCTAATATCAAAGGTAAGCTTCTCATTGGCCTTGTTAGCGTTTTGGGAAACTTTGTCAGCTTGGAAAAATCTTATACAAAGAATAGATTCCCTAAAAAGGTCTTTGAAAATATTTAATTCTTCAAGGGAAAAATCTCTAGCCACGCTCTCCCATACCTGCTTATTGTAGTCCTCGGATGGAGATGGTGGATTTGTATACCTTAGATGCACCACTACTGGCTTCAAGTAATTCATCAAATTCCTGACGAGATACTTGATATCCTTGAGTGGGTCGTTAGCTGGTGGCTTCGATATTTGGATTGGATATGCCAATTCAAGATTATGTATCGATAAGTTATCAATATTACTTTTATCATCCTCATGACCCTCAGTTTTTTCCACTTGATCAACATCCTTCATTTCCACGTCTTGTTGCTGACTAGCATTCACTTCCTGCTCATCATTATTAGATTTCTTGCACTCTTTAGCAATAATTGCCTCGATATTAAGGTCATCTTCATCGTCCAAAATAGTTACTTCTTCCTCAAGCAATGGATTGGGTGGTAGCTTGCTATTATTAGCTTGATTAAACAGCGCCTGCTTAGCCTCAAGTTCCTCTCTTTTCTTCTCAAACTCTTTGTGCTGTTTAAGGAAAAACTCAAATTTGTGATTGAGACTAGTGAAACGTTTACAAAATGCTTCAATTATAATCATGTACAATTTTCTGGATTCTGAAGTTGGCAATTTAGTGACTCTTTCGAGCAAATTCAAGAGTAGTTTGGCACACATTAAAGACACATTTACTGCTAGTGAAGAATCCTGCAAGATTCTGCAAAACATAAGCACTGCCTTCCAAAGCTGCTGGGGCGTCAATTCGGTTCTTATGTTGTGAATGAAATCGGCAATCGTACTGTATGCCAATGGCCTCAAGGTTTCGCGACTGGTCAATCCATCACCGAGAAGAATCTTTTCATTAAAAAGTAGGTCCAACTTGGGTAAGAAGATTGTCTTGTAGGGCGTAGATAATATGTGACGGGTAGCATGGAGCAATTCCTTTTTAGCAGCAGAAAGCTCTGATGGACAATCTTGCAATAACCTAGTAATCAAGTCCGGGATGATTTGATGATACTTGGCAAAAAAATCAGGCGAATAGTCTCTAATGAATATGTATGCTAAGAAGGAAGTTGCCTTGACTTGACTGACTATAAATTCGCCATATAGGGTTCTGTTTTTGATTTTTGGTGACACCGAGGTATATAGCTTGCCGTTAGCTTCTGCTTGTTGACGCTCTTGTCTTTGACTATCCACTTCTAGTTGTAGGAGACTGATTATCTTGGGTATGAAATCCACAAGTACTTTGTTGACTAGCTGCTTATATGATGATAGGATAGATACCATGGTGATTGGGCATTCTGATAGTGTTTTGAAGGAATGCATGGTATGAAGTAGCTCACGCTTTGACAGTAGTTCTTCACCGCTAGAAATTGAATGAAGATCATCGCTTTCCCCCAACTCGGCAAGAGTGGTTGTGCTCGCATTGGAAACGTTTTCTGTATTGGTTGAAGCAATATGAGTACTGTCGCCGCCGCTAGTGTTGTTATCACTCTGGTTATTTGCTGCTGCTGCTGCTGCTGCTGCTGATTCGCTTTGATCATTGAAATATTTGTGAACCATGTCGGATGAATTTGAATAAATCTCGTAAATGATATTAATAAACTCTTGCACTTTATTCACCAAATCATTCTTGTATGATTTATGAATACTGGTTATGATTTTTATACATAGTACCCCATTATCCTCATTTTCATATTTCAAAGTACGGACAATTATGTCTAGCACGTCAATGGAATATGGCTTAAAGGTATCATTCAAAACCAACCGATGTAAAGTTTCCAAGATAGAGTTTCTAATCTTATTTTCAGGAGAAGAACTGATAAAACTCACGGATACATCATTGAGAAGAGTAGTGAACACTGGAATCAATTTTTCAAGAAAATAAGCATATTCTCGAGACCCTGAGAAGGACTCAACAATGTCGCAGAGTTCAGCTAGCACAGCGTGTTTTGACTGGTAGCTTGCATCGCTGGATAGCTTCTCGGCAAAGTTATCAATCTGAACAACGTAACTCATGATTTTTGCATGCAATCTATCTACTTGATAGTGCTATCAAAATTATTGGGATAGCCTAATGGAAATCTTAAAGTAGGACAGAATGATATCAGTCACTTTACGCGCGTAAGTGTTCTCGATTGGAAAGAGGTTTCCCACGCTCGGTATAAATGGTGCGATCTGTTATAGTTGTAGGATTTGCAATTGAGCTGAACTGAACTAAACTGTACAGGAGTTCTAGCTGGCTTTCCTGTATGATTTCACCTTTCTCTCTATTATATATTTCCTGGTACTGCCAGCACTGCGTTAATGATGATGATGATGATGATGATGATGATGATGATGGATTGATTGATTGATTGATTGGAAAATAGATGACGGGTGATAGATGATAGGGGGATTGTTTCCCTTAGTCAGGACAGGACAGCGCGTATTGTTGGAATGGGGTGCGGCTGGTGCTAGACTAGCAGTAATAGCAGTTGATTACTAAATTGTTATTCCCGAAAGCTTTGCAAATATAAATGTACAACTGGAGCGGTTCTTTCACTGTTTTTCTTATGTTTTTTTTTTT
>JXWR01002655.1_pt1 | contig 14508 bp, 6 predicted proteins | sample 315541 | NCBI WGS metagenome assembly JXWR01 (sample SAMN03273951, study PRJNA271842) | soil metagenome | isolation source: rice field ambient CO2 | place: India: CRRI Experimental farm Cuttack,Odisha-753006 | collected 2013-12-17
TTTGATTTTTCTACTATACCGGAAACGTTTACTAAGTATAGAAATATAATAACGCTAGATATCTTCTATGGTTCTGTCACGGGGAGAGAGAGATGAGAAAGTAAGATGCTTGCTCAACCGTCCTTCCTTATATACTTACATAAGGCGCACTACGTGGGGGAAACCTATCAAATTATTGGTACTGATGACAGCAGGTGTATTATTAATACGAACAAAATAAAAATAGGCCGACCAATTCTGTAGTAGTACTGTACTATATCGAATATTAAGGGTTTTTCTGGTCTTAGCGTATCCCTTTATCAGTCCGTGGAACAAAGCCACGGGCGGCTGAAACAATGACCATGGAATCATTCAGTCGCCCTAAAACCGCATTCCACGGAGCGTTTATAGTGATCTTGGTCACATGATATACGCGTGACTTTTTTTTTTATTTTTTTCTCCCTGTCTTCCGCAAAAGTGGCTCAAAATTCTTCGGATTTTGGCATTATAGCGCGAATGGTGCAGCGCAACCAAACAAACACCAGTTGTCGCACCCAAAAGATGCAAAAGCGGGGAGCCAGTTAGTTTTCCTTCAAGTTTTGGTTGAAACAGCCTTTAATATTTTATAGAAAGGTAAACTATCTGCTCAGTGAATAGTATCTGTAAGTCAGGCATACATTCGAAACACTTCCAAATACAAAATAAGAACGCGCAACGATGTCGTCATCAGTGCCATACGATCCATATGTGCCTCCAGAGGAGAGTAACTCAGGCGCAAACCCAAATTCCCAAAACAAGACTGCTGCTTTGAGACAAGAGATTGATGACACGGTGGGAATAATGAGAGATAATATCAACAAGGTTGCTGAACGTGGTGAAAGGCTAACATCCATTGAGGACAAAGCTGATAACTTGGCTATCTCCGCACAAGGATTCAAGAGAGGCGCCAACAGGGTCAGAAAGCAAATGTGGTGGAAAGATCTAAAAATGAGAATGTGTCTATTCTTAGTTGTTATTATTTTACTAGTGGTAATTATCGTTCCTATCGTCGTCCATTTCAGCTAACGCTCATCGGTTCCCGATGCTAATTCTAAAAAATATATACAGTAGTCATAATAGTAATAATAATATAATCATAATTTATAAATTCAGTAAGAAGCAAAATGTAGTTTAATATAGTGTACACTAATACGGCGCGCGGTTAATATCTTCCATAATATCGATTTCATTATCATACTATTGACAAATACTTCTATTATTAATTAACTATGTAGTTTCATTTTTTTTTTTTTCTCTTTTTTGTCATTTCTTTTTTTAGCATTCATGTACAATTTTGTTTCTCGCGCCATCAGTTTTAGTGGCCGTCTTGAACGACTTGTTGGGCAACAAGGTCAACTATTCTCTTAGTTGAGGGCAAGGATAACCACGCTGGTATATAGGCTTCTACTTGGTCAAATTTTCTTGTCTTTATCAAACTGAATGGGTCAGTGAATGGACCTGTTTCTGGAGTGATAAATATACTGCTGCTATGCTCGTGACCCTTAGAATCATTACCTGATGAAGATAACGCAGCTTCTTTCTTAACTATATCAGCAACGTATCTTAAGATTTCCTGTGGAATTGGAGACTCATAGTCTGCCACCTGGTATTGTGAAATCAATTTTTGCAATTGTGCAGGTGTCAGCGAATAACAAATTCCTCTTAAGATATCAATGTCTTCGATAGTATACTTACGGACTTGCAGTAGCTTAGCGGTCTGAATCAAATGTTGTAGGCACTCAGTACCATCTGTCAAGCCATGCGTCTTGCACCATTCCTCTAATCTAGTAACGTTGTAGTTCAATTGAAGACCCCTTTTCCACGACAAGAAATTACGCTTCATGATTAATTCGTTAAAACAAATTGCATCCACGTAATTCAATAAGGTTGTGACTACAGCATGGAACACTTCATTCTCAATATGAAAAGATTTCATGCACCAGTATATGCTGTTGAAAAAGGTCAAAATGTCGTCCATTGTATATTCTTCAGTGTTAGCAAAAATTTTGTTCAAAAACCCGCTGGTTTCTCCCGCGCTGAAACCTGGTAATGATTCGGAGATGACCACAGCATTGATGGCCTTTTTTTGCAATTGCTTCTGCAATTTCTTCAGCCAAATGTTATATATATTATAACTTAGAGCTTCGAAATCATCCTTTAGTTCTGTAACCAATGAAACATACTCCTTATACTCCTCATCGGTCATGCCGTTTTTGAACGTTTCTTCGGTTAAAATAGAGTTTAGAGCAAATACCACAAATGAGTATAACTCTCTAACGTTTGCTAACCAGAATACACCGCTTGGAATTAAATCGTTACCCTTCAATTGAGTGACAACTTTTTGAATTGTAGTCAATACTTGGGCAAGAAAGCTTTCACTTTGCTTGGTCAGCCCAAATCTCCACATTTCACTTAAAACTATAATCAGTATTCTAGCCGGATAAACAACGTCTCTTTTACTTAGTTGAATAGCTACACCAGCATCCGGTACTTCGAATCCCTTTAACAGGCCTTCCGTGATTTCTTGATTCAAAATTTCAGTGTCCTCCAATAACCTGTATAACTCTTCATTGATTTGTGTAGCATTGACACCATTTTCGCGATCGACACTCAATGAATCAATGTGGTTGTTTCCGGACAATGGAGTAGATCTAGACTTTAGATTCAAATCATTAGGAGATAAGTCGGAATTCTCAAGCATCATATTGTTGAAATTTGAAGCACCGCCTCCCATTACATCCTTTAATGGTGTTTGAGGTAGTACACTAGTAGTAACGGTGCCCAGCGACATGGCAGTTTGTAACCTAGCAATTTCTTCCTTTAAAGATTTAACTTCGTTTTGCAAGTCTCCGTTTAATGTCTGGTATTCAACCAATGTTTTCTTTGTTTGCTCTAATTCTTCAAGTTGCTTTTTAGATTCTTCTTTCAATTCATCATGTTGTTTAACCATGTCCTCCAACTCTAATTGAGCGTCCTTTAGAGTTTGTTCAGTGGATTGCAAATTGCTCTCAATAGTTTTTTGTAATTCCATATCCTTAGATTTCTGATTATCAATATCTATTAAGTGCTCTTTTTTCATATTTTCTAATGTCTCTTGTAACTTGGCACTTTCTTCCACTTGAACCTGTAGTTCTTTAATTCTTTCTGTCATTTCTTTATTTTCTTTGACCTTGGATGCTAGGTTCTGCGTTAGTTCAATCACTTTATTCTCTAATTTATAGCTCACTTCTTTCAGATGATTAACTGATTTAGCGTCTGCCTTCAATTGTTTCAATTTTCTTTGAGCAGCTCTTCTTCTGATCAAAGATTGAACAACAACAGTGTCTTTTTTAGTGCGTAAAAATCTCGATCTCGGTTCAAAGGTCCTAACTTTACTTTGAATAGTTACCGCAGCATTATATTCATGTTCTTGTTTCAGTTGTCTTTGTTTTAGTTCCTTTCTAATTTTCTTTTGCAAATTTGTAATTGTTCTCAATACGCTGAACACATTGGCACGGATGGAATGACCCCTGTAAGCGGCCTGTAATAAAGTTGCACAGTTAACTTTCATTTCATCATTAACGCGTTGACGAATGATGAAACCTTTGATGTTGTTCTGTAAATACTTGATGGCCTGAGATATTTGCAAATATTGCTTACGGTAATATTTAGCTCTAATTTTCTTCTGGATCATAACAATTGAATTATGCATCTTATTGCTTCTAAGTTTTTCCAGATATGCAAGCATACCTGCTTTGAAGAAAATTTTTGTATTACCAATCTGGTACTTGGATTTGTCCTTTACAGTAGCATCTAGGATCATTTTAACCACTGATATGATATCTTCTTCTGTAGTTTCCTTTTTTTTGAAGATTAGGTCCCACTGCTCATGTGGTATCAAGATGTAATATCTTAATACAAATTCTTCAAAAGTCCACCTAGAAGGAAACCCAGCACAAGATATTCTAATAGTTTCCAAAACACCACAGGCTCTGAGTTGAGACAACACCATCAAATTATCAAATTGCCAAGCTTCTTTATCTGCATTAGGCTTTATACAACGAATATAATGAACATTAGTTGAGTTGATGGTATTCATTAGTTCAATCAAAGATTGCTTAAACATGGAACCTAAAGTGGGTTTCCTGTTAACCGTTCTTATCGGACCTGGCTTTTTACTGCCAGCCTGCTCTAATTCAAGCTTTTTCGCTTCTTCCAGTTTTTTGGCAGCTTTTTCTAATCCCTCTAAGATATTTATTAGTGTCTCGTTGGTAGAAGCCTTCAACACTTCCAAATGTCCGTCAGATACGGTGTCTCTATTTTTTTCAATAAATCCTTCCACATCATAAGCGACATCTAGAGCATAATGGCTCACGATAAATTTAGTTTGCCCGAATCTTGGTTTAGAAAATACTTTGTTCGTAGGAGATTTATCCAAAGTTTGATAAAGTTTTTGGGTCCAAGATTCGTCGGAACCAGCAGGTAACCTACTTTCTTCGTCAAGCAGTGATAAAATACCCAACTTGTTTTCAATCAGATCAATACAAGGTTGATTATCATTAAACTCTATAAAAGACCATTCAATTTCTTCTTTAACGTATTCTTCTTGCTCTAATTTGAAAACATGTTGGTTGAACTCTTGTTGTAGTTTTTCGTTGGCATAGTTAATACAAAATTGTTCAAATGAATTTTTTTCAAAATGTTCAAACCCATAAATATCCAGAACACCAATAAATGAGCTAATTTGGTCGTTCACAGCCGGGTTGCATAACACGGTGTTGATATTTTCCACAAGCCAATCGAAAAGGGCGGAATAAATAAACTTAGCCACGGAATCTTTGGCAACCAGAGCTTGATTATAATTTAGATTCGAAACAATTTTCTCTGACCTTGTAATGATTTGCTTTTTGGTGACCCATTTGGCAAAGTTGTAGGCATCAATTCCCAGCAATTCGCACGCCAGTTTCAGGTTTGGCTCATCAGCTGATAGTGATGCATCATTTCTAGTTTTTTTAATTTCTATGTTACCGATATGCAGAAGTGCGGCCAAGATCTTAAATATTTGGTGTTGAGTTTCCTTGGTGATTCCGACTAATGTCAATGCATCTACTGTAATTTTGTATTCTTTGGCATCATCAATACCGTTGATCTTGGTGTCACCGCCTTGGTTCATGTAGAAGTAATCTGAGGCATCGGTAAGATGCAATTCCTCCTTGGTTTGAGCTGGTAATCCAGCCATTAATTGATAAAATATGTGGTAGTTTCTCTCAATTGGCGGCTGGTAAACTAATCTGGACCGTTCCAACAAGTATGTGCGGATCCTTGCTCCAATAATAGATGTGTCCTTATCGAATAAAATTTCTAGATACTTACCAAATCTGGAAGAATTGTCATTTCTGGTAGTCTTAGCATTACCAAATGCTTCCATGATAGGGTTTGTAGCTAGAATCTTTTGTTCTGTTTCCGACATTTCCACTTGATGTTGTACAGTAGCGGAATTTTCCTCTTCTACAGAAGCAAAATAACGCATAATATACTTGGCAGAAACCGTTTTTCCAGCACCAGATTCACCACTTACCACAATGGTTTGATTTTGTTTGTCATTTTTCATCAACCTATACGCTTCTTCGGCAATGGCAAACAAGTGAGGTTCCAATTCACCTCTGCGCTTTCCCGCATATGCTTGGATCATGTCTTGTGTATAAAGCTGGTCGACACGATCAAAAGGGTTTGTAGCAATCAGAACAATACCCGAGTATGTGTAGATATTCAATTGAGAATAGCGCTGTTTGATGGCATGTAAAACAGCTGGCTCATTCAAGTAAGATAAAGAGGTCAAATCTTCCGTCGCTTCCAAAATGGGAGGGTTTCTAAGAAGCGGTAGAGATTGGTCCTTATCGTTATTCAAGTCTTTTGTGTCCACGGACACGATTTCATCGTCTTCCAATTGTAACTCCAGGTGGTACTTGCCGTCGTTGAACTCATTTTTGATTACTTCCGCCCCAATCCAGCCCAATTCTTTATGGGGATACCAGCATCGTGTACCCACTTCAAAAGACATTATACGCTGTAATATCTGCTGTTTTTATGTCCTATATGTACAATGGTATAAGTATCGCTGTCCAATGGAATGGTGTCGAATAGTACCTTAGAAAACAAAAAACAAGCAAGCAGCCAGAAATCGAACGAATAATTTCAAGCGAGAAAAGTGAAATGACTTTGCGAAACTTTTTTGTTCTCTGATTGGCCTTGCAAAATTGATAGATCTCTGAAACGCAGGCTACGAATCGTATCAAATGAAGGCGTGTTTGGGATTTCTGATATTTGGCTTTTCGAGAAGCGCGATCATAAACAAAAAAAAGGAAAAAATCACAAAATAGCCCTGGGTCGGGTAATAGTTTTTGCCCTACGTTTTCGTAAATGTGTCACTAGGTGCAATTGCCAATAATTAATTGTAACCTACTCAATATCTATTTTAGCCCTACATACGTTAGGGTCGAAAATCTGTTGGGGTTTTGGTTTTAACAGCGTAAACTAAACCAGATAAGCATCGAGAAACGGCGCTTGGCACATCGTATATCAACAAGACAAACCAGTGACCGGAGTTCTGAGGCGTCTTCGAGCCTATTTATTTATTGATCTGGGTCGGATAGTTCACCCTATTTGTGGAGGAAAAGACCTTCCCATATCTAAATTTTTTTTTTTTTTTTGGTTTAAGTTATAGTTGATACATTAAGTGAAAATGAACTTGCTAATTGACCGGATGGAGAATCCTGCATCGAGGAACTGTACCCTGTTACCTCCTTCATTCCCAAGAGGCTTTTGTAAGGGAAGAAGGGCTTCCAGTGGCGACGCAGTGAAGATAAAAGAATCCGGTCTACAGCCGCAGCCGCAGCCGGAACCTCTACAAGCTAAAACAAATGTTGCACACTTTTCGAAATCATCTTCTAGGTTACCTGTCATAGCAGTGAATGATAATCCGGTGGTCCCAAGACCTAGCACTGAAGTAAACTTGGGATCGTTGTTACAAAAGGAAAGGGAGAAAGAAAAGGAGGAACAGCCTGCGCTGCATGATAGGAGACATTTATATGTGACAAAGAATAGGGCACATGGGGTACGACAACGTTCATTGGAAATGACTAGCTTACCTGTCCTGGGATCGACCAAAACCGGGAAGTTTAGCGATTTTTTGTTTGAAGATGACATCGATAACAGAGTAGGTCGACACAGTAGATCATATAGTGGGGCATCCAGTTTGGATGATCCATTCAGAGTGTCGCCGAAAACCGACTTCAACTCTAATAGGGCCAGATTGTCTTGCCTTAGTAAAGGACGTCGTGGTTCGATGTCCGTTTTCCAAAGCTGTCATACTGGGCTAGCTTTCAGTCAAATACAGGGTTCCTCCTCTTCGCAACGTAGATCATCCGCTGGTTCTTTTGATTATGAGAGGAAACGATTGGTTAACCAATTTTTACAACCTTCTTTGGGAAATTCAGACCCATTTGATACGTTGAGGGAGTCGGTAGTGTTTGAGCCCTCATCCACCGCTGGCGGCATTAAATTAGGGAATATGCATTCTCAATCACAAATTTCCGTAAACTCCTCCCCCAGCACATCTTTGTTTTATCATGATTTGGACGGTTCTGCTGTCAACGATTCTTCGTCATTTCTGTATTCCCGTTCTAATGTACCAGCATTTTTGTCGTCATCAGCCTTTTCGTCCACGTCATCCACTTCATCAGATTCAGAAGATGTGGATAGAAGAAGTTTAAACGGTGTATATCCCTCTTTAGGATATTTGACTAACCAGAGGAAACCAAGGAATTCATCAGGCTCTTCCACTGCTCCTGGCACCGATACCTTGGGATTTAAGTATTTACTGAATAGGCAGAAGTCAGCGGATTCTTCCACTAGGTTCAAGAGTGTACTGAAGGTGAACAATAATAATGGCTCCGCAGCCACTCCTGATTCTAGCTCAAACTCTATTTCGAAGAGCAACTCAAATTTGAATGATAACATTGATGAATTGAATTATTATCAAAATCATATTTCGACACTTCTAGTGAAGATCGAGAATGAGATGAGAAGAAATTTAAACGATACAATAATCAAGAATGAAAACAACGTTCAAAAAACTATCCAAAAGTATGATCTTCTATCAGGAGAGTTAACCCTTTTATTAGACGAAATGACCACCTTGCGAACCACGGTGATTGATCAATTCTTGGTCAAGTTGAAATCAGACTTTGACGAGGATGACAATAAGGCGTTTATTAATGAATTAAAGATATCAGTCGAAGAAAGTGTAGCGCAATTACAAGGATTGGAAAGGAGAATGGAGGTTTGCCAAGAGAGATTGAATAAACAAAAGTCCTCTCTAAGGGAAATGGATAGTTTGATAGAGCTGAAAAACGTGTTAAATAAATCGAAGAACAACACGAAATCCATCTACCTGTATAGGTATTTCATCATTGACATTATTGCATTTCTTTTGATGGGCGGCTTTATCGTTTACGTCAAGAATTTGTTAACTCGTTTTTTTACTCGTTAAAAAGTCAAAACAAGGTCACTTTACAAAAATGGTACGCGTACAAAGATCAAATCACCTCTGAACATAATAATATACATCTATATACATATATATATATATATATATATATATATATCACATCAATCAACGCGCATGGACATTTGAATCAATGGGGCAGGAAAGGCGATGCAGTGGCCAAATTTCTTTGTTCATTTGTGGCGTTGGGTCAATGAGTCAAAAAATGATAAAAGTCGACAGACGTTTTTCAAAAAGCTTCAAGAAAAGAAGAGAAAAAGTAAAAGCATATTGGTAAAAAGAGTAAGAACAAAAAAGGAGCACAGGCAACCAATATAAAGATGTCCAGTTCACAACAAATAGCCAAAAATGCCCGTAAAGCAGGGAATATTTTGAAAACCATCTCAAACGAGGGCAGATCAGATATTTTATACAAAATTCACGATGCCCTGAAGGCTAATGCGCATGCCATTGAAGAAGCGAATAAAATCGATTTAGCTGTTGCCAAAGAGACTGGCCTAGCGGATTCTTTATTGAAACGTCTCGACCTATTTAAAGGGGACAAATTTGAAGTTATGTTACAAGGTATTAAGGATGTAGCCGAACTAGAAGACCCTGTTGGCAAGGTTAAAATGGCCAGGGAATTAGATGATGGCTTGACGTTGTACCAAGTAACCGCTCCAGTCGGCGTTTTGTTAGTTATCTTTGAATCCCGTCCAGAAGTTATTGCCAATATTACCGCATTGAGTATCAAGTCTGGTAATGCTGCAATTTTGAAGGGTGGTAAAGAGTCTGTGAACACGTTCAGAGAAATGGCAAAGATCGTTAACGACACCATTGCACAATTCCAAAGTGAGACTGGTGTTCCTGTGGGCTCTGTGCAATTGATCGAAACCAGACAGGATGTTTCCGACTTGTTGGATCAAGATGAGTACATCGACTTAGTTGTTCCTCGTGGTTCCAATGCCTTAGTCAGAAAAATCAAGGACACTACAAAAATTCCCGTGTTGGGTCATGCGGATGGTATCTGCTCAATTTACTTGGATGAAGACGCAGATTTGATTAAGGCAAAAAGAATTAGTTTGGATGCAAAGACTAACTACCCAGCTGGTTGCAACGCTATGGAAACGTTGTTGATTAACCCAAAATTCTCTAAATGGTGGGAAGTTCTGGAAAACTTAACTTTGGAAGGCGGAGTGACTATCCACGCTACAAAAGATTTGAAAACTGCGTATTTTGATAAACTGAATGAGTTAGGGAAATTGACAGAAGCAATTCAATGCAAAACCGTTGATGCTGATGAGGAGCAAGATTTTGATAAGGAATTTTTATCCTTGGATTTGGCTGCCAAGTTTGCTACATCTACAGAATCGGCCATTCAACATATAAATACACACTCTTCGAGACATACCGACGCTATTGTAACGGAAAATAAAGCAAACGCTGAAAAATTTATGAAGGGTGTCGACTCCTCTGGTGTTTACTGGAATGCATCAACTAGATTTGCCGATGGTTTCAGGTACGGTTTTGGTGCTGAAGTGGGTATTTCTACCTCTAAGATTCACGCCCGTGGTCCAGTTGGCTTGGACGGTCTGGTGAGTTATCAATACCAAATAAGAGGTGACGGCCAGGTTGCTAGTGACTACCTTGGTGCTGGTGGTAACAAAGCTTTTGTTCACAAGGATTTAGATATAAAGACTGTGACATTATAAAAATTTTTAGGATAAAGCTAAGTTCCATGTATGAAGGACGTGTATACATAGTTCAGTAAAGCCATCAAATAAGTACTCTTGTCAACTCATTCTATGGTGTGATAGTTAATTGCTTACTTGTATCGCTATTAACGACTTTTTTTTTCTTTTGGCGGAAGCTTCAAGACAAAAATGCGATTTGAGCTGACTCGAACACTTATTAAACCAGACGGAAAAGCACGACTCATACATATCATAGGCAGTTTTTACTAGGGCTCCGAATACTTTGAATAATAAGGTTGATTAAGTTTGTTTGCTTCATCCAATTAACTTTCAGTTTTCCTTATTTAAGCTTCTGATTTCGGAATCAAAAGTTGAGCAACGTTATAGCTTGCTTTTTCGGAGGAGAACGCTGTTGTTCACATTTCAACACCAGAAATTGCTGATTTTTACTCCTACTTAGTATACATTTCACTAAACAATACGTTTTACCATGGCATTTTCACGTCTTACATCTACTCATCAGTCCAATCATAACGGCTACAGTAATAGCAACAAAAAAGGACAAAGTCTTCCACTAACCCTTTCTATTGATGTAGAATCACCGCCATGTGTTCTTTATGGGTCTGCTATGGAATCCTCAGGTGCTGTGCTAAGTGGACTTTTTACTGTGACGGTTGTCGATCCCTACAGTAGTGTTGAAGATAAATCTTTAAAGAATACAGAATCTAATGTGTCGACGACTTCTAAAAGCCTAAAAAGAAAGAGTACATTTGGTTCTGCACTTTCATCTAGATTGTCCAGCTTGTCAGCGTCGACGTCAAATATCTCTCCTTCAACATCTTCTACATCCATATCGCATTCTCCCACGCCTGCTAATTTAAGAATAATGGCTGGTTATACCAAGATCACCATTACGTCGGTAACACTAAGTTTGGTACAGAAGATCCATTTCCATAAACCCTTTGTGCCTAATATTTCCTCGATGCAAACCTGTATGAACTGTAAAACAAAGATTACAAACATGAAAAGCTGGGAAATTCAGAGTAATACCCAGGATCTTTCTGTTGGAAGCCACTCTTACCCATTTTCCTATCTTATACCGGGGTCTGTCCCATGTTCTTCATCGCTAGGTGCTACGGCTGAAACCCAGGTCAAATACGAACTTATCGCTGTTGTGACGTATATAGATCCTCATAGAAATTCCTTTTCTTCCGGTCATTCTACTCCCAGGAAAGAAGGAAGCTCTTCTAAGAAGCGGTTGTTGCAACTAGTGATGCCCATCGCCGTGACTCGAAGTATACCGCGCGGGCCTGATAAGAATTCTCTAAGAGTATTTCCTCCTACAGAGTTAACTGCTGCTGCTGTTCTTCCTAATGTTGTATATCCTAAATCTACTTTTCCTTTGGAGATGAAATTAGACGGTGTTTCTTCGGGGGATAGGAGATGGCGAATGCGTAAATTGAGTTGGAGAATTGAAGAAACTACAAGAGTTAAAGCACATGCTTGTCCAGTGCACAAGCATGAATTGAGGCAGTTAGAAGAGCAGGTTAAAATAAAAGAGTCGGAAAAAAGTAAAAAGCCACGCAGTCATATTAAGCGTTATGGTGAACTAGGCCCACAAATCCGGGTTGCAGTAAACTCTTTAGAAAATATGCCGTCGCAAAGGCTTCCAGGCGAGCCCGGTCGTGAACAAGCACCTAATTCTTCGGGTCCAGCGTCAACTGGTAATGTTGGACTTGATGATGAAAATCCTGTTAATGAAGATGAGGAAGACCAACCCGGTAGCGAATTCATCCATCCCAGCGACGACGCTTTGCGCCAGGAGTTACTAATGCAGCAACAACGCGCAAGACAACAACAACTTCAACAAGAGCTAAAAAACAACAGTAGTTTATTTACGGAAGAGGTTCGGATAATATCTAAGGGAGAAATGAAGAGTGGATGGAAAACCGATTTTGACAATAATGGAAAGATTGAGCTAGTTACAGAAATAGATTGTATGGGACTTAATTCAGGCGTCTCTAATCCGGTAATGCATGCATCGACACTACAAACTCCTTCCACGGGCAATAAGAAGCCCAGCATCAATGTGGCTTGCGATATACAGGATCCAAATTTAGGTTTGTATGTAAGCCACATCTTGGCAGTGGAAATAGTTGTTGCAGAAGAAACATTGCAATATGCCAATGGGCAACCTATACGGAAACCAAACTCCAAAAACAAGAAAGAAACTAATAACAATACGATGAATGTTCATAATCCTGATCAACGCTTAGCTGAATTATCTCCAATTTTTGCAAATAGAAATACGCCGAAAGTATGGCGCATGGGGCCTGAAGATATAACACCGGTGAATAGTAATAAGTCCAACCATAGTACTAATAAGGAGAAGGCATCTAACGGTGCTAGTAACTCTAATATAGTGAGTGTTCCCACTGGTGCAGCACGTGTTTTAAGAATGCAATTCAGATTAACAGTCACTGAAAGATCTGGACTTGGAATCTCCTGGGACGAAGAAGTTCCTCCCATTTACCAAGATGTCGAGTTGCTCTCGCCACCATGTTACGAGCTCTCTATAAATAATGGAATCAAAAATAAACTTTATTCAACAATGAGTACTCCTGTTAGATCAGAGGATGATTTTGTGGGCGGCAGCGATGAAGATATTGGGAACTATGAGAGCCAAGGGCTCGAACCTGGTCCTAACGTACAGGAAGTAACGATCACACAAAATAAATTAACGATACCACCAACCGCACATCACTACCAGCCTGCTTCCTCTTCGCAAAGATCCCTTACCACAGTACAGTCACCACCACTGGAAAGTGTTGTTAGTGTCCAGGGTAGTGTACCTTTTCGTGGACATGTGTTGACACCACATAGCACAAGAGATATCAGAATACAAAACTTTTCCGATTTTCTAGATTCCAATAGAATAACCCAGTAGATTTTATAATATTCGTTAAAGGTATTTACCATATATTTTTATCTTAGATACCTGAAAACTACAAATCTGATCAATAAGCAAACCCTGACCATGATTTGATGCATTTTACAGATAACTACATACAGGCATTGTTTAACACTTGAGCATTTTTTTTCTCGTATTTTCTTAAGGCTGGACTGGATTAATATCTTCATTTCGTCGTAGGTACATAGCTTTGTTATGATAAAGAAGAAGGCATAAGTCGAAAAAGATATTTCGCGCATCAATTAACATTTTTTGTGTGGTGAAGAAAAGTTTTTGATCATTCTATATATCTATGTGTTACGTATATCTTCAACAATCTGCCACGTAGGTAGCCATGCCAAGTACGCGTAATCTTCTACTGGACCATCCATCCCAAAACTAAAAGGAGAGAAATAAAAAAATCCAGCGATCACGATTGATCCGTATACAATATAAGCTCCTAGCCTTAGAAATTTTCCAGTGTTTCTTGTAGCCCAACGTTTGGTAATCATATCGAAGTAGTATGACAAGATCATTAAGGCAAAATAAAGGGTGGGCAGATAGTGGTGAGCGTATACAACTCTTGACATCACTACGAATGGCATATAATGTAAAAGCCAAGCAAGCAATGGATAAAAGGCTGCCATAACGAACACGTCACGTTCGACTGGATCGGATAGGATAACACATTGTCTCTGCCATTTCAGAGTTAAGAATATAACGTGTATTATCAGTGCGCAAACTGCGATGCTTGAGGGCCAGACGGATGCAGGAGATCCTAATAAGAAGTACTTTATAGATTTTTCACTCCATTCGCATAATCTTACCCCGACGTTCAAGGTTGGCCATTGCCAGGCAGATGAAGCTATACCATCAAACTTTTCAGGGTTTGGTACCAAAGCATTATTGGTTGCCATCATTGCTGAATTTAACTGCATGAAATTCCTGAAGAATGAAGTCTTCGGATATACGAAATCTTCTCCCTGTGGCAATCTTTCATTTTCATGTGTTTCGATATTCCACCAGGTTCTCTTATCCCTTTTGGAGGCGTGTTTTAAACAGACAACTTCACCTTGCCTGAAACCCCATTCTGGTAAATGTTTACCTGACTGAGCTAAATAGCAACCCAGTATAGAATTTTTAATACGGAAAGATGTGGATAGCGGGTGTAGTAGTGTTGGATCTTCTTCCCCTACTTGTTCCACGATTTCTATAATCCAGTTATCTTTGTAGTCACCTAAGTCTACATCTCCGTAAGCAGAAACTTCATATTCACTTTTCGATATAGGCGCTGGGACTTCATGGGTGTGTAGATTCTTGCC
>JXWR01009540.1_pt1 | contig 14503 bp, 7 predicted proteins | sample 315541 | NCBI WGS metagenome assembly JXWR01 (sample SAMN03273951, study PRJNA271842) | soil metagenome | isolation source: rice field ambient CO2 | place: India: CRRI Experimental farm Cuttack,Odisha-753006 | collected 2013-12-17
ATTTTATCAATATAATCTTTCTATGCATAAAGCAACCATATCGATAAATAAGCTTTGCGTGTGTGTGTGTGTGTGTGTGTGTGTGTGTGTGTGTGTGTAAAAAGCACGAAAAAAAACATGAATTATGTAAATGAAATCGTCAGCAAGGATAATTTCTCAATAGCAAGCCATAGATGTTGGATGTGCTTTAAACCTTTATATATATAAGGGGTGCGCCTGCTTTGTTCGCTTGGGCAGTGCTTTTGTACTTAGTCCACTCTACTTGATCCATTTAGCATTACTGTAATAATATCAGGTACTAACTTCTAATATTTCAAAGTATTTATAACAAGATTAACTATGTCCAACACACAAAAAGCCCCAGTTTTCCACGAGTCCACTGACAAGGCCACATTGACCAAAATTGTTGACATCAAAATTCCTCAAATTACGGAAACTCAAGTCTTGGTCAAGGCAGTTGCATATGCTGCTAACCCAACTGATTTCAGACACAGAGAAGCAATTGGTGGTAAACCAGGTGACGTTGTGGGCACGGATTTGAGTGGCTATGTTGTCAAACGAGGTTCCAAAGTTACCAAACTCAATGAAGGAGATATTGTTTCTGGAACATTAAGAGGAAACTTTAGTCCAGAAAACGGCGGATTTGCTCAATTTGTTGCTATTGAGGAAAATTTGGCCATCAAGTACGACAAGGCTAAGTTTGATGAGCAGAAAATATTGCCAGAAGGCACCAATCCAAGCTCGCATCTCAATACGTTTGAAGCAGCTGCTTCAGTGACTTTGGGTCTCGCTACGGTTGGCTTGTCTTTTGCTCATAATCTCAAGTTGCTGGCAGAAGAAAAGACCAAAAACTCAAGCAAATCAATTTTGATTTGGGGTGGTGCCACGGCTACTGGAATATTAGCTATTCAAGTAGCCAAGTTAGTATATGGTTTGAATGTAATCACTACTGCTTCAGCCAAACATCACGAATTTCTCACAAGTATCGGCGCTGATAAAGTTTTTGACTACAAAGATGACAAAGTTGTCAGCAATATTAAGAATTATGCTCATGGAAACATCGCTTACGCATTGGACACAGTCGCCACTAAAGAAACTTTCCAGCAGACTTATGATGCCACTGAAGGTTCCGAACATGTTTTACTTGACAACTTGCTACTTTTGGGCGAAAAAGATATCAAAACTGATAGCAAGCGTAACGTTGATATTCATTATACTTTAGTTTATGTAATTAATGGCGAAGACCATTACGCATACGGGCACTTGTTGGGCAAGACTAGTCCTGAGTTGGTCGCTGACTACACCAAGTTTTGGCAAGAAGAATTGCCTCCACATTTGGATGAGATAAAAACTGCTAAGCTTACAGTGTTGCCTGCTGGACTTGGTAGTGTTAACAAGGCTTTGGAGCTTCTTGTTGATGGTCGTCAAAGTGGTGAAAAGCTTGTCTTCCGTGCTGCTTAATAGGATGGACATTAGCTATTGTTTTTAACCAATTTTTGTTAGCAAGCTAGTATGTACTTACAATGTATACTGTCAAATTATGGAATATTTTGGTATTTGTAGAACAAACAGTTTTTTTTATTTGTGTTTACAAATGAGTAATAGCTCATGCATTATCGAAACTATATAAAATTAATTCAAGAAAAAGATCATCTACTTAGTGCTTCAACATTGGTTTAAAAAAACACTCTTAAATCTTGTTATTCCATCTGAGGTTTGCAAGTTCATGTGATACCATTGTCCCGGCCAAATTACCTTGACCATTAGCCCTAGCAATAGATCTCATCCTTGAAGTACAATCACCACAGGCAAACACACCATCCACGTTTGTCTTTTGGAAATCATTCACTTTGACCAATCCGTCCTGCAACTCAATGCCCAAGCTTTCCGCAAACTCAAGATTCAATAACGGCGGAGGCGCAATATACAAAACGTCAAGAGCCACTTTATTGCCATTGTCAAGAACCACATTTAGTAGTTGAGAGCCGATTCCTTGTGCTTTTTCAATCTTCCCCTCAATGAAATCAATTCCTTTCAGTTTTGCCGTTTCAACAAAAGCGTTGTCTAATGCCTGTAACACCAGCGGTGGGGTAAAGATATGCACATTTTTGCTCCAGTTATGGAGAACCGGTAGCATTTTTGTTAGAAATGCTGGGCTGTCAAAGTATAGACCAGTTTCTTTTTCTGCGTATTCGTAGCCGTGGCAATATGGACAATGAATAATGGAGTTGCCCCAAAATTGCTCGATGTTGGTGATACCGACCTTGTCTATCTGGTCAGTAACGCCAGTCGCGATAATAACTTTATGCGCTTGCAAAGTGTCGTCAAAATTGTGCTTCAAAGTTTGTATGTTAAAAACTTTACCATTTTTGGAAAGTTTAGTCACTTTATCATTGAGAAAATTGACAGTTTGGTAAGCCTGAATTTGGGTTTTTGCAGTTTGTTTAATGTCAAGCGGATTGTTCCCATCGTTAGTTATAAAGTTGTGTGATTCATGAGCATACCTGTTGCAAGGCAAGTTCAGATCGATACATAGAACATTGCAAAGAGCACGGCCTAATGTCAAAGTAGCGGCCAATCCGGCCGCGCTTCCCCCAATCACAATAACGTCGTATATCATTGTTGTAGTAAATATCGTAGTAACTCGATTGTAGTTGTAGTTGCAGTTGCAGTTGCTTGGTGCTTTTAAATCAGTCCCTCAAAAAGGTGTATGACAAAGAAAAAGAAGGAGCTTGTATTGCTTTTATACAAATTTTTTCAATCTCGGGGCTCGGAAATCATGTTGGCCTTCTCCGAGAGACGTGCAGTGCAAAAGTCGGTTTTCCAAGGGCCTGCCGATTTCCGTATATGCCGGTGGCACATCTCCGAGATACCCCCATCTTTGAGGAAACCACCATGGTGCAGTTTCAGCCGCAAACTCTCAGCAATGCGGACTTAAAATCTTCCCACCGAGACGGAAACATTTCACGACTTTGTTCTTCGGAGCGATCGCCTCGTGGCTGTGGGTTGCGAACCCTGCGGCAATTCTCAAGAAGTTACGAGCCTGGAGATTGTTCGTGGCTGACCAGCAACTGCCTGAAAAAACCGAGGGCTTCAACAGACGTTCCATGCAGGCGAGAATTGCGCGGGAAAAATCTGAGCTGATTTATGATTCCCAGTGGCAGGGCCCCTTGTAAGCTGCGAAAAATTAAAAGAATATCAACAAAATGCTACAAGAAACAAAATCAGTCAAAGTATTTCGGCCAGTATTGGAAACAGCATCTATCCAATAGCAATATACATTCACAACGAACCATGGGACTTGCTGGTGTACGCAGTGCTATACAACGGGGCCGGACCCTTGTGCCTCTAAAGTATAGAAAAAAAACTTTTGTCTTTTGCATTGTCTTGCTATCCATGATCTTTGACGATTTAAATGTCACAGGAGCCATCACCACCTCATTTTCTATGTCTGAGAGGCTCAAAGCTGATCCAACGACGATATCTTGGGCGGTTTCTGCTTACTCTTTAACTTTGGGTTCTTTTATTGTGTTTTTTGGCAAATTGGGCGATATCATTGGCGTTCATAATGTTTTCATGGTTGGCGCTGCAGCAATGGCTGTTTTCTCGTTGATAACTGCGGTTATTGACAAATCAGCTATTGCGCTTATTGTCTTTAGAGCCTTCCAGGGGATTTCAGCAGCAGCGCTAATGCCTAGCGGGTTTGCTCTTGCTGCTCACTATTTCCACGGTCCAGCGTTACAGAATGCAATTAGAGCGTTGACTATTGTGTTGAATGGTAGTTTTGGGTTAGGTACTTTGCTTGGGGGCGCTTTTTCGGCAACAAAGTTGGGATACAAGGGGTTTTTCTTTTTTACTTTTTCTGTATCTTCATTATGTTCAGTTCTTTTATTTTTATTTATCAATCCAATTGAGCCAACTGAGGAACAAAAACAGTTAAAGTTGAAAAATTTGGATTACGCAGGGGTTGCAATGTTGGTGGTGGGATTGCTTCTCATTATTTTTGGACTTACTCAGGGCGGCGTTAATTGGAACTCGCCAAAAGTTTATGTTACCATACCTATAGGATTTCTCTTGTTGGTCGCAATGTTTTTATTTGAGGACTTTTATTTGAAGAGCTATAAGCAAAAATTTACCGAAAAAATTGCTCATGATACGGAAGCTGATACCGGTGATAATACCATCAAAAAGGATAAGAAAAACAGTGAACCTGGTTTTGAATATAAAAACTTTGCCATAGAAAAGGGAAAAAAATCTGATTGGAGAATTTCTATGGATTTGCTATTTCCTGGCGAGGTTTTCAAAATTACTAATTTCTTCCCATTATTCATTGGCGCTTTCTTTGCTTATTTTACTTGCATTGCTGTTTTATCCACTTTTATCCATTACCACATTTACATTGACTACGATACCCCACTACTTGCCTCTTTGAAAGTTTTACCATTTTCTGTTGGCCTTGTTTTTGCCTCACTCATTTATTCGGAAAAATTAGTGAAAAAAACAGGTATCAGAAATTTTATCATTGCTGTTTGCGTTATTCAACCATGCTGCGCAGTTTGGATGAGTTTTGCAGACTATAAGATAAAAAACTCATATTGGAAATTTGAATTTGCAAGTCAGTTTATCATGGCAATTTCATTGAATTTTTTCTTTATGGCCTATCTTAATGCGATTATGTATAATACTCCATTGCATTTGCAAGGGGTGGTGTCTGGTATTTTTCAAACCGGTGGTCAAGTTGGGGTGGCAATTTGCAGTGCTATTGTTTCTAGTATTCTTGGGGATGTGGAATTTGAAAAGGGAGACTCTGAATTCAGAGAGAAGCAATTCAAACATTTTCAAAAAACCTTTTATGTGACGATTGCTGGCGCGGCTGTTTTCTTTTTGTCAATGTTTTTTGTCAAAAATCCAAAACCTTTGAAAGAACATGATGAAGATGATGAGCAGTATGCTCCATTTGAAACATCTAGCGGTTAAAATCATTTATGAAGCTTACGTTGTCATTTTTCTATTCCACAAATTATTAAGCTACTTTTCAACTAAATCAATGTTCTCCCCAACTGCTAGTAGGTAACTTCCGGTTGTCCACTTCTGCCATTGCTACTAGAACAAGCCTTCCAAAAAATTTATTTGTCTGCAGTGGGTGTAAACCTCAATTCTGCTTAACATTGTTTCTTTTCCTTTCAGACTTTTGAGTCTACACATGCGGTAACTTGATTTGATTTTTCGTCAAAATAGTTTTCCTCTGAAAAACTTTTTCGCTAAAAATTTATATCGAGTTCTAGATAGATACGGTTTTGGATTTAGGAATTTTTCACTCTGCTATCACTTGATATAAGCACATTGTCAACTTTTGAATTCAGTTTATGTAAAGTTCTTTATTTTGTTATAGTTTATTTTTTCATACTTTATTATATTATATTTCATTAATATTTTTGTTTTTTATTCTTTGTTTTTTGTTTTTTGTTATGCATTACAGTATCTCCGAAAAAACATAATTTCGCTATTTTTTTTTTTTTTTTGCCTCTAAAATGCATATATATAAATATATTTTTTTTTTATCTATTGTTTTGGTAGTCTGTTTTCTTTTTTTCCTTTTTTTCAAAAAAGACTTGTTCGTATCTTTAAGTGAAATAGATATTGAAACCCTTGGGAACCCAGTATAATGTAAAAGAATTGCCATCCTTTTATCCTTGGTTTAGACTAAGGGTCGTTGAAGGTACACAAGTGCGTCCATGAATTTGGGCCCCTGTTAGCTAAGGTTCATCCATTCTATTTTTTGGCGGCACTATGTTGAAACAAACAATACAGCATTCATTCGATAGGCCCAAGCACGGCAGAAGCTGTTAAGGATAAGTCCTTGGGTCTTATGCAGCCATTGCATAAAGTGAACATCCTGTCTGGAATCTTCTGACCTTACTTCGCTACGGTTGGTCTCCTTATTCCCCCTTTATTCTTATATTTGGTATTGTCGTCAATAATAGCGTTAGAATAACTAATTTTGTTGACCAACGACAATGTGCTATTTTATTGAAAATCCATTTTGCAATCATTTCATCCAAGTGGTTCTTGTGGTATTTTTTTCTTTCTTCTTTTTTTGTTCCTTTTTTTTTTTTCCAAAACTGTACAATTTTGCTTTACTAGGGTCATTTACTAACATATACTGTCTTTTTTTTAGGCACCTGTGCTTCACTTACTCACAAATCATTTGCTGGTCGTTGAGTTAGACCATCCCATTGTGACAAGAGATTTCACGCCTCCTAAACCCTCGCCAGAGCCACTAAAGCATATTGCACAAAATTGGGAAGCAGATCCAAGTCTGCTCATAATGGTTGGCGATTCTGCTGACGACATGTTGTCAGGACATTCCGCTGGATTTACTACTGTGCTTATCACATCAGAGGCTAATCAGCATCTTAAAACTCTGCCTTTGGTTGATTTTGTGGTTGACTCGTACGTATACTCTCATAAAGTTGATTTCTATTCTAACAATACAGAGCCAGCAAAGCGGATAGTAGCTAACACACTACAGACTAGGCGATCTCGTTCTGCTTTTGGAAGCTGGATTAGAGCTCAAGTAGTTATGTTTAATACGACAAATACACAGATTTCTGTTACTGTACTATAATGTATTGTTATGCACTAATGTAGTGATACTCGCGTAAAAGATTTCAGTGAAAGTGATCAAAAACAAAATAAAGACCAAAGGCAGATTTTAATGTTTGAATGGAAAGATACTACCTTTTACCTTGTTGGCACTAACACATCGCACTCAGCTATGAACAATGGAAAATGAATACTACCTGATCCAGTGCGCTGAGACAGAGGCTTTGAAAGCCATCTATATGAATGACTATGAAGACAAAACCACCACATCTGCATGGAACAAGAAGCCATCTCCAAGATTTCTCATCAGGCTAAGGTCAGATACTGATAAGGAGCCAGTTGTATCCTTGAAGCTAGAAGTGGAGATGACCTCAACGTACCCAATGACAGTTCCTAATATATCTGTTAGGGATTCCAAAAATATTCTTTCCAGTCAAGTCGAAGAAATAAGGAAAATGGTTAGAGAAATGGCAAAAGAGTTGAAAGGATCTGAAATGATTTTTGACATAACTAGTGCAATACAAGACAAACTAGAAGATTATCAACAGCATGCTTCGAACTTCTCTTTGGAAGAAGAAAGATTGAAAAGATTAATGAAAGAAAAGCAATTGCTTGAAATGAAGCAGAAAGATATGGACAAGAAATTATCTGAGAAGTTACGAAAAGAAAAGAAAGAGTTTGATGAGATGATACAGAAAGAATTGGAGAATCGAAACACATATGACGATGATGATGATGATACTGGGCAAACATTCATGGATATTAGTGAAAACCATCTAACGCCACCTCAATCTTTAATAAGATCCAATGATGCGGTTTTGTTTGATACTATTATTGAGGCCAAAGGATCCAAGTATAAATTCAAGGCTGTCACCGGTTGTTTACCGTTACCACATTCAGGATTAGTAAACTACGGTAATCAGTTTCTTGTCAAACCTTACTTTGAAAGCACAATCAAAACAGGCTTTTCTTCGGATATATTAAACGAGCTTTACGTATTGACTGTTATTGAATTAACCAGTGAATATTGGAAAAGTACGAATGCAAAAAAGGAATTACGTGCCCTAGAAGATGAGTTTCAGGCGCTTACAAAACTTCGTCACGAGAACATTTTGACTTTATATGCTTTTGAAATTGAGAAAGTTAACAGAAATGGAGACGATGATGATTATTATTACAAAATTAAAATTTTAATGGAATATGCCCCAGAAGGGACGATAGATCAATTGTTATCATCAATTAAAGTGGTCAATTTGTCAACTGTAAGAGGTTGGATAATCAAGTTGATTGATGGAGTAGAATTCTTGCACAAAAATGGTTTCATTCATAGATCTATTGGGACACAATCAGTCATCTTATTCAAGAATGAGGACGACTCCAATACAGTCAAACTTGCCTATGCTTCCTTTGGTTATAGACTAAATGAGATGTTAGAAGCAAATTCACCAGATGGTAAAAAAAATGGCAACGTTAATAAAGGCATAAATCAGATATGGGTCGCACCAGAGCTTACACTGGGAAATAATCCTAGACCTCAGCGAAAGACCGACGTTTGGGATATAGGGGCATTATTTGTGCGGTTGGTTATTGGTACTGAAGAAATGGCAAGCTATACTGATCCTTTTGTATTTTTGGAATACACTCCTCTAGAACATTCTGTCAATGAGTTCTTGAACAAAATATTTGTCAAAAAGGTATCAAGAAGATCTTCGCCTTTTGACTTACTTCCATGCACCTTTTTAAGAACGAGTATCACTAGCAATAACTTTCTTAATCTTAGCCAAGAAGATTATTCTACAGTCTTGCCATCATCCAGATCAGCAGGTTCCAGAGGGACCGAGATATCTGGTTCTGCGATGACCATAAAACCAAGCTCCGGTGCTAGACTCGACGCTTTTAGGAAAAGCTTCTCGAATGCAAACACTCCAGTAGTTGGGGGTAAATATTCAAGATACGAAACTGATTTCGAAGTGGACAAAGTTTTGGGTAAAGGTGCATACGGTGAAGTTGTAAAAGCTAGAAATAGATTAGATGGCCGCTTTTATGCTATTAAAAAGATTAGACACACCTCAAGTAAATTGGACAGCGTCTTGGCAGAGGTCATGCTTTTGTCAAGACTTAATCATCAATATGTGGTTAGATATTTCGCAGCATGGACCGAAAATGATGGGTTTGCAACCGTTAATTTTGAAGAAGCAATATCAGAAAGCGAAGAAGATAATGATCTGTTTGAAGATGATCTTGACAATGCCAGTTTCAACTTTGAATTTGCTTCTTCGCATCAAGTCTCAAATGTACGAGGCAGTGACACTTTGGACTTTATATCTAATTCTATGCCAAGTGGATTTAATGATGACAAACTAGATGATTCAAGTAGTGAAAGTGAAAAATCCGAGGATGATGAGGAGTCCGACTTTTCTGAAAACAGCGATCTCGAGGAATCTGATTTTGGGGGAGATAGTGGTAGTGGCAATGAATCAAGCGGTGCAGTCATGGCGTCTAAAAGGAGACATAGAAAGTCTTCTTTGAATACAAACAAGGCAACGCTATTCATACAAATGGAATATTGTGAGAACCGCACTTTGTATGATCTTATAAGACAAGGATTGCCTCAAAATCCTGACGAATACTGGAGGCTTTTAAGACAAATATTGGAAGCATTAGAACATATACATTCACAAGGAATTATTCATAGAGATTTGAAACCAGCAAATATTTTCATTGATGAAGCAAATAATGTTAAAGTCGGTGATTTTGGTTTGGCCAAGAATGTACATCAAGCAGCCAATTCGGGAAACCCTGGACCTGGATCTTATAAAATATCAGAAGACTTAACATCTGATGTTGGTACTTCCATGTATATTGCCAACGAAGTGCTTTCCGGCAAAGGTAATTACAATGAGAAGATTGATATGTTTTCTTTGGGTATCATTTTCTTTGAAATGAGCTATACTCTAGATACGCTCATGGAGCGCTATAGAGTTCTTACTGCGCTAAGAACAGCACAGGTAGAATTTCCACAAGACTATAACAGTGAGAAATATGTCACAGAAAAGAAGATCATAAATTTACTTTTAAACCACAATCCTTCCAAGAGGCCTGGGGCTGGTGAATTGTTACAATCTGCATTATTGCCTGTCAAGCACCAAGATGAAGTTGTCAAGGAAGCCCTCAAGAGTTTAGCTGACCCCGCCTCACCTTGGCAGCAGCAGGTTAGAGAAACTTTGTTCTCGCAGCCGTACAACCTTGCCAAAGACGCCTTGTTTGACAGACGTACTGCTAGTGACGACTCGCAAGCCATACAGCTTTTGAGATCCAAGATGATTCAAGAAATTTTCAGCATTTTCAAACTTCATGGAGCAGTAGAATACACAAACTATCCTTACTTGTTCCCAAAATCGCCTTTTTACAATGAAGATGGCGTGTTTGAGGTGCTAAGCAAGAGCGGAAATGTTCTTCAGTTACCTTATGATTTAACATTCCCATTAGCTAGGTTGCTTTCCAAGCGACAAACGTCACTTTTCAAAGTTTTCAGATATCAAAATGTCTATAGATCTGCTAGCTTAGTCCAAGGTATACAACCTCAAGGTTATGGTGAAATTGATTTTGATATAATAACGAATAATTACAAAGATGCCGATTTGGCGCTTTATGAAGCGGAAACGATAAAAGTTGTTGATGAAATAATTGATATTTTTCCAATTTTTGAGCGCAATGATATAAGTTATGTTATTAATCATTGTGATATCATTGACACAATCATGGAGTTTTGCAATATTGACAAGGCAAAACGCCATTTGTTGTTTGTTTACTTAGCCAAGAACGATTTTACTGCTTCAATGAATGACATCAAATTACAACTTCGAACAACCTTAAATCTTCAGTCTACTGCATTGAACGACTTGGAAGCATTTAACTTTCGCTTGCCGCTACCTGAGGCCAAAAAGAGGTTGCATAAGCTCATGATTGATAGTCCATATTTATCGATCGTTGATAAAGTTTTGAGCCATATCACCAATGTGTTGGTGTTCTTGAAACAATTTGGTATAAACAAGAAGATTTATATATCTCCATTGAGTAACTATAACATTAGATTCTACCGAAAAGGAATCATGTTCCAAGCAGTTCATGAAGAAAAAGGGCATCGAAAGATTGTTGCTGCTGGTGGCCGCTACGATAGTTTGATCTCATACCTTTCATCGACTAATTTGGTGTCGAATAACCGAACACAGGCTGTTGGTTTTAGTTTAGCTTGGGAGACGTTGTTTAATAGAATGCAAAAACGTGAAAAAAGCTCAAAAAGCATCAAGAAATCCACAAGACAATCCAAGTTTTTGAAAGGTGCCAAAAGTATTGAATGGAAGGCGTGTCGTTGCGATGTGCTTGTGGCAAGTTTGTCTAATACTATTACTTCAAAGCTTAACGGTACAGATATCTTGAGAGTCTTATGGGACGCTGATATTTCAGCAGACTATCTTATTGAATGTCAATCTATGGAAGACATTATTACTTCTTCGCAAGAACAAGGAGTGAGCTTATTGGTGTTAATTAAGCAACAGCCAACAATGTTTTTAACGAAGAAAAACTATAAGCCTTTGAAGATTAAGAATATTGAAACTAATGTTGATAAAGATATTTCCTATGATGAACTTATACCGTGTCTTAAATCTGAAATGAACAAGATTAGAAACCATAATACTGGTTCCAGTCACCATCACTCAATTGCTGAGGATTTAGTAGTATCAAACGTTGCTACCGCAAGTGGTTCAGAGGAAAATGATGACGAGTTTTCAACATTGAACAATACTTTTGAAGTTGTTCCAAACAACACACCGAAGAGCAAAAAGAGCAATAAGATGCAAAAATTTGATAGAAATGCCAAAAAAGCGGCCCAAAGTATAATCAAAGATTTTTCAAGCGCGCCAGTATTTACTGTTGATTTGAAAGAAGATGTTATGGACATGATCGTTATTACTTCATTACAGCAGGCTGATGAATTTATTCGAAAAGTGGGAGGTATTTCATCAAATACTCCTCGAAGTTACATCACTAACGTATATAAGTCATTGCTGAAGGAGGCAAGCAAAGGAACGAAATGGGCTATATTGTATAGCACTAAAACAGATCAAACATACGTGGTTGATTTGCAAAGATGAAAATGTGTCTCAAAAGGGCATCACCTTTTTGATTAGATGTGGATAAATAATGTAACATATAAATACAAATGAAAAAAATGTAATATACAAAAACAAATAAAATAAACTTACATGAATATCAACTTGGCTGTTCATATAACGTATACTAGGTTTGTAACCCAATAATAATTAAAAAAATATAAAATAAACATCAATTACGTTTCCACTATACATTAAGAAACATGTACTATAACATAACCATTTATTAGAGCAATGCTAAGACTGTTTTAGTGATGAAATTAGAAATATAGTTTGAAAAATCCGACAAAGAATTAAATCGTTTAACGTCTTCTTCTGGAGGTGGTCTTGGTGTGTTGACCTCTGACCTTCAAACCCCAGTAGTGTCTGATACCTCTGTGAGCTCTGATTTTCTTTAATCTTTCCAAGTCATCTCTCAATTTGGATTCAACACCGTTAGCCAAGGTGTGGTAGTCTTTACCGTCGGTGAAGTCTCTTTGTCTGTTTAAGAACCAGGTTGGGATCTTGTAGTGAGTTGGGTTTTGCATAATGGTGACAACTCTTTCCAATTCTTCTTGAGTCAATTCACCAGCTCTCTTATTAAGATCAATATCGGCTTTTTTACAAACCAAGTTGGAGTAACGACGACCAACACCCTTGATGTAAGTCAAGGCGTAGACGATCTTGATTCTACCATCAACGTTGGTGTTAAGTAAACTATGGAAAAGTTAGTAAAAAAAATTCACTGCGCCGATTAAAAACTCTAGAATAACGTGAGATTAAAAACGCATATCTAATTAGTTCAAGTGCACTTGTTTGATTGATATTATTCCATAACTTGATTGTTATCTAGTCATTTGAATCATTCTATGATTGTTTGCTTCGCTAAATCTTTTCAAATCCTTCTGAAATTCTTCTCATTTTCTATTGAGAATATATCAAATAATCTGTGTTGTTCCTTAATTTATTACTGATACTGACATATAAATTAGGCTCTTGAATTCGCCATTCAGCACCTTCTATCACAAATATATCTTGATATTTCTGGGCAGCAGCGATTCTCTTAGTCCCTTCAAAATACATTGCCCTGCTTGCGAATGTCTGAATATTATTGTGCTTTGTTGTGTTTCTGAATCTTATGAACGGTACTCTTCCAAATGCTCATTTGACTTGATATTCTGATATGGTTTCCAATCTCAAATACTCTATAATTACAGCTCTTTGACATACCGCAAAATGTGTTGGAAATTACCTTGTTCTTGAACAACTAAAGACATCTTTGCTTGCTTGTGGTTTGATATTCCTTAACTATGTGTATACGTATGTATATATCAATCTGCAATTTTACTGATAATTTCAATATATTTTTTTTGTCATTTTCCAAAGAAAAGAGAAAAAACTGCCATTACATAATCACTGATCCTGGGAGAAAATAAGGTCACATTTCCCATTTTGCGCTTTTTTCCTTCTCTCCGTGAATATCATGTGATTTGAATGAGGGCTATATTTTCCTCTGGTTTGTCAAGATGTCATGTGACGTATATCAGCCCCGAAAACATGCATTATAACCCCAAATCACTATAGCATGGTTGATAACATCAATAATCATAGCTTATCAACAGAATATGCTAGTATTTGTTTCTAGAAGTAATTTACGCTTAAGTATAAAAGTCCAAATAATCGAAACTAACAATTATCTATGAAGAGAATGTATTTCATATATACAAGTTAAGATAAAACAGTTTCTACTGTTCACCATAGACGTCAGCAAAGTAAGTCAATGCACCCATCTCAACGAATGTTGCTTGAGATTTCAAAATGTCTCTCACTTCAATAAACTCTTTTGAAATTATATCTATGTTTTCATACTTTTCGGTGGCTTTTTGTAAATTTGGACGTGGGCCGTTTACTATGAAGAGCAAATTCTTTTTTAGTAGCTCATGTTTCTGCAAAAATTGAAGAGCTGCAACGGGATCATCGCTGATAAACTCTGTTATATTGTTCTCATAGTTTTCCACTGGCTTTTCACCTCCGATTATAAAAAGTTTACCGTTTCTCCACTGGCTACTTAAAGCTATTTTGATGGCGGAAGCGTACACTTTGAATTGTATCTCAGTTGAATAATCATTTGGTGCGGATCTTGCTAAAGCTCTACCACCATCGTGTCTAATTGGAGAACCTCTGTCACCAACTCTTGCTCTACCGTTCCCCTTCTGTCTCATTAACTTCTTACCAGAGTAGCCTAATTCGGAACGGCCAGGTGGGTTTGATGCACCGACTCTAGCACAGTTTGCCTCGTGAACAACAGCTTTCCATAATATATCACGTCTCAAAGGAGCATTCAAAAACGTTCTGCTCACAGGAAAAGTGCTTTTTGGTTCTAATGATGGAAATGTTCGTAAAGTAGCCAACACGTAATTTGGTATTTCTATTATTCCTTGTTAGTATCTAGACATTGTTAACGATGCAGATCAAAGACAACACAATTTCATACATACGTGTAAGATGAGGAAGTACTGGCTCAGTAGACTTTGTAGAAACGTTTCTGATTTGATTGCACAAGGAAGACCCTGGCACCTTTAGCACTGACTTGAACATTTTTGTTATTATATTGGACTGCTTTAATGCGACTCTCCAGCTGACTGTTATATGTATTACAGTGCTTCAATTAGTATCATTAGAATCTTTTCAAATTTTCAAATCCACTTAGAGAAAAGGCAAGTAAGTCAAAATTAGGATTACCC
>JXWR01000885.1_pt1 | contig 14479 bp, 5 predicted proteins | sample 315541 | NCBI WGS metagenome assembly JXWR01 (sample SAMN03273951, study PRJNA271842) | soil metagenome | isolation source: rice field ambient CO2 | place: India: CRRI Experimental farm Cuttack,Odisha-753006 | collected 2013-12-17
TCTTTTGCTTCCATCTTCTGGTTGAAAAAGAGGGGTTTGATGCCAGGGTTGACTTTCTCCAACGAACTTATTTCCAGAGATGAAGGTTTGCACACAGACTTTGCCTGTTTGTTGTTTTCCCATTTGGAAAACAAGCCACCTGCAGAAATTGTTGAGAAGATTATCACTGAAGCAGTTGATATTGAAAAAGAGTATTTCACTGATGCCTTGCCAGTTTCATTGTTGGGTATGAATTGCACATTAATGTGCCAATATGTAGAGTTCGTTGCTGACAGATTGTTGGTGTCATTGGGTAACAAGAAGGTGTACAACGTTAACAATCCATTTGATTTCATGGAAAATATCTCATTAGCTGGTAAGACCAACTTCTTTGAAAAGAGAGTCTCTGATTACCAAAAAGCTGGTGTTATGGCTAAAAGCGGTGGTGAACAGGAAGACGCTGGCTTCACTTTTGATGACGACTTTTGAACTCATAACATTTCATTATTTTATTAATAATGCCCATTTTCTATTATAAGATAACTTCCTTCAGTTCTTTTGGTTTTTTCTTTTGTTTCTTTGTTTTGATCTTATCACCTGGGTTTTGTTTTGTTCCATCTTTCTTTCTTATGAATTCATTTATGTACTTTATTGAGGGTCCACTGGATTCGTTTTTGTTCTCCTCAACGATTAACAATATTTATGCTACGACTTATTCTTCACTTTCTATGAACTGCAGAAAACTATTGTAGGAAGCTATGTTTAAGATTGGAAAGTGTCAGACGTCATTGTCAACCGCTATGTACTGTAGATAGGACATTGCACGTGAAACGGTTTTGGCTTAGGGCGTGCAAATTTTCCTAGCGAAGCGCATGAGAAAACAAATGCTACGAGGCCCACGACGAAGCGAAAGCGTTTTGCCATCAACTACCAATATCAGTTAAATGTTTTCATAGACATCTGAACACAAATATCATTTCGGCATCATCTTCATCGTCTTACCTTAAACTGGAAACAACTAGGCTTGAGGCCAGAAACCAAAATTCAAAAAGCACACATTTCACTTGTCTCTAGTTCGTCGAAAAAGGGCTGACAAAAAGGATTGTATCCATCCTTCTTAGCAACACACTCCCTCTATATTACTGACATTTGACCTTACTACATTTGACCTTACTACATTGTGCACCTATTCTTTCTCAAAGTCTCATCATAAATCAATTTGTTGTAGTATTCAGAAGTGAGCACACATCATCATTTTGCAAGCTACATAATCTACAGAAGCATTCTTCGAAAGGAAGTATTCTCCATCACAAGATAACAAATTGTTTACTAAAAGTACTAAAAGATTTATATGTTCATTGAAAAGCGACAGGGTGCGATAAATTTTAGCAAAGGACTAGTCGATACTTAGTTGAAAGACATAAAAAGGCCTGGATTAGTATTTGTTCTTTCACTCTTTTTCAGGATTACTTATTGAACTTATTATTTAGTAGCACAATTTTATTCATTGCTACATTCATAATATAATCAACTAATTACAGAATGGCATCCGGTTCAAATGAAAATCATTCAGCTAGTCTGAAAGATGATGATAGCGGAATAACCACCAATAGCAATGACCTCAGTTCCGGCCAGATTTCCACTAATAACGATGATAAATTTCAAGATCAAAATGATTTGAAACCCCCGCCGCAGCAGAGATCATCTTTGAGTCCCCCCGAATCTTTTCGCACTGCTTCATCAACAATATCAACACAACCAAATTCTGGATTGGTATCGCCATTACTCAAGCCCTCTAATTTATCATTAGCGCTCAAAAACGATACGAGTAGAAATACAGTGGAAACCCATAATAACAGTAATATTAATAATAATAACAATAATAATAATAATATTAATAATGCTATTAAGGGCAATAGTAATGGTGCCGCATGTGATAGTAGGCTTACTGGTGATGAATCTCTTGCCTCAGCAACTGCTGAATCAAATGAAGCTTCTTATAGACATCAAGAAAATGATCCAGATAAAGCTAGAAGTGATATTGTCATTGAAAATCTTGAAACTGAGTGTGACAAGCTAAGTCATGAATTCAATCGACTTAAAGAAGAAATTAGATTGTTGGAAGGAAGAGATCAAGAAGATTCTGACAGTGATGATGATGATGATGACGATGATGATGATGATGATTCTCACGATCAAAACAAAATAAAAGATGAAGAAAATATTGGGGATTATTGTAACGGTGGTTACCATCCGGCTTACATCGGCGAGTACTACAAAGATGATAGATATGTGCTAGTTCGTAAATTGGGATGGGGGCATTTTTCTACTGTTTGGTTAGCTAAAGATTTAAAACTAAACAAGCATGTGGCTATAAAAATTGTCCGCTCGGCTAAAAGTTATACGGAAACAGCTATTGATGAGATTTTGTTGCTTAAGAGGTGTACAATAGGTGACCCTTCGAGTTTGGGCTATAGCAAGGTATTGCATTTACTTGACAACTTTTATCATCTTGGCCCCCATGGGAAGCATGTGGTGATGGTTTTTGAAGTTCTTGGTGAAAGTTTGCTTGATTTGATAAGGCGGTACAATCATGGTGTTCCCATAATTTATGTAAAACAAATTGCCAAACAGTTATTGTTTGCATTGGATTACCTTCATAGAAAATGTGGTATCATACATACTGACTTAAAACCTGAAAATGTTCTTTTGGAAATAAAAAACATAGAAGAAATTGTGTCAGTAACAAGATTAATTGAAGAAAGGTCAGTAATACTAAGAAAGTTGAAGAAACTAAAAGAAAAAAGAAAAGGGCTAGGTAAAGAATTAAACTCTTTGATTGATTTATCTGGCTCAGCATCTGCTAACTCAGTGCCTAGAAAAAGCAGACTTTCTAGAAACAACACATTCGTATCTGCCCCTTCAATCAAAATGTCTAGAAGACCGAGAAGTCACACATTAATAACTGGCTCTCAACCACTACCAATGTCTGTCAATAGCTCCCTCACAGACTTTTCTTTCGTGAAAAATGATAATGGCAGTGGCTCTACCGATATACAACAAACAAGCGGAGACAAAGATGGAATCTCAGGATCTTTTGCCTCTATGAAAATATCGCATCACAAAAATGGCCAAACACATGAGCAACAGTCGAATAACAGTGGTGCTAGTAATAGCAGTGGCGCAGATGGCAATTTATCCAATCAGCAGCCATTAGTGATAGGTGACAATGATAAAGACAAATATACAATTCTGGTTAAACTTGCGGATTTGGGTAATGCATGCTGGTACAATGAACATTTTACTGAAGACATTCAAACTAGAGAATATAGATCACCAGAGGTATTACTTGGTGCCAAATGGGGCTGTTCTGCTGACGTATGGTCTTGTGCTTGTATTATATTCGAATTGCTTACTGGCGATTATTTATTTGATCCCCATGATGGACATTCGTACTGCAGAGATGACGACCATATTGCCCAGATTATTGAATTGTTGGGAAGAATCCCCGTTAGTGTTATTCGTCAAGGTGTTCATTCATTGGAATTTTTCAACAGCAGAGGCGAACTTAGAAGAATAAGCAGACTTAGGCCATGGGATTTACGTTCTGTGTTGACGCAAAAATATAATTTTTCTGAAGCTGAAGCTAGCGAAATTACTGATTTCTTATTGCCGATGTTAGAGCTTAATCCAGAAGCTAGAGCAGATGCTGGTGGCATGACTAATCATTCTTGGCTTAATGATGCCATCGGATTGGAAAATGTTGCGGTTGATGACAGAGCATTGAAAGGATCTGGCAGTGATATCCCGGGATGGAGCAGAGAGGTCAAAAGACACCGACATGGACACGATGAAGATTTTTGAAGTTCCAACAAAAAATTAACGCACTTTATTTATTTTAAACTTTTAACTTTTTATATTTTTTCCATTCATCATTTTCTACTAATTTATCTGCTCATTTATTTGTAAAATCACTGTTCACTATTTTCTGCATTTTCCTGCATTATTTTGACTTCTTTTTATTCTGATTTTTTCTTCAATATTTTTCTTTTTTGCTTTTTTTATTTCTCTATCTTGACTTCTTCATTGTCTTCATTTGTAGGTTATGTCATTATTTTGATAAAGGTTTGTCTTTTTCCCTCTCTTTATTTTTTGTTTTTTTTTTGTTTTTGTTTTTGTTTTTTATTTACACTGATAAATAGTTTTTTAAAGTCTCTGAAGTTTTATTATTGCTTTTTAAATTCAATTTGTTGTTTTACATTTTTTTAGTCATACTCAATATTCACCGTTCCTATTCTATAAAAGCGCTCTAAATTTCTAACAAATTATTAAAAGCCTGGTTTTTTCATTCAAATATCTCAGTTTCTTGTACTGTTTCGGTTTTCTCTTTTTGGGCACCTGGTAGACGTATAGGTTGTATATAGCATTTTTCTTCATTTGCCTATTATACATTTTCTTCGCAAACATACATGACTTGCAAGTAAAAAGCTCCGATCTACACCAAAGTATATTAACTTACAACACGCATTAAATCTATTAAAAAAAGAAACAGAAATCTTTAGTGCTGCAAACCCCTTAAAAAGCATCAAATCAAGGCTCTATGTCTGAGTCTAGAGCATTTTCAATATTTAAAGAACTATCTTTTATATCTTTATCCACGCCTGCTGCGTTTACCTGTTGTTGCATATATGCTTTCTCGACTCCCAACAAAGTGGCAACTTCAACTTCATTCCAAGTAAGTATCTTTTCATTTCCTGTCGTGGCATTATTGAATTCAATCACCACCAAAGTGTGGAAGATTTTGTAAAGGTTTACAAATTTCAAGAATGCTGATTCTGTGACTCGGGAAGATATCATTGGCGAAGATATCTGGGTAATGTTAATGAATGTTGGATATGATAATACGTCAGGGATAAAAACTTGAAGATTTACGTTTATGTCATGCAATGCAGTTGTATTGAAATGGGTCTCTGAGTTTTTTACAACTGGTTGATACATCATATAATTTACGTTGACTTTATTGCTGATTTCATTTTCAATAAACTCTTCAATTGGGTATATCTTGTTAATTTCTTTTTCAACCGCTGTTAGCTTGGTTTCTTCTAGCAAAAGATTGTATACCGTTGAAGTTAGTTCTTCTGTTTCTCTCAATAGTGCTTCGTTAAGATTTTCATACTTTTCATTCAAGAGAGTCACTGTGAGAATCTTGCTGCTTATCAAATCTAAGCAATTAATTTTGACAATAGACGCACAATCAGGCAACAAGTCTGAGTTTTCCACTTGAGTCTCGACAAATTCAACCGGCTTATCTATAATCAAACTGACTAATTTATCAATCAGTTCTTTGTCAAAATTCATAAATGATGAATTATTGTTCAGGGTGGTACTATGAGACAAACTTCTCAACACACCCTGTATACCACTCAAATAATCAATAAACCAATCTGGAGGCTGTAAATCATATTGATCAATTTTTTGCGTTAAGACATGAGAATTCTCGCCAGATATATAATTTATCTTGCTGTGCAATATCGTGAAAATTCGTTCTTGTAATGATGTTTGTAAGGTAGCCAATGTCTCAATTACTGCAGGCAGAGTTTCATTTGTAGGGGTTTTGTCACTGCTACTTAATTGTTTGCTGAACATCATTTTATACAATTCCAAAGATTCGTACAAATGATTGATAATAAAAACATCAGATTGTGAGCGTACAACCTGTTCAAGTCTCAATTTGAGGGGAGTTGATAAGATCCCAACCACCATGTTAAGAATGTATAACTCAAGTTCATTAACATTAATAATACCATTATAAGTGTATGGGCTATTTGCGTCATCATCTTCTTTAAACAATAAATCCAAGACTTCCTTTTCACTGACAATTAAAGAATGTACAGAAGCAAGCAAATCGCCAACATATCTCATTGGATCATGAAGAGATGAAAATAGTTGTGTTTCATTTTCTCTCATCAAGGTTTCGAATTCTGAACTTAGTGAATGAGTTTTAATCACCTTTATGTTTTTTATTAGTTCTTTTAAGGTATTGTTGGATGATATTACCTCTGTGAGAGGCGGTAGTGTTTCTGTCAGCAGCAGATTGTAACCTTCCTGGAAAGAAACGGCAGAAAGTACATCATCTTTAGAAACCGACTTTAAAATTAGCTTTATACACTGTTTCAAATTGACAAAATCATCTTTTTTCAATTCATTAAGGTGGCTAAGTTTTTTGTTAACATAATAATTGACATTATTCAAAGCTCTATCAATCAAATTTTTGACCTGGCTCATGATGTCCAAGCCTATTTTGGGATTAGTCATGGATAAAAGCAAGTAGCACTTGTTGTAGATTTCTTCCGCCTTATTGAAACTGTCATAAAAATCTTCTCTGATTTCGGCACCTGGAGATTCTAACAAATATTTTTCGTACTCGTTCAACTGAAACTCTTTTTTAAAGCTAAGAAGCAAACTTTTTTTTATCGCAATTTCGTCCTTTTCAGCTTTTAGTTTTTTCAATCTTGTTAGGTTAAAGTTTTCATTTTGTTTGAAGTTTTTTTCATTGAAGGTATTGAGGTTTTGAAATTCCTTCAGCAACTGGTCATTGATATTAGTTAAATTCTCCAAGTTTCTGTTCAACTCAAGTAAATTCGTGTAAACCGGTTGAAATTTGCGCAAAGCGTATAAATTTTCACTCAAGTACTCATTATGTATATTGTTTCTTAACTTTCTTCTGGAGACAGAACCTAATAAGCCAGGTTGAATAAGCAAATTATAGTCTTTACTGATTTCGCCAATATTATCACTACCTAAACCAGACAAACTCAAATAGTTTTTGTTCTCTAGCAAATGTAAGCTGTTCTTTATCGAGCTGTCATTACTTTCAGCTAAAGATATATTCACTTTATTAGATAACATGGAGGGATTGTTCAAAATCTTGTTCAATTTTTCGGACAAGACGTTTGTTTTTTTAGTAGCATCATCAACATGGGCCAGCAATACATTTCCGGTTATTTCACGTTCAGATTGTTCCAAAAGGTCGATGGACAACTTAGCATATTTTTCAGCTAGAGCATTAGACAGCCGCTCATTGTCGCCAGGGCTACTATGTTGATTCAACGTATTGGATTTTCTGTTCAAGTTTGAAAGAAGTGAGAACCTGTTACTGAATTTTTTAGTGAAGTCCTCTTTTTGTAGAGCAGAACCTCCTGATTCGGTAGAAGATAAAGTCGTTGGAGCAGGCGTAGTGGGAAGAGACAGACTATTGTCTTCCGTAGTTTCTAAATCATAATCATAGAAGAAGTCCATAATATCCTGTATCCTAGTAAGCTCAGAATTAGTCTTTACATGCTTTCTTTTAGCACTGATGAAGGACTCTCTATTATGCAAAGCTTCGACTTGTCGTGCTGTTGATTTTCAACCACGGACAATAAGGGCACGTCATTATTGCTATTCGAACGCTATCAATACGACTCACTACGGCAGTCATGAGCTCACATACTGGTGATGTTAAGTAATACAATAGAAACGTTGGTTAAATCTTACAATATCAAACAGACAATAAGCCACTCATCCTGCACTGAACTTTGCAATCCAGATTATTAACAGCATTAATCATTCGCGTGCGTCCTACACGATTACGCTTTTGTTGCTCCAAGAATAATCAGAAAAAGGAAGTGAAAATCGAAGAATCAAAAAACAAAAAAAAAAAAAAAAAGCAGAATTAATAGACGCTGTTAATAGACCAGGCCATTCATCAGGGTACTGTACATCAACGGGCTTCAGGCGAATAGAAGAAATGGCTCCCCGAATAACAATATACTGCCCTTGCAATGAAAAAGGCGCATTTTCGCAAGATTCAAGCATTGAATCATCAACAAAGACAGAACTACTCGATGCAATCAAAGATCCACAGAACAATCACACCTCTTCGAGCCTTTTATTTTGCAGCGAATGCCAGTCAATAAGATGTCGAAAATGCGTGGAGCCTCAATTTCTAACCAACTATTGTCCACACTGTCTATCACCATCCAATCATGAATACAATTATTGTGTACGGAACTGCTGTGAATGTCCTCTTTGTAGTTCCGACTTGACAATAACCGCATCTTCTGAGCAGCATCCCAGTGGCAATAAGGCGTTTATATTTAAATGCTCTTCGTGCTTTTACAGGTACAACACAGGCCCATTGAACAAACCAAAAAGTTTGTCAAGCTTCATCAGATCAAAAATAAGTAACAGTCAGCATTATACACAATTTTCGAATTTGCAAAAAATACACATAACTGGTGATGGTGGTTCGAAACTGAAACATTGGAATAAAAGGCCAGCGGCTAATTTGAACAGTTTGATTGAAGACTTGCGGAACCAAAATCTTGAGAACGAATCAACAATCTCATTTGATGAAAAGGAAGACGTTGAAGAAGCAAACCATATCCAAAGCTTAAGATCTAGTGAAAGTATAATACCCTACAAGCAGTACCTAAAAACACAGACACAGTATTCACTAGACAGTAATAAAAAGACTCGCTACATAAACAAAGATATGGACAAGAACGAAAACCAAAAAAACGTCAATAAGTTCATTTTCCAAGATTTGTTGCCACTGCCGAAAAAGTTGAAATCGAAAAAGTTACTCAAATGCAAAGTTTGTAGATCAAACTTGATCGTGCCCAATACAGAAGAAATTGCATTTAAGTTTATGAAGACATCAAATGCTGGTGATATTTTGCCACTTATGCGAATTGACTCATTTCCTAATTATCCAAATGTTTTGCAAATAGACAACACTTTAAAGTTTATACTTAGTTTCAAAAATCCAAATTTGTACAAAAAGGTTAGCGTGCTGATCTCCACATTTGATGAAAGCCACAGCGAGCATCACACGAAAGTTAATCTTCCTTGTAATAGATTTGTACTTGGAAAACTTATCAGCGTGCTTTCTGACAAAGATCAAGAAACGTTCAAAGATACAAAGGACGATACAATGATTCATGCTAAAATTAATCTGCCAGAGATTTTCATAAGAACCATACCTACAGTAACTTTGAGAAAGACTACAAAACTTTCGAGAGTGGAGCTTTTGGCAAGAACAGCAAATAACCCATTTTGGGAAAAAATTAATGAGACAAGAAGCCCCAGTCCCAATGGCGGTCATAAAGGAAGTCAAAATGAAAATCTGGGCTCACCAACAAAGACCAACATAGGAATCCCAGGAGCAGGATCACTAAATAGCAAAAATCCGTATCACAATTTGCCCAAGTTGAACCCCTTGACTTCTGCACCCTATATAGCAGCGCAAAACTTGTCTAGACACTCCATCACTTCGTCACAGGAAAGTCTTCAAGCCCAACTTGAAAAATCAAGCACAGATTTAAGCAAAAGCGGAAGCAACTCCAAATTAAACAACTTAACCATTATTGAGAACGACCAACCATTAGATAGTGGAGCAAGCTGGTGTAGTATTGCCATGAATGTTTCCCTTTCACATTACCAAGAACATGACTATGACTTGGAGATTCCGCTATTTCTCAGTGTTGACATAGAAGGCAAGCTATGCGGGTACTGGACTGTAGCTCGGCTCGGTAGAGTTTCTGTCGGTAAAACAGTTTGAATATTATTTACTGCTAGCAATTTATCTTGTTAATGACGATGCTTCTTGTCTTTGAAGTGTATATATTAATTAACTACGTGTAATGTACCCTAGCAATGGCGTGTCCGTCTATGCAGGCTGCTGCGTGATGTGTTTTCCAAAAACGGTAAAACGTAAACAAAGCGCATCGTAGAAAGTAAAAAATGTCAAATTAACGTCAAACGATGAGTAGTTCCACAGCACTCTTCTTTCTTCTCATTCTTCTTTGTTTTGAGGATTACTAACCTTACAAAAGAAAGTGACTTTCAAAAAACTTTTAAACAAATTTACTAGGGTCATACATACACACCACCAAAAATGTCCGAACTTGAGGAATACTTGACTGACTCTTTAGACAGATTGTACACATTGGAACCATCCTCGATCCACGATGGGTTGCAACGTCTTGACGCGTTGCTAGGGCAGTTATGTGTGCAGACCAATAGCCATCGCAAGCAAAGACTAATGGATCAGTATAACGGAAGAAATCTCAAGAGTCAATATGCGTATCTCAAGAAATGGCGAGTACCTAGCGAAGATGACTTAGTATTTGGAGAATTTCTTACACTACAGAATAACTTCCAGTTGAATATTGCTACGGGGATCGTGTTTTGTTTAAATCAATTTGATGTGAAAGGTCATAATAAGAGCAATATTTACCCTCAAGAATTCATAATATTAGCACATAAGGTGCTACAGGGCGTATTGTTGCTACATCCTGATTCCAGAGACTTATTTTTCAGAGATGCGAATATGAAATTGTTACTCAGCTTCTTGGTCAACTACAAGTACTACTCGCCATCAGTGCAAACATCCACAATACAAACCATTGTCTGCTGCTTGGTGAGATCGGTTAAGAATTTGAGAAAATTTGAGAAACTCAACGGAATTGAAATAATCTGCAACTTGTTCAACAAAAAGTCGACACTGAAAGAGGTGAAATTGAAAATCCTTGAGTTCTTGTTCTTTTACTTGATCCCGGAAACTACAATAAACTTAGAGAAGTCTTTTGAATTAGACTTGGACGAATCTGTTATTCTCAACCAGTCAAAGCATTTGTATAAGGATGGATATATTAGAAGAACATTGAAGGAAAAGGCAACGATTCTTCGACAGCATATCAAGAATGTGGATGACTTGGTGGATGAGCTTTTGACGAGCAAGCCGTTTGGCGAGATGAATATCGAGTGGTGATTGATCTGAATGAGCTACCTTTTTTTTCGTACAGGGCCTAATACGTATAGCACTGAGTAACAATATATAACAAAGTATATATATCAGCCAAGTATCTGTCTATGTAGTTTACTAATGCTCCTATTGCAGGCACTCCGAAGTGCTATACGCAACCTCACCAATGCTCGCAACCCCTAGCTAGGGCAGGAGCATCCACAGTGAAAAACGCTGTTAGGTGCACTGTCATTGGTTAGTTCCGATTCTTCCTTCTTTTGCTATTTATCGTTATCACTCTCCAGCCACATTGTCACATCCCCCCATCATCCATAAACGCTTACGGATACGCTTTCCTAAGACCAGCTCCCTACAAAGAAGTGTGCCCCTTTTTTGCTTCTCATATTCAAGCTTCTCAATTCAGCATCATCATGACAGGTGAAGCTCATTCTGTTCCCATGAATCCCACCAACAGCGGTTCTGGGAGCAATAACCAAGCCGCAGCAGCGGCGGCACCAGACAATGCTTCAATTCATTCGGTGAATAAGCGCTCCTCATCTCTTTTCAAAAATGCCAAACACAAGTTGAAATTGTTTAGTCATTCAAACACAAGTTTGGACAACAGCGTAAACACTGGGTCTGCCTCTGGCTCTGCTTCTGCTTCTGGTGCGGCTGGCGCCAATGATCCGCTATTGCATCACGAAGTTCACAGTACAGATTTGACGCCCCAAGGGACAAATCATTCTGCCAAGTCGCTATCCAAAAGACTCTCGGCAATGAGTTTGAATAAAGAAAACAATGCCGGCTACAATAATAATAATAATAATAATAATAATAATAATAATAATAATAATAATAATAATAATAATAGTACAGCTGGGGTATCAACTCCTAGCTACTATAGCCATAACAATTCTTCTAGGCTGCCAGTTGCCTTGTCAAATCAAAACTCTCCTAGTCATCTTCATAACCCTCAAAATACTATTCATCAACAACCTTCCTTAAGGTCAGTAGAATACATCAATAAATATCAACCGCAATCTCCCGCAGTTTCTGCTGCTAATCCAAAGTTGGTTAATGCTAATGTATATGCTAGTCAAGTATCGCAAACACCATCTCCTAGTGAATCGCACCAGGGACTATTTGGCAGCCATCATGCGCATCACTCAATAAAGCCCCACATTGGCTTGAAGAGGTTTTTCAAGAAAACTGCAAAAAAGATAGAGAATGAAAGACCTGGAGCAAACCATTCTCCTAATCAGTCAATTGATACACAGAAAAGTCATTCTCTGATATCCAGTTCCATCGTTAAAAATCCAAAAGCCATGCATAATCTTCATGTACAGCACAATAAAGAATCCCCAGTTGTATCCCAGCAGCAGCAGGCACAAATCCTCGCCCAAGCAAATCAGTCGTCTGGTAAGTTTTTCTTCGATGGCGAGTCTGTTTCTGAATTAATTGAAAAATATGGTAACCCAGGTAAACTTTTGGGTGAAGGTGCCGGCGGATCAGTTTCTGTGGTTGAAAGACCTAGTGATGGGAAGTTGTTTGCCGTTAAAAAATTTAGACCAAAGAATGCTAAAGAATCAAGCAGCGACTATCATAAAAAGATTACAGCAGAATTTATGATTGGATCAACTTTACATCATGAAAACGTTATTGAAACTTTTGATATCTTGAAAGAATCTAAAACAAATATATTAATTGTCATGGAATATTGTCCTTATGATTTCTTTACCATTGTCATGAGTGGTTTAATGTCCAAATACGAGATTTTCTGTTACTTTAAACAAATCATAAACGGTGTCAGTTACTTGCATTCATTAGGTCTATCGCATCGTGACTTGAAACTTGATAATTGTGTCGTGAACAAGTTTGGTATTCTTAAGCTTATTGATTTTGGTTCTGCCGTGGTTTTCAGATACCCATTTGAAGAAGATATTGTTAAATGTAAAGGAATTGTTGGCTCTGATCCATACTTAGCTCCAGAAGTGCTAACCACAAAATACTACGATCCCCGTCCAAGTGACATTTGGTCAATTGCTATAATCTTTTGCTGCATGGTGTTGAAAAGATTCCCATGGAAGTGTCCGAAATTGTCCGATAATAGTTTCAAGAATTTTGCTACTGATCCAAACGTTGCTGAGCAACAACAAAATGAAGGTGCAGTAACTGAAGATTCCATCGCATTGAATAAACGTCAAAAGTATGATGAAGACGGTAATTTAGTTATAGTCAAAAACAAATCAAAAGGGCCTTACAGGTTGTTAAGATTGTTACCTCATGCATCCAGGGACTTGATTGGCAAAATGCTTGAGTTAGACCCGGCTTGCAGAGTTAGCTTAAATGACGTTTTACAGCACGAATGGTACAAATCTATTGACTACTGTCATTGTCATAATGATATAGCTTCTTCAAGATTACAAAGCATTCTGAGCAATGTCAAGAACCATACTTTAACCAAAGAAGAGTTGGAAGATAAGATTATTGACTTGCAAAATGAAGTTGTGTCAGAAAATATTGAAGAATTAGAAAAAGAAAGAGTGATTAAACAACAATTTAAAATGTTGGATATTAGTGATACTGAAGAGAGCAGCATAACACATAGTAAAAACAGAAAGGCCAGTATTTTGGACAATTACTCAAAACAGGATCTTGAATTCTTGGTGAATTTCTACAAGAGTAAAAACCACAAGCATCATTTGATTACTGAAGATGAACTAGAAATCATTCAAAAACAACGTAAAAGTCAAAGTTCAGGTCAAAGTAGCGCACAGTCCAACAAAGCAAACATTGAACAATATACTAGAGACCAAATAAGGCAAGAATTGGAAACAAGACAAATCAAAAAACAACACTTCAAGAAAGCCGCTAATGATTCAGCGCCTCAGGCTGTAGATCAGAATCAACAACCTGCTGCCGTTCAGCTGGCAAACTCGGTGAATGCAACTATACCACCACAGGTCAATACGGTAGTACTGCCAAACGCAGAAGTTTCACCATTAAACAAACATACCAACGTTGCTGCGCTAGAAACGCCAGTGGTACCAGGTAGTGGATTAGCTAAAGATTTTGCCAATGAACAACCAAACACCACAGCTGAGTCAACGTCTGCTGCTCCTGCTCCTAATGCTGTTTCTTCTAATGAAGCATATGCCACTCCATCAGCAAGTACTGGAACTATAGCCGACAACAGCCTTGTGTCTCCCAATGACAGCCGATTAGCAGGGATTGGAGAAGCAAACAAAGTTCCTGAGGAGTTCAACAGTACCGAAGCTAGAAGCTTCCCTGATGAGGATGAGGATAAAGGATATGAGGATGAAGATGAAGAAGAAGAAGATATGGATGACCCAAAAAAATATTATCCAAAAGATTCATCGTCATTTGATGAACAATTGAGAAGAAATGCAACTCCCACTGGGAATAATGAAAGTGGGGAGAAACCACTAAAAGGCATTTTAAAGAACAGTAAAATTGTAAGATGAGAAGAGAGGAGATGAGGTGAGATAAGGTATATTGAGTTGAGGTACGATAAAATTTCGATGAAATGAGATGTAATGAAATGGTGCCAAAATATTCAATTACAAGAAAGAGAAATTAAAAAGCAAACAAAATTATGTGTACACATGCATGCAGGATAAGATATAATTCTATCTGTAGATGCAACATTGGCAATAAATTTAGCGGTTTGGGGTCTTTTTTTTTTTTTTT
>JXWR01004965.1_pt1 | contig 14461 bp, 7 predicted proteins | sample 315541 | NCBI WGS metagenome assembly JXWR01 (sample SAMN03273951, study PRJNA271842) | soil metagenome | isolation source: rice field ambient CO2 | place: India: CRRI Experimental farm Cuttack,Odisha-753006 | collected 2013-12-17
AAAAAAAAAAAAAAACCAAACATTCATGACAGACTATAATATAGAATCCATTTTGGAGAAGACGCTCAACACTGCAGCAATGACCTCCAATTGCAATTCTTTATTACCATGTGCTTCTATTTCCTTATTCACTTCCTCGGCAACGTTAGTGCCGACGCCTAGGCTACTGGTTTGCGACAAAAATGGGTATTCTGAGTATTCGTTGAGTAACTCATCGGCTCTGGCAAATGCATGATCGCGCTGGTCATAGTTTAAAGTGACCAAAACATTTTCCAAAACATTAGCGGCAAAACATCCAGATACTAGACAAATAGATCTAAGCCATCTATAGTCCACTGACTCCTCGAAAAATCTGTTAGATTGCAAAGTTGCGCTTCGTGAGACGAGCAATGACAACACGCGCTTCTTTATCAGATCTTTACAAGTAGAGTCAGCAACCGGGTGGGTAGCCATGTCAAATAACAAGAAATTTTTGCGTTCAGTTCTCAAAATACCCTTGTCGACTAAACCTTTCATTAATCTTTCTCTAACCTGTTTCAATTGATAATTGATTTTCAATAAATTCCAAGTTTCACCACTAAGCAAATCAATCCAGTTTGAAACACTCAAATGACCATCGTCATTCTTCATCAATTTCAAAGTCTCGTCAAGCAACACTTCGCCAGTTAATGAGTCGTCGATTACCTCAATCAATCTTTCATTGAGCTCGAATCTTCTACGGGCCGGGTCGTTGATCATCTGTATCTTACCTCTGAAAGCCAATTCCAAGATAATGCATCCCCTTAAGGCATAGGAAATGTTGTCATTCCAGAATGACAAATATCCTTCCCTGTCTTTAATTCCCATTAAAATTACTTCTTCCATCAACGTTAAAAGGGGCGCATTGATGTTGTGTTTAGATGTGTTGATATCTTCCGGGTCATAGGCCACCTTGTGGTCTTCGTTCACATTAGTGGCAGGAGAAGATGTTATTGTAGGAGATCCTGGCTCAGAGACATTTGCAGAAGATGTTCCGCCATGAACATTTTTGACACGACGACGTTGCAATCCAGACATGTTGATTTATTAGTTTTACTGTTAATTTGTATGAGCTGTGTGTGGTATTAACCTGTTAAACTGGTCGGGGCAGATCTAATAGTACAACAATGACAATTTTTTTATGGCAACTTGATAACTGAAAATAAAATTCAAAATCAATCAATTGTGTAATTGGCTGAATACTGAGTTTGATATACCAAGATCTTGTCAGCAATACCTGATAACTTTGCAACAGATACGTATTGCGAAAAACGGAGTAATCCTCAAATTAGCTGCAGGGTTACACGGGTAATTCACGCGTGGACAATGTATGAGCAGGTGAATAACAGAATATAACTCAGTGAGGCCAGTGACTAAAAGCTATGATCGGGACCGCTGTTAGAAGACAGAAGCAGGTTTGGTGAGTTGCAACGGCTATAGAGACCAGTCCTCGCTACAAGATTTCGAATGGCTAATGTCCAGACACTCTGTCTCAAGACAAGTTTTTTGTTTTTTTTGTGAAGTTCCTCTGTTTTTCAAAGCGGCCCGACAGGGTGACCCCCGGAAGCGCACCGCTAGGCAAAGCCACGGGCAAGATCCACTGAGCCTGGTAGGCTGTTTGCGGTGGTGTAAACAACAGAAGAAGTGGCGTTTATTCAGAATATTATTTCAATTAATCATTTTGGCGCTTTTATAGGCAGTGGAGTGTATTTTAGAGCTCGGTAAGTGTGCTGGATATCAAGTTGCATTTCTATAGGAATTTTGACATATATGTTTCTGCGTCATGGTTTTAAAGTACCGGATCTGTACTAACGTCATGTGATTTAATTGATCATCATCGCAGCCAGAAACACTTGAGATCGTCTTTTGTATAGAATCTCAGCCTAAACCACTATGGTCTTCAACCAACAATTGCCACATAAACACACACAAACATTATGACAGAGCAGCAGACAGATAATATTGGAGCAGACAGAGAATTGGCTGAAGCTATTGCCCGCGAGGAAAATTTGTCTGCTTCCCAACAACAGTCTACCGCCACTGTCAATCCAGATGCTCTAAGCGCTGCTACCGCCGCTGCAACGGCGGCAAGTAACAATCAGAATCGTCAGGATCAGCTGCTAACATCACCAGTCGAGGCTGTCCAGCAAGAGGCTACAGCACCTTTTGGCATGCTCAATCTTTACAGTGGTTCAATGTTATCTACAAATGTTTTCAAAACGTCAAACAGAATAATTGAGGACATCAGATTCGACTTACATTCTCTTCTTCAAGACGATGGCGCTAGCCAGAGTCTATTAAACTCCAAGACGGTGGATTACTCTAGAAAGTTATCAACTTTTACTGGTAAGCCATACTCAATTGTTATTCTCAACAACGAAGTAGACTATTCTCCTTATTATGAGAAAATAGACTCGTTTATAAACAAGGCTAACTTTGGAGATCAACAGACTCATGTGTTGCGCTGCTTGCTTGTCGACGAAGCCAACCAGCAGCAGTCCCCCATCTCCGACACAAAATTGTTTCACTTGAATATCAAGGTGAAAAAGAAGCTCGAACTGGAAAATGGTGGAAGCACAACACCAAAGCAGAAATTTTTTCTTATTCAGAAACATGAACTTTTTGAAGAGGACTGCAACGATTTGTATTCCGTGCAAAGCGATTATCTCACTCCGGAGAAACTTGAAGAAATCAGGAAAACCACTTATGTTGAAGAAGACCAGAACGATATTGAAGTGAAAATTAAGGCATTGCAAAGTGCTGTGCCTAAAATTGTTGATTCAGCCACTTATGTATCACTTGATAGTCAAACTCTTGTACATGTTGAAATCAGTGAGCAGGAACTCACTAGACAGGATTTGCTAGAATTTGAACCTCAACAGATAAAGCTTAACAATGCAGGAGAAGTAGAACCTACACAATCAGAATGTTTAAAAACTTTATTTAAATTGTTGAAGGGTCCTATTTTGTATAATTCAAACAGCGCCAAGGCCATAAAAGCAAGTCACAAAATTATAAATTCCCATGTTCAAAAAGAGTTTTTATTTAACCGCTTATTTTTTGCAGAAACCTCTGATGGCGAGGAATTAACCCCGATAAATTACTTACATTATCCAGAGCCATTGCTTCAGGCCACGGCTAGAAATTGGCTTATGAGGTTGATCCTTGAAGTTATTTATCTTGGGCTAAAAGTGAACAATACAAAATCTGCCATTGCTGATCATAACTATGCGAGAAATGCACACTTTAAATCTTACACTTTTAGTTACCATATTCCAATTTTCTACAGAATATTGAATGAGTTTGATTTGATTTCATCTATCAAATATGAATCAAGTTATAAAGACCTTTCATTCAAACTTTCATCTTTCCAATTATCGTTCAAGAGTGAAGACTACATCAATTTGTCTATATTCTCATTTTATGGGACTGACTTGATTGTTGAAAATTTCAATTTTCTTAAACAAGTTGATCCAATTAATGTGCCAATTTATTTCCAAAGTATGAAAAATGTGGCACAGTTACATAAAAATAATTATTCAGATATGAACAACTTGGAGATGTTTTTGGCAAAAGAATTAAGCGTTGGTACGTTATCAGTAGATGATATTAATTCTGCGTTTAGGCACTTGGGTATTGGGAATGATGATAGTGGTGACGGCAACTACAACAAAATTGCTTTGATAAAACATTTCCAAAATGTTGATGATGATACCATAGTAGCAGCGTACAAGTTTCAAATAGCCGCCAATCCTGCATTGAAGAACGATTTACGCTCTTCACTTTCTACTTTGGCCAATTTCAAGCGGTCTGATAAACTTTTTAATGTACTAAACACTGAGTTACAACCATTGGCAGATGCATATGCTAACTTGGGAATTTTGGACCAAGTGGATGATGAAACTGTGTTGATTGCCTACGAAATAAAAAGAAATGATGAACCAAACTCTGTGGAAATTTTTAATAAAGCGTTACAATCAGTGGCGGTTTATCGAAGATCTCATTCATTACTAAATTTTTGCGAGATCAATTTACCAGATTTCTCCAGTTATTTGCTCTCTGAGCAGCAAATTTCCGAAAAAGATTGTTATGGTTTCTTGAAAGTTGACCGTTATGCGAACGATTTCCAAGTTTTGAGTATTTTGGAGCAAATATTCGCTAATGAGAATAAACTCATTCAAATTGACGAAAATCAATACTCAATTGACCACCCTCATTTTGAAGGAATTTTGGATAATTTCCGGAAGTTACGCTTATATTTGAGGAAACTTAATGAGTATAGAAAGTCAACTGTCATTGATTACTTTTTGGCTAATGGTAAAATTCATCCTAGTTCAGTTCCATTAGACGAGTGGCCAACAGGGTTGAACAATATTGGTAATACTTGTTATTTAAATTCTTTGTTGCAATTTTATTTTGTTATCAAGCCATTAAGGGATTTGGTTCTTAATTTTGAGAAATCTTTTCCCGTCACATTCAATGAAGAGCTTGCAAACAATGAAAGATTCAAAAATAGAAGAATTGGAGGAAGAACTGTCAAGTACAAAGAAGTTGAAAGGTCGTATCAGTTTGTGTACAATTTGAGAGATTTGTTCCGTGATATGATTTATGCCAACTCTCGAGACATAATACCCAGCAAAGAGTTGGCATACTTGGCGTTTAGTCCAATTACTCAGGAAGTAGAATTTGAATCTAAGGATGCTGGAGAAGACAAAATCAAACCGGTGGAAGACGCTGAACAACCTGAAGTTAATGTAATTGAGCCTGACGTGTTTGAAGAATTTCATAAAGAACATGCTGATGGACCAGCAAATAGCAATGAGGATAATGTCAGGGATGATTTGATGGATATAGACCCGCCTGAATTCAAAAACGCCAGTAGTGAGGCTAGTTCCGGAGGATCTAAGCGGAAGCATTCATCGGAATTTGAAGAAGATTCATCTAAACCACAAATGTTGCGCAAGTCCACTAGTCATAATAAGGATGAGTATCCAAATTTCAAAGAAGTAGAAAATAGGGAAAGCAAGCAAGAGTTTACCGATAGCGATAGTGAAATGATTGAAACTCCAGAAAGTGATGATAGTAAAAAGAATGAAGAAAAGGATCTGGTTGCTCTGGCAAAAGAAACGCAAGATGAGAAAAAAGCTGGGCCATCAGCGAAAGAAACAAACGAAGTAACTGAACAAGCCACAACGATACATAATTCCACCGCAGTTGCCAAAATTAGTTTTGACCAATTAGTCAACACTTTGGAGATTGGTAGACAACAGGATGTTACTGAATGTATTGAAAATGTGCTTTTTCAACTTGAGGCCTCATTCGATCCAATAAAGTTTGAAGAGGATGATGAACAGTTTGACACCATTAAGCAGTTGTTTTATGGTAAAACTAAACAAACACTTGAACCACTTAATAACCCATCCAAGACAAGAAGCAAAACTGAACGATACCTGAGTTTCTTGGTGAATATTGGTGATCACCCAAGAGACATGTATGATGCATTGGATGGATATTTCACTGAAGATGTGATTCAACTTAGCGAAGATGGCGATGTGAAGAGAAGTTTAACTTTAACGGAAATTCCTGAGATCTTACAAATTCATATTCAGCGCGTTCAATATGATCTTCAACGTGGTGTCGCATTTAAGTCTACTCAGCCATTACCGTTTTCCGAGAAGTTGTACTTGGATAGATATATGGAGACTAATGATGAGCAAATCATCGCAAAAAGACAAGAAAATGCTCAATGGAAGAAACAGATTGCTGATTTGAAAAGCAGGCTCAAGTTAATAACCACCAAAAATAGCAATGGCTTAACTGTGAAGGACTCGTTGATATCCACCAAGAGTTTCCTTGAGTCAGAAGTCATAGCACAAAATGGGTTTACTATTCAACCAGAAACAATCAACGTCATTCAAAAGCAAATTGATAGTATTAATCATGATTTAACATCCTTAAAGAGTCAAATTTCCGACTTGGAAGGCAAAATCGATCAACAGTTTGAAAGTTACAAGAAAATTGGGTATGAATTATTTGCAATTTTCATTCATCGTGGTGAAGCTAGTTATGGGCACTACTGGATTTATATTAGAGATCCAAAACGCAACATTTACCGTAAATACAATGATGAAACAGTGACTGAGGTGCAATTAGAGGAAATTTTTAATTTCAACGAGGACAACACTGCAACACCGTACTTCGTGGTGTATGCGAAAGAGAATAAGTTTATTGATTATATTGAGCCATTAAAGAGGGTTGTTCATTGTTCAACATCATGTTAAAAAGAGTATTCAAACTTCAGTTTAAACAAAAAGTAAGAGTTTGTTTAATGAGTAAAGAACGAGGATCTTTCAATAAATTTGTTTGAGATTTATGTATGGAATATAAGCTGCTATTTACTTTTTGAAAATTTTTGTAAGATCAAAGGCTTATCAATTATTTTAAGACACAGTTGGTGTGATGAGCGTTAAAAATTATGGTTCTTGTGGATCCTTTATATCTCTATGGTTGTGAGCCTACGCACGATTGACAATTTTTCAGAATCTTAAGAAGTCGATTTCTCCGGCCCTAAATTTTATTTTCACCGCCTGCACAGAACGTCATAGAAAAATAGAAAAAATAAAAGCCCCAAGCAGACGAAAGGCTTCCAATAAGCTATTACAAATTACTCTCAAAGAATTGCTAACAATTAAGTGTATGCCCTCTTTTAGTGTAAGCGTTTGAAAAAGGCTAAAAGCTCAATCAATTCATTTCACTCCAATTCATTTCACTGCATTAACACAAATATGATATTTGGAGGCGGCAATAATCCGCTGGTGGTGCCCGATACGCCACCAACCACCGACAGTGTTCTCACTGCTGGTGAATCGCCAACTCTCAGCATTGCTAGTCCATCGACTTCAAGCGCAGCGCCAAATGCGGAGGAAAAACCAACATTACAGAGCACATTCAAGAGCGTATATCAAGAAGCAGTGAAGAACAACCCATATTTTGCTGCTGGGGGTGGCTTGATGATCCTCGGCACTGGTCTTGCTGTTGCTAGACTGGGAATCATGCGGTTCTCCTCATTTATGTATCGTCAACTTTTAGTTGATTTGGAAATTCCATCCAAAGATAAGTCCTACTTGTGGTTCTTGGAATGGATGTCAAGGTATAAGCACCGTTCACTGAGGCATTTAAGCGTGGAAACGAATTTTGTTCAGCATGATAATGGCTCCGTGACGACAAATTTCAGCTTGGTGCCGGGTCCGGGAAACCATTTGATTAAGTATAGAGGAGCATATATGTTTATCAAAAGGGAAAGATCGGGGAAATTGATAGATATGACTAGTGGAACGCCATTCGAAACGGTCACATTAACTACTTTGTACCGTGATCGAAAACTTTTTTATGAATTGCTTGGGGAAGCTAAAACCATGGCTTTGAAATCACAGGAGGGAAAAACGGTGATTTATACCAGTTGGGGACCTGAATGGAGGCCATTTGGTAAACCAAGACGGAAACGGTTATTGGGAAGTGTGGTGCTTGATGATGGCATCAAGGATTCAATAGTTAAAGACGTGATGGATTTCTTGGGTTCAGGGAAATGGTACTTTGATAGAGGAATTCCGTATAGACGAGGATACTTGCTTTATGGTCCTCCAGGCAGTGGTAAGACAAGTTTTATCCAAGCACTTGCTGGATCATTGGACTATAATATCTGTATCTTGAATTTATCCGAGGCAAATTTGACCGATGATAGACTTAACCATTTGATGAATAATATTCCGCAACGGTCAATCTTGTTACTCGAAGACATTGATGCAGCGTTCAATCAAAGAGAGCAATCCAAAGATCAAGGATTCCATAGTGGTGTTACATTCAGTGGTCTTTTGAATGCTATTGATGGAGTAGCTAGTGCTGAAGAAATGATCACTTTCATGACTACCAATCATCCAGAAAAACTTGATCCAGCAATTCTTAGACCAGGAAGAATCGATTACAAAGTGCTCATTGACAATGCTAGCGAGTATCAAATGAAAAAAATGTTTTTACGTTTCTACGAAGGTGAGGATGCCAAATGCGAAGAGTTTATTGCTAGAATGAAACAGTTACACTCAAGTGTCAGCACTGCTCAATTACAGGGGCTTTTTGTCCATAATAAAGGTAATCCAGATGGGGCTATTGAAATGGTGCCTTCATTGAAAGGCTCAATAACTCATGGTTTTTCTACTGGGTTGTGATAATCGGTAATAACTTGTACATATTCTTTGTATAAAATTTGAAAAATTAACGAAAAATCTATCTATATTCGATGTTGGCTAAAATGCTGCCATAGTGGTGGTATAAAAAGCAATAATTATTACCATGAACAGGGTATAGCATAAGTAAAAGCCCCATTTCAATGGTATATTATTGCCGAAATATGAACCGCGGCATTGGTGCCACATTTATCATTCCGTACTTCAAGTGTGCGGATTTCCTGTGGAAATTGCAGATTATCCGAGGGCACAATGGCGCAACTTAGTTCATGTTGTGTGCTATCTTGTGCGAAAAAAAACCGCAAGGCGAGCCCTCGGAATTTAGCGTAATAATGGGTAACCCGTCCTAGAAGGCCCCTGCGGAATTACGGTTTTCTGATTCTGATTTGTTCTGTTTAGCAGAGAAGAAAAGTAACTGAAGTTGAGTTGGTCAGTAATTTAACTTCAGAACTACTCCAGGACTGCTGCTACTGCATTTGCTGGTTTTACTTACTAAAGAATTCTTTCTTTTCCAGTCTTCTCTGCATTTTTCTTTCAAGTAACTCAAATAATATAACATCTAATCACTAGCAATGTCTTGGCAAGGTATGTGGTTTATTTGTTCATGCTCTAGAAGGACTAGACTGAAGTTGAAGTGGATTGAAGATAGTTTATTGAATAAAGATTGATAGGGAGGAAAATGTGGCCACCCACCATAAATTGTTTGATTGGATACAATAATAAGCTAATTCTTAATGATACAAACGCAATAAACGATATAAAAGGACCCGATTCAGCAAGGTTGTTTCTATTCTTTATGGATCACCATTACTAACACCATTCCAGCATACACTGACAACTTGTTGGCCACCGGCAAAATTGACCAAGCCGCCATCTACTCCGCTGCTGGCGATTCAGTTTGGGCCGAATCCAAATCTCTTGGACTTTATTCCACTGAAATTCAAGAAATTGCTAATGGATTTGCTGACCCAACTCAATTACAAACCAACGGGTTACATATTAAGGGACAAAAATACTTTTTGATAAAAGCTGATGAAAGAAGTATTTATGGTAAGCATGAAGAAGAAGGGGTTATTGCTGTTAAGACCAAGCAAGCCATTCTTGTTGGTCATTATCCAAAGGGAGTGCAAGCCGGTGAAGCTACTAAAGTTGTTGAACAATTGGCTGATTATTTGATCAGTGTTAACTACTGAAGTTTGTATTTTTTTTCGCTGCCTGTCCTGTCTGTCTCGCTTTCCTCTTGTTCTTATCTTTTTGTTAAACTTTACTAAAGTTATTTGATTATTATACAATGCACAATAAACAATCATTAATTTCATGATTTCAATTGTGTGAGTTTTATTCCAGTAGTTTTTGTATTTTGCTTCAATTGTCTTTTTATTCTCGCATATTAGTTTCCTTATTTCGGCATTTGTTAAATATATCGTTCAAGATCAAAACAAAATAAAGAAAATAAAGCATTTCGAATTGCACAATCGGCCTTCAAACATTCGAAACAAGCAAAAAATACGCAATTTGTAGTTGCAATGTTGACCAATGTCAATAGATTGTAAAGCAGCATACTCGGACCAGTGACAATCATAGCTCTGTACCTGAGCTGCGGTCTGCGCTAAAGGCAGCAATTGTGCAATCCTTAATAAGACCCGTTTCGCCCCCTATCAGTATAATATCTACAATTAGATCAATTTACTCCGTTGACCAGAATATCAAGCTATCTCATAAAGTAAACGTCAACCATCATAAATTGTGTATTTATTTTTTTTTTTTTTTATGATTACTTGTCCTGCTTGAATGGAGCCTATATAGGTACTATTATGCTTGAAAAGAAAAAATACAATATGAACCATTAACAACAAACGACTAAAAGCAGCTCTTTAAACGTGCAATTTAGCTCATAATTTGTTACATTATTTTGAATCTTCGGTACTTCAATTGCAAAACTAGCGTAACAATCAACTAACTACCTCATTTCTTTGCGGTTCTAGAAGCGCATCCATATGGATGAATAATCACATTCTCCAAATCCCACACCCCTTCCTTGTAGTAAATATCCTTCTTCAAAAACTCAATGATTTCGTGCTTGCTGTCGGCAACAATATTAAAACTTGAGCCTGCGAAATCCGTTGGTATGCCGTCTTTATTAACGTCTTTGTAAATGGCACCAGCATTGGTGACTTTGCCAGATTCCACTGCGGCGGGGATGGCGGCAATGTGCTGAGATCTGTATGGCTGTCTGTCGGCGCCTGGTTTGTCGAAAACTACTACTAGCCATTCCACCATGATGTATTGTTTAGTTTGTTGATTGATTTTGTATAGTATTGAAGAATAAGAAAACCAAACGTAAGTCTGTTAGTAATTGAGTGATAAGAAGAGAGAAGAGCAAATGAGGAAGAAGAAGAAGAAGAAGAAGAAGAAGCAAATCGCTTGAATTGCTTGAAGAATATATGCAGGGCTCATAACGTACCAGCGGTAAATAAATATTCAGGAAGAGTTTATGGCTAACAAAGTCAGCATGTATAACAGCTACAATTTATAGCAAGTTGTACTCTGTAGATTCATAATAACGTGATATTAATTGGTTTGGACTACTCAATGTGTATATATATTATCCTTACTACTGTCTAACATAGCAGTTGCTCATACTCTTCCAAAGTCATGCGCCGGTGCTGCTAACCATTTTCTGTCTCCGACTTGTTCAGCGAAAACAAAAACACTTCAACATGGCAGACGGACACCCTTATCAAACGAGTAAACACGCCAAACACAGATCACTGACTAAACATCCCTATGAGCACTACAAGCAACGCTGCTGGCGATTCTACGTCGAACAACAATAACCTGTCAGGTGGCGGTAATGCCAGTACCACTACTACTACCAACACCGCTACCGCCGCCGCCGCCGCTTCTTCTTCCAACAGCAAGTACAAGTACCATGTTGAAATCCAGCAAATGATGTTCGTCAGTGGTGAGACCCACGATCCGCCATTTGAGACCACCGCGTTGATTGAGGACATTGTGCGCGGCCAAGTGGTGGAAATTTTACTTCAAGCATCACGTACTGCTGCTTCTAGAGGAAGCAAGTCCATTGCCCCCGAGGACATGATTTTTCTTATTAGACACGACAAGGCTAAAGTGAATCGACTTCGGACTTACTTGTCTTGGAAAGATGTTCGAAAAAACGCCAAGGATCAAGACAGTGGAAACGTGGAAGGGGCCGATTTTCTTGAAGAGCAAACGTCAACAATGAATGATAAAACCAATTCGAACTTGCTCAAGTATAAAAAGAGTAAACTTCGATTGCCATGGGAAGTGGCATTTATGTTTAGTGAGCAAGCATTAGAGACAAACGATGATGTGGAAGAGGACGACGACGAAGAGAAAGAAGCAATGATGATTTCATTGAAACGACTCAAGAATGCCGATGATCGAACCAAAGGAATGACCAAAGAAGAGTATGTGCATTTTTCTGAATGTCGACAAGCTTCCTTCACGTTTAGAAAAAGTAAGCGATTCAAAGAATGGTGCGGTACGTCATTTATAATGGAATCCAAACCTTCAGATGACGTTATTGACATATTGGGGTTTTTGACTTTTGAAATTGTTTGCTCGTTAACTGAAGAAGCATTAAGCGTCAAGCAGCAGGAGGCACTTTATGACAGCAAAAAGGAATCCGCCGCCGGGGCAGCATTGGGGGCAAACCCGAAAAAACGCAAACATCGGTACTTGTTTGATGGGCCAGGAGAGGCTGTTAAAGCATTGCAGCCCTATCATATTGAGGATGCGTGGAGAAGACTTCAAATTCAAAAATTCAAGAGCAGAACAATGTTGAATTTCCGTGGTGGCAGGTTGCACTCGCGGATGCAAATCATTTGAATTTGGTGTTTGCTCTAGATATTTGTACTTTTAGTTTCATTTTGTTTTGCGTTGTACTGCTTTTTTTTTTGTTTTATTTAATTTTATTTTAATTTATTTTGGATGGGTTAATGAATGTTCACTGCTTTTGTTATATTATTAGTGTAGTATTGATGGTTATGGTGGTTATGCAGCCCCGCGCTACTCTTTTTTTTTTTTTTTTTTTTTTCCTAATCCTCTGATTAGCTCCAAATCTCAAGATAAAAACCAATCTACTCTACAAATTCTATCTGACATATACAGCCTTTAAATCCTTTGCTACCGCTCAATGGAACGTTGCTAATACTGTTGATCATACATCTTTAATTTAAGCATAATGTTGCTGATATCCAACGTTGCCAAAAGGGCCGCTTTTGCCCGAGGCGCTACCAAATACACACTATCCGCATCCACTACCGCCATCAAATTGACATCCTTCAATGCATCTCAATCACAGCGAGCTTTACATGTTTTAAAAGCTCCACGCTTCACAGCTTGTTCCTCATCATCAGCCTCAGCACCATCATCGTCATCATCAGGATTCCCATCATACGGAAGCGAGGAAAATTACTTGAAGGCCTCTCTCGCTACGGATATACCAACGGTAAAACTAGCCTTTGATAAATTCAGCGAATACAAGAAACTTGCCGAGCCATCACAAAATAACGACACCAAAGGTGCAAATTCTCCAATAGTCATCCTCCATGGGCTATTTGGCAGCAAAAGTAATAACCGCACTGTGGCTAAACAGCTTAGCGGTATACTAAATCGTGATGTATATTGTTTGGATTTGCGAAATCATGGCGAAAGTGAACATTCTCCAAGACATGATTACCCAGCGCTTGCTGCCGATGTGGAAAGATTTCTTGAAGATGAAGGAATTGTGCCAAAGCAACAAACCAAACAAGAAGGAAAAAACAACAGCAGTAAGGGGAAGCCAATTATCATTGGTCATTCAATGGGGGCAAAAACCGCAATGGCCATCAGTTTACGTAGACCCGACTTGCCCAAACTCGTCATATCTGTTGACAATGCACCAATCACCTATCAATATTCCAGCGGTTCGAAATTCGCTCGCTATGTTCGTGCATTGATAGACATCACTGAGGGACATGGGAACGGCAGCGCCACATCAACAACAACCGCAGCAGTAACGTCACGAACCCAAGCTGATGAAAAATTAGCCAAGATTGAACCAGAATTGGGAATTCGACAATTTTTGCTAACAAATGTACTGCGGAAAAGCAAACAGGAAGTGATTGATGAATTTGAAGAGCATCAAAAGGATAAAAAAGATAAAAAGATTTATAAGGATATCGGCTCTGTTCCCGTATTCAAGAGCAAGGTGCCATTGAGGGTGCTTGGGAAAGCCATAGATGCTGGAAACATTGCAGTGTGGCCATTTGATTCAAAGTTCAACAAGTGGAGTGGGCCAATGTTGTTTATTAGAGGAAGTAAGTCAAATTATGTTTCCGATGATGTGTTGCCAGAAGTGGGCCGGTTTTTCCCCAAGTTTGAAGTGAAGGATGTTGATGCTGGACATTGGTTGATTAGTGAGAAGCCAAAAGAGTTCGTGGAGATTGTTAGAGATTGGATCGAGCTAAAAGAAGAGGTGATGGAGGATCAGGAGAATGGTAAGCAAGGAATTTTTTGAGCAAGCCAAACCGGAACGCATGTCTCAATTGAGCTCTTTATATAAGGGATGAGAATTGCTGCAAATAGTATAAAGCAAGGGTATGGTCTTTTTTTTTTTTTCAATCAACAAAACTATCGTTTCTTTATTATTGTTTTTTTTTCGCTTCTGTGCCACCTTGGTCTCCAACAACAAATAATTGATATCAGTGCCAAAGAGACTGATACACACAATGCTTTACTCGCTCTTAAAGCTTAATAATCCTTACAATACTAATCATTGCCATTCCATTACTATCACCATTTCCATTACTGCTTAAAAGCACTTGAATTAATTGAGCAATGTGCATTAAATATATATATATAACCATCTATACAGACAATATATAGCAACATTATATGTTGATGAACTTGGTTACTTTTGTACACATTAAGGAGTTGCTAGTGATATAAATCTTTGGCTATACCAGTATCTTTAAAATGATTGAGTTTGTTAGTATTCTTGAACTAAATTAGCCATCTCCAACATTATATGCAGCTTAAGCTAAAGCTAAAGGGAAACAAAGGAATTTTTTTTTCTTTGCAAATCCTCGAGCAAAAGAAAAACCAAGCATTCTGATTATCTATATGTCACGTACTCGGTCATAATTTATTGGTTGTTGTTTTTTTTTGTTTTTTTT
>JXWR01004813.1_pt1 | contig 14444 bp, 9 predicted proteins | sample 315541 | NCBI WGS metagenome assembly JXWR01 (sample SAMN03273951, study PRJNA271842) | soil metagenome | isolation source: rice field ambient CO2 | place: India: CRRI Experimental farm Cuttack,Odisha-753006 | collected 2013-12-17
GCTTGGGCACGATCCATCCTTCATCAAAACCACGATCAATGATGGCACATTCAATGCTCTTGATAGCCACAGGAGGTTCAGAGATACCGAGAACACAAGAGTTTTCACAAGGAGCAGGACAGACACGACCGGTGAATTCAGGGAAATTGTTGGTCATCATCAGACGATCGAGGGCTTCCTTCCAATTATCCCTATAGACAAGCTCATTCCATTTTGGAATGATGTTGCCGATCGGACAACCTGTGTCGGATTGACAAAAGGGTACACCGCAATCCATACACCGAGCAGCTTGCTCATGAAGTTGACTACGACTGAGACGATCGTTAAGCTCCTTCCAATCGCCTGTACGCTTCTTGGGATCACGATAACGATCCGTCTTGCGCTTGTACTTCATAAATCCACGAAGCTTGTCCAGTTTTGAACGTCGAAGTAAGATGGCTTCTTCCGTCAAGACACTGTCTTCAAGATCTTCAACCAAGGGTTCGGCCGTCTTTTTATGAGCCTCATTTTCACAGGATGGCTTGATCGTCGTACTCTCAATCTTTCGAGCTCTTTCCTTTTCTAAAACGGCGCGATACTCTGTAGGCATGACCATGACGAATTTCGGCAAATATTCATTAAATTTCTTCAATATAGAATCAGCCACTTCAGAACTAGTATAGTGACGATGATCTTCAATCAACTCGCGTAACTCAGCAACACGCTCGTCATCGTTTACAGTCTCCAGCTCAACCATCTCCGTATTCACCTGTTTGTCCTTGAAGTCGCCCGTAAGATCCAAAACATAGGCGATACCGCCAGACATACCCGCAGCAAAGTTACGGCCCGTACTGCCAAGCACCACAACTCGACCGCCCGTCATGTATTCACAACCGTGATCACCAACGCCTTCACAGACAGCTCTTGCTCCCGAATTACGAACCGAGAAACGTTCAGCAGCCACACCACGGAAGAAGGCATCACCACTAGTAGCACCATAAAGACAAACGTTACCCACAACAATGTTTTCTTCTGGTTTGAATATCGAGCTCTTGGGAGGATAGATCGCAATCTTACCACCTGAAAGGCCCTTACCAACATAATCATTCGAGTCACCCTCGAGCTCAAAAAAGATACCAGGAGCCAAGAAGGCGCCAAACGATTGGCCAGCTGAGCCTTTGAGCTTCACATGGATCGTGTCATCCGGAAGACCATGTTCGCCATGTCGCTTGGAGACATGATACGAGAGTGTTGAACCTAGCGCACGATCGGTATTCACCACATCGGCCTCAATGTAGACCCTTTGCTTGTTGGATAAAGCAGCCTCCGCTTCTTCAATCAGATAGTTATCCAGGCGAATGTGTAAATTGTGTTTTTGTTTGATGATGCAGTGGTTGGCCACATTTGGACGAAGAGAGGAAGCAGGTGTCAGAATAGGAGAGAGATCCAAGTTGGCGGTCTTGAAAGTTCGAAGGGATTCGTTGACCTTGAGCAAATCAGCTCGACCAACCATTTCGTCAATGGTACGGAATCCAAGTTTGGCCATGTAACTACGCATTTCTTCTGCAACGTAGTAAAAGAAATTGATGACATGTTCTGGCGTGCCTTGAAATTTTTCTCGTAATACAGGATCTTGAGTAGCGATACCAACGGGACAAGTATTCTATAGACGAGTTAGCCTCTTTTTTCAAGTCTTTCTTTTTATCTTTACCAAATGACATTTTCTCATCATGATACAGCCAAGGGCAATGAGGGATGTGGTGGCAAATCCCCATTCTTCAGCACCGAGCAAGCATGCCAGGGCAGTATCACGACCGGTTTTGATCTGACCATCCGTTTGCTACTTTAGGAAATATTATTGCTGGTGTGTTGACGCATGCATATGCAACGAATATTCCGTTTTGGGATAAAAGTAAACAGACCATCAACAGCAGCTTTTGCAGCGAAGGTATCTTTTTTTGCCAAATTCAATTGAAGTTGAAGCCGATAAAAAGGTTATATATACGATATAGTTCTAGGTTGTACAAAGATCAAGTTGTCATTTTTTTTCTGATCTATTCAAACTTTTTTTCACGAATTTATCAAGCGTACCGAGATTTATCTTAACAATCATATCAAAAGGTTTCTCATTAAAGAAGTTACTAGCTGGCTTGGAATTTCTTCACATTTGATCATAGCCTGGCAATCATTTACTTCACTTGTCTGAGACAAACTCTCCTTAAAATATAAAGCCTTTTTAGCTGCTTTTCTTCCTTCGTGATTCCCGTCTTAGACACCGCCGCTGTCAACATCTAAGACCTGCATATCCTCAATTCGTCACATTTACTCAATCACCTCATCTGAAAAAAAAAAAATGAAACTTTGGGGCAGCATATTTATAACGACAATATTTTTGAATATCGTTAGTGGCGTAGCACAATCCAAAGCTACCTCAAAAAGCACCAGTAGCAGATCCCTGGCTACAAAAGACAATGTTGCCATATATTGGGGCCAAAATTCCATTGGGTATTTATCCAATTTCAAAAACAACGAAAAGGAGCTTTGGTGGTATTGCAATTGGGATCAAGTCGACGTCATTCTTCTTGCTTTTATGCATGACTTCCCTGGAACATATTCCTCCAAGTACGGTATGAAGATACCAACCATCAAGTTTCCACATCACACTAATGCTGAGTTTAGTGTTAACAACACAAACACAATGAAAAGAGTTGCTAGTGATATCAAATATTGCCAAAAGAAAAACAAAAAAATATTACTTTCATTGGGAGGTGAAGGTGGTACTTATGGTTTTACTTCAACTTCGCAGGCTAAAGAGTTTGGATATACACTCTGGAACATGTTTGGTGAAATTACAGATAACACAAACAAGAGTATTCCAAGACCGTTTGGTGATGCTGTGATTGATGGATTTGATTTTGATATTGAAGATAACAACCAGGTAGGGTACGTTGATTTAATTGAAACTTTGAGAAACTATTCCAGTAATTCCACTTCTGGTGATGATAAAACAAGCAAGAAATTTTATTTAAGTGCTGCTCCACAATGCCCGTACCCTGACCAGAACATGAATTCTATTCTCACGAGTGCTCATCTTGATATGGTGTTTGTTCAATTTTACAACAATAAATGCAATGCCAATAATCTAAGCTCTTCTAGCAGTTCCTCGACCGCTTCAAGCGCTACTAGCTCTGCTACTTCATCCAGTTCTTCAAACTCATTTGTGTCTGCTAGTACGGCAAGTACTGCTACCTCTGCTAATTCTTGGAGCTCCTCCAGCACATCAGCATCCTCAGGGCAGTGGGAGGGCTCGGTTGCCAAAAGAGATGCCACTGCATGGGATGATGGTTCTTGGTCTGCATCGCAAGGTTCAACAAGTAGTAAAAGCTCTTCCTGGTCATCCGCAGAAGACACTAGCAGTTCAGCAAGCAGCAGTATTGTTTCCAGTAACGAAAACTCATTCAACTGGGACACTTGGTCACAATACGCAAAGAAAGTGTCTGTCAACTCTAACGTACAGCTTTATTTGGGGCTTCCGGGCTCTGTTAATTCTTCAAGCAGTGGATACATTGACAATTCAACTTATTTGGCCAAAGTTATTGATCAAGTCAAAGATGATGAGCATTTTGCTGGGGTGATGCTTTGGGAGGCATCATTGTCATTTCAAAATAAGCTCAAAGATAGCAAAAAGACATATCCACTTACCGTTAAATCTTTATTAAAGAAACTGTTAGATAGTTCTACATCATCAACAAATGAAAAATCCGTTAAGAATTCTTCGTCCTCATCGTCATCTTCTTCAGACAAGTCTATGGCCACCAGGTCGGTAAAAATCAGCGTATCACTCTGGGTTGTTTTTGCCTGCTATATATTTTTTATGACTTGATTCCAATTGCAAATTTATTTGTTTTCTTTCTTCTGTTAATGACAATGTTTTCTTATCTTGTTTTTGGTTTTATTTTTTACATTTTTGTTTTTGTTTTGCTACTCTTCATTTTATTAACCTATTGTTTACTGTTTTGATTTTTTTTATTTACTAATATTTACCTTAATTCTTATTTATCGCAATAGATACTTCTTCTTAATAAGCACAAGAAAAAAAATTTATTTAGTAAGTTTTTCAAAAGCAGCAGCAAAAAACCCAATACCACCATCCACTTTCGGTAAACTTCTAACACATCCTTCAGCCAAGGCTGCTGCTTCATCTTCAGAAAATCTTGCATTAACAAACTCCAGCTTCCAGCCACGGCGAGCCCAAGTAGGTAGCACGTCTTTCCGCTCACATAGCCTCCATCCAGCGGCTTGCACTTTTGCATCATTAAGGAGATCAATTACCACTTGCTCATTTTCTTCAGGATGAATAGAGCAAGTCAGATACACTAACTTTTTCGCACTTGGGAATAGTAATGCGTGTTTCACTATTGCGAATTGGAATGATGACAACTTGGCGAGCCTTTCCGGATCATGGTCCTTGGATTTGATGAGCTCTTTAACAAGCGCCGAGTCCTCATCATCATTCTCATTCTCATTCAATATCATTTCTTCTTCTTCTTCTTCTTCTCCTGCAGCTTCTACACCGACATCCTTTTGTGTTTCTGCTTCTTCACCAGTCTTCTTTTGCTGTTTGTTGCGTTGATCGTCTTTTTCTCTACCAAAAATACCGCTTCCTGAACATGAAGGATCCACAATGAACCCAACAACATCGGGAAACTGCTTTGGATCAGTTATCGTAAAATCACAATTTTTCACCGTAACACATTTAGATGCACCAGCTCTATCCACCATCATTTGAAGCACTTTTGACCGATTCTTGTTTTTTTCGAATGCGGTAATTGACCGTTTGGTGTTTCTGATATATGACGCAGCATGAGTGGTTTTATTCCCCGGAGCTGAGCAACAATCAATGATTTTATCCCCCGGTGAAGGATTGAGTATATGTGCAGGAAAACATGAAGATCTATCTTGAATAATTATCTTGCCTGTTTTGTAAGCATTTGTGTTTGTGATTTTTTCCCGAGGGTTGATGCCAAACAAGTTCGGTATATACACATCATGATAAATGTTACCTTGAGTCTTCTTCAACTCCTCAAACGTGTCCACTTTGACCAATTTCTGGAAAAATTGCTCTTTGAAAACAGAATCCACTGTAGCCTTGATAGTATTTATTCTGAACCATCTAACTGGAGTATAATCATTATCATTTCCTGCATCATTTCCCTCACCGTCACCATCGCTGACCAACTGACTAAAATCCTTCACTTTGTACTTTAACTTCAACTTGATGAATTCTGAATGCAACCGCGTCTTGTTACTGAGAACAAAATCTTTCACTGGATGCTTGGAAGACTGGATACGCCCAGACTTGGTGAAGAGCAAATCATGCACTAAAAGCATACTCAAATTCAACGTCAACTTCTTTTTAATTTGTTTGTTATGACTATCTGCACTACCAGATAACGCAGCGGCAGTTTTGAGAAGTTTGGCATGCTTAATTATTTCTTTAAGATATTGTTTGTATTTGAGAGTTGAACTGACTAAAGCTAATACTTGTTTCGGGTTTGATTTCACTTTCTTTGACTGGGCAGCGTCAAAGACTCTTGAGCGCAATGAGGCATTCTTGGGATCATTGGCAACAAATTGCTCAGCTTCAAAGTATAAGAGCATTTTTAAGAGTCGCTTTGTTACTTTTGATCTGGAAATGTGTTTCTAAAAGGTGCTATCAGAACTTTGTCTTTACTTATTTACATTCTCATCGCAGGCATCACTAGGAAAAAAATAAAAAAGAAAAAAAAATTTTTTTTTGACTGTTCGCAGAAACCGCAGCAAGTGACATCGTCATGCATGCATAATGTTTTCAACATCAAATAATTATAAACTGCTTGAAAAATTTACTGTTTTTTACGATCCTAAACTTAGCAAAACAAAAGGATCAATTAATCTTTCAACCCAAAAACACGTCAACTTTCCCCTTTTCATATTGGAACAACTCTGTCTTATTTTTTTTTCTTAATTGTTTATCAATGTATCTGTGAGAGTATCTACATAAAAAAAATAACCATATGAAGACATAAATTTAAAAGAACAAAACGAACGAAGGGAAGAGGTGCAGAAAGGAAATTTATGTATCACAACTATTAAATTCAGTTGAAAATACACCATTTGAAACTTTTTTCTTAAGCACTTCACTGACTTTTTCAACTCTTAACTCATGATCGGAGGATAACGTATTAGAAGAAGACACGTAAGAAGGATCTGTTGATAAAGGCATGGGCTTGCCTATTGCTGTATATGACGAAGATGTCGATAAAGGCGTCTGGGTTGCTAATTCGGGATTACTTGCCAAGTTTGCACTTGAACGCAAAGACGAACTTAACGGAAAGGAAGGATCTAGCATGTCCATGGTTAAATCTTCTTCTTCGCTGTCACTTGATTCTATTTGGAACTTGGGATTCTTGTGCATGTTTGCAACAGGGTCAACGTTTGATAAAATGGATTGTCTTTGAAATAGTATCGAAGATGACCGGTTTTTGGGGGATTTTGCATTGTTATTAGCATTATTTGAATATCGTCTCGCAGATTGCTGCGGAGATACATAAGGCGAACTAGCTGGTAATTCTGTAGTTTTGATGAAGGGGTTGGAAAATGTCGTTGTTGCTGACGATGAAGAATAGGCTTGTGGTGGGGACCTCTTGAGGATGAAAGGGCATGAGTACGCTTGGGATTTCATAGGTGGTCTAGATGTAGGGGTATTATTGGCCTGTGCAAGTTTTTCATCATTCAACATATCGACGTAAGAGTAGAATCTTAGTATTCTGGAGTTTGGTTCGCCATTTGAAGTTGTGGTGGTCATCCCGGTGTTATTGATGTTATTCAAGGTGGGACGTGTAGCCGCAGAATGCGAATGAGATCTCGAAAGTTTAAGATCTGGCGATGCTGGCGAAGATTCTGATGAGGGAAGAGTGGCACTATTCGTTCTAGCCAACAGGGCCATGTTTAGGCTCACAGCAGAGGAAGGCCTTCTTGAATAAACCATATCGACATCGCTCAGGTCAGTGTTCTCATCGTTCACTATTGAGCAACTAGCATCTAAAGCTGGAGCCACCGAGTTTTCTAACGTACGACGGCGATGGTGATGATTTTGCATGTTGCAAATGGGGTTCAAGATGTACTCTTGATGTGCTAACGAGCTTGTGGTGGAGTTCGACGCCGACCTAGACGTTGGTATGACGTTACCTAGCGGAGAGGAAACATTATTGGAGTTCTTCCTCAACGATGGAGTTCTAACCTTGCTACCAGAGATAGGTATCGGAGAAATGGTCTGCAAGTTGTAAAAACTATTAGATCTTGAGCTATGAGATGTGTTGGAGGCGGAAACCGGAGGTTGAAGAAATAAATCGTTTGAACTTGCCTCTTGCACGGTTCTTTCGAAGATAAAAGAAGGGTTGCTGTTGTTCGAATTTGACTTGTACACGCACATACCGTCTTTTTTGGCAGTTTCCTTTGACAGCACTTAGATTCTCCTCAAGCTCTTTTTACCGTACCTGTTCCTATTTGAAATATCTAGATCTGTGAAAGGATTAGTCTTTTATTCGTGATAAAAGCGAAAATCTAATCCCCTGGGCGCCGCGGAGTGATCTTCGCCGAGATAAATATACTAAAAGAGAGGCTTTAATTAGTACCCGAAATGACGGTGAATAGTGGGATACTTTTATAATGGTGTTATGTTACATGATTGCCGATGAATGTGCTGTTAAAAAGACGCAGTTTAACGTTTGCACCGAGATGGCTGTGGTGCAAGTGTCGAAGTAGCAGGAGCAGGCCGTATTCTCTGGCACACGCGGTCGACACAAGTAAGATGGAGGCAACCAGGAGGAACGGTCAGATTGTGAAGGACCTGGGTAGATACTATCCGTCAATGTCAGAATCAGCACTCCACGATTTTTGCCGGGACTATAAAGAAGTCACTATCGCAGACTTTAATGAGAGATTCTTGGGCAACCCAGCCACATTACACCATGAGGATAATCCTAATTTGTTACTTAGTATTAATGGCAGGATTAAAAGCATTAGGTTTTCAGGCCAGAAGATTGTTTTTATAGATCTTTACAACGGCAGTAGCGGATTGAAGAATGATACGCAACTGCAGTTGATCGTAAACTACAATAAAATTGGTGGGAGTAGTGAGGATAAGGCGAATTTCTCAGAATATATGAACTTTTTGGAGAAAGGAGATTATATTAAGGCGCTCGGTTATCCCGGGTTTTCCCAATCCAGAGTCAAGATGCTGTCCTTGATATGTAATAAGCTACCTATAGTACTGTCTGTTTCGCAACTGCCGTTACCTTCCAGACTGAATGATGAAACCAAGATCAAATCTAATAGAGTTGTTGACTACCAATTAAACGGCACTCAGACACTGCTAGTAAGGGCGCGTATCATCAAACTTTTGAGGAAGTTTCTCGACGACAGAAACTTCGTTGAGGTTGAAACGCCTATACTGTCATCAAAGTCCAACGGTGCCATGGCGAAGCCCTTTATAACGTCGTCCAAGGACTTCGACCATTTGGAGTTGCGTATTGCACCAGAATTATGGCTGAAGAGGCTTATAATTAGTGGTTTACAAAAAGTATACGAAATAGGAAAGGTCTTTCGAAACGAAGGCATTGATTCCACCCATAATGCTGAGTTTTCCACTTTAGAATTCTATGAAACTTACATGTCAATGGACGATATAGTCGCAAGGACTGAAGATTTGTTCAAATTTTTGATTACTAACTTGCAAAAGTTCTTTCAAGATACCCGTCTGCCTGTCCCTAAGACCTTTAGTGAATTACATCTGGCACTATCCGAGAATAATTGGAAGTTTAGAAAAGTCGAATTCCTGCCCACTTTGAACAAAGAGCTTGGCATTGATCTAATGAACTCTGGATTGGATATCAATAAGCCGAGCGAACTTTTGAAGGCTTTACCGAAAGACATTGCGGAGAAGTATTTTCCTTCTGCAGATAACACTGGGCAATTATCTTCGCTGCAAATCCTAAATAAACTATCGGACGTGTTCCTCGAGCAGCGCCATTGTCAATCAACCTTGCCTACGGTAATATACCATCAGCCTGCGATATTATCGCCCTTAGCCAAGACGGATCCGCAAAATAAGCAAGTCACGAAGAGATTCGAAGTCTTCATCAAAGGTAAGGAATACATCAATGCTTACGAAGAGGAAAATTGCCCCCAATTACAACTGCAGAAGTTTCTACAACAAAAGCAGATTAACGAATTGACAGGAAACAAAACTGAGACCTTATCGCCTGTTATTGACTACCAGTATGTTGAGACGATGAAATACGGTATGCCTCCAGTAGGTGGCTTTGGCCTTGGCATAGATAGATTGTGCATGCTATTTTGCGACAAGAAGAGGATAGAAGAGGTTCTGCCCTTTGGCTGTGTGGATGATGTAAACAGGCAGTAAATTTTGCGACGCCTGCCAATGCTTTTGTAAATAAATCAGACATATACTGTAAATAATTAGAATGGCATTTAATATTTTTTTTTTCTATACACCAATAAACTACGCTACGCGAAAAATCCAATATAAATATTCAGTTATAGCTAATGAGAGCGTCGAAAAACCTTGAAAACTACTACTGCACACCAAATTGATACGATTAAATGGTACCCCCCACGGTAGAAGCATCCTTGGAGTCTCCATACACTAAGTCGTACTTTTCACCTGTCCCAAGCGCGCTCTTGGAACAGAAGGACTCTCCAATAATAATGGGTATCGATGAAGCTGGCAGAGGGCCCGTATTAGGGCCAATGGTCTACGCAGTAGCCTATTCTACACAGAAATATCAGGACGAAACTATAATCCCTAACTACGAGTTTGACGACTCTAAAAAACTTACAGATCCCATCAGAAGAATGCTGTTTTCCAAGATATACCAGGACAACGAAGAACTAACCCAGATCGGCTACGCAACTACGTGCATCACTCCGTTGGATATCTCCAGAGGAATGAGCAAGTTCCCACCGACGAGAAACTATAACTTGAATGAGCAGGCGCACGATGTCACAATGGCACTCATTGATGGCGTGATAAAGCAGAACGTGAAGCTCAGTCACGTGTATGTGGATACTGTTGGACCACCAGCGTCCTATCAGAAGAAGCTGGAGCAACGATTTCCTGGTGTCAAGTTTACGGTCGCCAAGAAGGCAGACTCGCTCTACTGCATGGTCAGTGTGGCGAGTGTCGTTGCAAAAGTAACCAGAGATATACTAGTCGAATCCTTGAAGAGGGATCCCGATGAGATCCTGGGTTCTGGATACCCCTCCGACCCGAAGACAGTCGCATGGCTGAAGCGCAACCAGACAAGTCTTATGGGCTGGCCCGCCAACATGGTAAGATTCTCATGGCAGACATGCCAGACTCTGTTAGATGACGCCAGTAAGGATAGTATCCTTATCAAATGGGAAGAACAATATATGGACAGCAGGAAGAACGCCGCACAAAAAACCAAGCAATTGCAGCTCCAGATGGTCGCTAAGCCTGTTAGAAGGAAGAGGCTGAGAACCCTAGATAATTGGTACCGGTGATCACCTCCAGTTTGTACATACTATATATCTTCATGTAATACTACATATGTCATAACTTCAATAACTCATACAAGTCATCTGCTACTATGCTTTGCCGTTTCTACTATCCGTGAAGCGTGACCGGCCCTTCTCACCCCCCGCGTTCCGCAAAGAACAACAAGAGGTCGAGACAACCAACCGGAACGACTAGAAGAGAGGCTGTTACGTTTCCTGTTTGTTCACGCTCAACATCTTCCATTGCTGTAAACTGCATCCAGTAAAATTAATAGTTATTAGCGTACTATGTCTGCCTTTGTCAGGGTGGTTCCAAGAATATCCAGAAGTTCAGTACTCACCAGATCATTGAGACTGCAATTGAGATGCTACGCATCGTACCCAGAGCACACCATTATTGGTATGCCGGCACTGTCTCCTACGATGACGCAAGGTAATCTTGCTTCTTGGACTAAGAAGGAAGGTGACCAATTGTCTCCCGGTGAAGTTATTGCCGAAATAGAAACAGACAAGGCTCAAATGGACTTTGAGTTCCAAGAAGATGGTTACTTAGCCAAGATTCTAGTTCCTGAAGGTACAAAGGACATTCCTGTCAACAAGCCTATTGCCGTCTATGTGGAGGACAAAGCTGATGTGCCAGCTTTTAAGGACTTTAAGCTGGAGGACTCAGGTTCTGATGCAAAGACCAGTACGAAGGCTCAGCCTGCCGAACCACAGGCAGAAAAGAAACAAGAAGCGCCAGCTGAAGAGACCAAGACTTCTGCACCTGAAGCTAAGAAATCTGACGTTGCTGCTCCTCAAGGTAGGATTTTTGCCTCTCCACTTGCCAAGACTATCGCCTTGGAAAAGGGTATTTCTTTGAAGGATGTTCACGGCACTGGACCCCGCGGTAGAATTACCAAGGCTGACATTGAGTCATATCTAGAAAAGTCGTCTAAGCAGTCTTCTCAGACCACTGGTGCTGCCGCCGCCACTCCTGCCGCCGCTACCTCAAGCACTACTGCTGGCTCTGCTCCATCGCCTTCTTCTACAGCATCATATGAGGATGTTCCAATTTCAACCATGAGAAGCATCATTGGAGAACGTTTATTGCAATCTACTCAAGGCATTCCATCATACATCGTTTCCTCCAAGATATCCGTCTCCAAACTTTTGAAATTGAGACAGTCCTTGAACGCTACAGCAAACGACAAGTACAAACTGTCCATTAATGACCTATTAGTAAAAGCCATCACTGTTGCGGCTAAGAGGGTGCCAGATGCCAATGCCTACTGGTTACCTAATGAGAACGTTATCCGTAAATTCAAGAATGTCGATGTCTCAGTCGCTGTTGCCACACCAACAGGATTATTGACACCAATTGTCAAGAATTGTGAGGCCAAGGGCTTGTCGCAAATCTCTAACGAAATCAAGGAACTAGTCAAGCGTGCCAGAATAAACAAATTGGCACCAGAGGAATTCCAAGGTGGGACCATTTGCATATCCAATATGGGCATGAATAATGCTGTTAACATGTTTACTTCGATTATCAACCCACCACAGTCTACAATCTTGGCCATCGCTACTGTTGAAAGGGTCGCTGTGGAAGACGCCGCTGCTGAGAACGGATTCTCCTTTGATAACCAGGTTACCATAACAGGAACCTTTGATCATAGAACCATTGATGGCGCCAAAGGTGCAGAATTCATGAAGGAATTGAAAACTGTTATTGAAAATCCTTTGGAAATGCTATTGTGAGGTTAGAATGAAAATAAAATTCGCCAGTAAATGCGTATCTTGGAGAAAATATCAATTTGTTATTTTGTATATATAAAAAATTAAAAAAAAAAAAAAAATACTCAAATACTCAAATACTCAAATACGTATACATTATACTGAAATACTTCGCTTGTCTTCGAATCTAAATCCTCTCTCTCTTCTGTCTCAAAATGATATAAATAAATCACGTCAAACGGTGCGTCAACATCTTTGTTTTTTCACCTCATGTGGAATTGGTTGAAATTAACAAAGGAGTGGGATATAGGATATAACGCATAAAGTTTAGCATACTACTTTCGTATATTATTGTTCGGTGAAAGAAACTAGTTCCCTCTTATCTCTCAAGATTTGCCAAAATTAGCTTTTAACAAATAAACCATGAGTTTCCTACCATCTTTTATCTTAAGCGATGAATCTAAAGAACGTATTTCCAAAATTTTAACTTTGACTCATAATGTAGCACATTATGGCTGGATCCCATTTGTTTTGTATTTGGGCTGGGCACACACTTCTAATAGACCAAACTTTTTGAACTTACTGTCTCCGTTACCAAGTGTTTAAAACATCAGTTCGATACAACTTGGGTGAGAGAGGAAGCCCATATTTCCAATTTTGAATTACTTGACCGTTACTGCAAATAATAAAAATTGACATGTACATAAAGTATATATATAATAAAATATAAAATTCATTTTGCATATTGTTATTCTTTCACGCTTTGTTTTGATATGGTGAAAATTCGAAGTCTCTAGAATGTCCTTTAGGTACCTTTCTTTAAGATGTGGTTCATATTCAAAAAATCTGATCAATTAGAATTTATACCAGTGTTTTAATATGTTTATTTATCTGTTATTGATATTATTTAAAATGTGAAACAAAATAAATAAAAATAACTAAAAATGTAGGGTGGTTTGTTGTTTTGCAAAAAATAAAAGATAAGATTGATCACAAATTCATTTCATGAAATTTAGTAACCGAAAGAAGCCAATTGCTTAGCAACATCGGATTCAGAAGCAGCAGCAGAAGCAGAGGAGACCTTCTTGGCGAAAGCTCTCTTCTTGGCGTAATATTCGGCGGATCTGACCTTTCTCTTGTCTTCTAATTTAGCAACAACATCTTCGTATTTCCAACCAACAGAAGTAGACAACTTACCCAAAGTGGTGTACTTTCTACCTGGTTTCAATCTCAAAACTCTCAAAGCTTGAGGAACGACAACTCTCTTCTTTTTGTCGTATGGAGGTGGAATACCTTCGAAGATCTTTAAACGTTCCAAGGCAGCCTTACCACGGGCGGTCTTGTGGGAAACCATACCACGAATAGCCTTGTAAAGAATTCTAGATGGAGCTCTGAAATGGAATGGACCACGGGTCTTGTTGAAAGCAGTAGCCTTTCTCAAAAAGTCGTGGTACTTCAACTTGTTTCTGAAGAATTCACCAGAAATGTTCAAAGCTTCAGCTCTGACAACGACAATCTTTTGACCGTTCAATACTTGCTTGGCAATAGTGGAGGCCAAACGACCCAACAAATGATCCTTAGCTATAATAAAAGGAGAAAAATAAAGTTAGTAAATGCTAATCTTGGTATTTTTTACTGAGTGGATTGAATATAGCTGGAGTCAAAATATTGATTAGAAGTTACCATTACTTTTTGGTGTGATGGGGCATATCGATGCATCTCAGGGGTAACAATGGCATGATGCTTTCAAACCGCCACTTTTTAGGCGTGATGCACGGTATTGCAAATTTATGTTTTCAAATATAACGCATTCAATTAAGTATTTTGAGTTTCAAGTATTGCGTGTTCCGTTTCTTCTATGAATCAATGAGCATCCTAATTAGCTAATACTATTCTTTATAGTAAGCATTTTGCAACACATTTCGCAGGATTATTTTTCATTTCAATTACTATATTCTGAAATGGTTTTTGCAACGTCCTCCACCTGCACACTCAATCACTCCTGTTAGAATTAGAAATTTTTTACGTACCATCAATAACAACGACTGGTTGAGACATCTTTTATGGTTGGTTGGTTGTTTAATACCTTAGCAAAATGCACTTAGTGGAATATCTACATGTGTTATAGTTTTAAGAATCAGTTTTACCAATATCAGATTAATTTTCCA
>JXWR01002038.1_pt1 | contig 14430 bp, 4 predicted proteins | sample 315541 | NCBI WGS metagenome assembly JXWR01 (sample SAMN03273951, study PRJNA271842) | soil metagenome | isolation source: rice field ambient CO2 | place: India: CRRI Experimental farm Cuttack,Odisha-753006 | collected 2013-12-17
TTGAGTATAAATTTGAGAATTGTTGGCCATACGCTTAGCCAAAACATCAACAGGGATTGGATAACCGTATTTGTAATTGAATTCAGCGGCTTCACTTTTGGCTCTCATGGCTAAAGATCTTGCATCTGCAATAGAACCGGTGGCTAACATCCCAACAGTTTTGGTGATTTTGAACATATACGACACGGTTTTGGCATCCAATAACTTGTCAGGAACCTTCTTTTGGGAAATTAACACAACCGAATCTTTACCGGTTATGCCAAGAGCAGTGATATTAGCAGCAGTGACTGCTTTGAAAGCATATTCGACTTGGTATAATCTTCCCTCTGGAGAGAAGATGGTGATATGTCTGTCAAACCCGGCAGAATCTAGAAAGTAAGAGCGTTAGTTGGTTTTCTTGGTCAAAAAACGGAATTGAAAAGGTAGCTCACCCCTAAACAGCAGGAAAAAGAAAGATTTCAAAACATACTGGACATTATTTGTTTATGTTATGATATGATTGGCAATATAGTAGGAATGTGGTAAGCACAATTGAACTATCTCATCAAAACCCTAGCGGTGCTGCATTGTAGTGGCAATTCTTGTTAACGATAACTGGAAATCTTGCAAAATAGAGGCGGTCCACAGGGTTACCCGAAGTTGTCATCTCTTGTACACCGCCAGTCTGGAGTCATATGCGAGGGCATTGAGCAGTAGAACTACGAGTTTACACAAATGCAGTCAGGAAAACCCATAGACCAATGGATATGGAAGACTGTTCAACTACAGTACTGGTACCCTCGCAGTCAAATCACTGCCTGCTTTTGTCTCTATAATGCCATTCTGTGCTTCTGTTCTCTGTTATTATATATCGCCCTTGACTGTGTTATCACGTGCGGGTATCCCCCTGTTAACAGTTTAAATCAACAGATGCGAAACGCAGAAAAAAGAAAAACAACAACAAACGAGGCAAAAAGCACATCAGCGCGTCGATTATACTATTTACTGTATAATACTTGCTTCCAGGCGCCACCAAGTTCAATTCTTCAGCATCAAACAGGATAGTTGTTAAAATACCTAGAGGCCGGAGATACCTCGTATGGTGTGCGCGCGAAAATGTCTCGCCAATCATTACAATTCCATTTGAATCCCCAAGGTTCTGCAATCGGGCTATTTCCTCCAACAATTGTCACTTATAGTCTCAACAATGAGGAAGAAGACTACAATCATTTGCTCAAACTCAAAATAAATGACACGATACTCAAACCGTTTTGCAAGTTCTACAAACTAGACGCCAGAGCGTTGATATTTACTTCTCTCAATTATGATTATATACCGGTAACTTTAAACGCGAATACAATCTTAGAAAATATAGCTAATACTGAGCAGCTTAATGTTCATCAATTGATCATAAAAGTAAACTTCTTAGATACTCTTGAGTTTGATGCCAATGGCCATATTGTTGATATATATCATTTGAGTTCTATTGAACAACAGCAAGATAATTCTGAAAACCGCTCGTATTTGCAATTTTCATTGAAATTATCTGGCGAAGATATTAACGATGATGACGAGGAACTTGACATAAAAAAAGTGGAAAAAAAGTCATTAGTATTAGACGAAAAGCTGAATATCATTGATTTCTCGGGATCTGAACATAAACAAAACTGGCCTACCATAAAACTAAGACTAAGAGAATTCAATTTACATCAGCAATATCAACTCACAATCGCCAAATTTGTGTGTGCGTATTGCGCATACGTGCTATTATCAACTCAGCACAATAGCGAAACCTTCAAAAGCTTTGAAGGTATATTGGAATACTTTAGTAAGTTCAAGTATCTTATCCTTACTAGTCAGCATGAAGCTTTAGTTGTTCTTAATAATGAATTTACAGATGTCGAGCCAAAACTCTCTTCTGAATCTTCCATTCCATCGCCAGCACCATCCGAAAGTTACGATAGTCATAATGAACTTGTCAATAGCATTGAAAAATTATTAAATAGCAGCAGTTTCAAAAGCAATCCCCAATTGCATAAAAATATCCGCGATGTTAAGATACTGCAAAATGCAATTTTAAAAGTATATACGGTTGACAATTACAGTGACTTTATACTGCAAAACTTCTCCAAAGTAAATGAACAAGTTAATGCTAATGCTAATTCTGAGCAAGAAATCTCAAGCGCGAATCTAAGTGATCCTGAGCAAAAAACTAATAATTCCAGTGTCACTACAGAGACTACGCGTACCCATCAACTAAGTGCTGAGATTGGTGTTCCTAAGAAAAAGCTAGAAAAGCAAGAGACTCAGATACAGAATGAGGAGGTACTTGTATTAGAAACGGAGGAAATTTCAAAACAACGACTCGAGAAGAGCAAGAAGGAGAAAGAAACGGAAGCGAATGAAGAAATGTTGCACGATTCTGAAAAAAGTGCCAACCAGGAGTCCAGGAAAGCAAAAGTGTTTGATATGACAACAGAATTGCCTTTCAGCGTTTTCAAAAATGTTGCCATGGATTTTGCCGATTTTACAAAAAAAACAACACAGGTTGAAACTACTGAGAAAAGTTCAAAATCTTTGGATGAGCTGGGGAAAGAAAAAGTGAATGCCAATGATACGTTGAAACCCTCCGAAAAAAGCACGGATGTGCAAAATCTGAAAGATGGAGATAAAGACCAGGATTTTCAATGTAAAACTGGAAAATTATCAACCAAATTTCTTTATCAAAGCATTCTGGAAAACAATGTCGAAGATGTGGCAAAAAACGAATCAAAGAAAAACCAACAAAATGAAAGGGTAAATCAAAGCGAAATTAAAGACACAAAAGAAATCAATGAACTGGAGTCTAAAAAAGATAATTTCTTGTTGGCAAGATTCCTAGACGCGTCAGAGCTGTCAGCTTTAAATTTGGATAAAAATGAATCACATCCAGCTGACACGAAAGGAGATAGTTTAAATGATGTACAGGCAATTGATATTGGCAGCGATGACAATGCACAACCATTTAGTCCAGAGGAACATGTAATTGATATATCTACGCCAGCTCCTTCTGCTGTCCCTAATAAAAGTTTAAGTTATCAAGCCAATAGCGAACAGGAAAAACCTTTAGTTGAGATTGATGACAAGTCAACACAAAAAAAAAGCGGTCCTATTACTGACGCAAACGGTTTTGTTGACTCCTTTGCATACGAGAGTGATGATGTTGAGCTAGTTCTGTATACAAAACCAGAAAAGGATAGTAATATGACACAGAAATCAGCTGTTACAATTAAGAAAGAGCCTCTTACAACAAGCAAAGCAGCTCTGAATTCCGACGAGGTGATTGCAAGCTCGCGCTTGAGCAAAAGAGGTCCTCATCGTCAACCAAAAGGAAGTGCGCCTAATGTCTTTGATATTGAGTCGAGTGATAGTGATGTCACGTTCCAAGAAGATCACCATAAGCGCGATTTGAGTCCATATAAATTTGATACCAATGGGTATACATGCGCTTCGGCTAATGGAAAGAAAATAAATCAGCAAGGTGAGGACTCCAATGTGCAAATAGAGGAGTCTGATCTCCAGATGGTCAAACTGAACCAAGATGCATTGCAAGATGATCAGAAAACTACTGAACCTTCAAGTATCTCCACCAAAAAGCAATCGGATCAAAACAATGAAAATAATACCGAATCCAAGGATGTGCGCAAAGGAAAAATCTCAGGTTTTGAAGAGGTTGTTGGAGAATCTGATATACAGTTAGAAAATCAGTTTGAAGATAACTCTGATATACAATTGGAAGAAAACCAACCCGAACAAGAATCTATTGTATCACAGAAAAAAGGGAAATATGAAAAGAAACCCTCTATACAGTTGGAGAAAAGTAAGTTTGGGAATGGTTCCAATGTACAGGTAAAGGAAAATCAGTCCAAACAAGTGACTACTGTGCCACTGGAAAAAAAGCAGCATAAAAAAGGATTTTGTGAACAGTTAGACATAGATAAGTCTGGCGATGAATCTGACGTACAACTAGAGGAAAGTCGACCTGAAAATGTGACTGCTGAATTATCAAAGAAAAAGTGGTCTAAGAGACAACCTCCTATAGAGTCAAATAAAGATCAGCTTGAAAAAGAACTTCCTATATCGCTAGCTAAGGATGACTCTACAAAGGAATCCGCCGTACAACTAGAAGAAAGCGATTTGCCAAAGAAGTCTAGTACACATTTGAAAGAAGAAAACGTTGGAAATCAAGCAATTAAATCAGATAGTGAATTTGATGCACATTCGGACAAACAGCTTGATGAGGAGTCTGATATTGAGTTTGTGGAGAAGGAAGAAGAAGTTCAAAATGAAAGCAGAAAGCGCCATCGAGAACAGAAGAATGAAAGTCTGTTCAAGCTGGAGCAAAAGTTAAAGCCTCTTATTAAGAAAGCTAAAAAGCCTTTACGCCAAAAGCGTGCTGCTTCTGGTGGTAGTGAAACTAAAAGAGGAATACCGCAAACTCGATCTTCTTTACCGAAGCAATCCGCCATTTCTAAAGTTGATATATTAGGTGACAAAAACGACGACTTTCACTCAGTTGCTAATGGTCTGGACTTTGAAGTCGTATCCAGTGACTATGATGAGATTAATAGCTTAGCAAGTACTGACAAGGAAGATCAAATTAGTTCAAGAAGGCAGTCAAGAAATAATCCATATGGGAAGCCCAGATCAAAGTTACTTGAAAAATCAAAAATACGAACAGAAGCGGAGTCAAAGTCAAGAAACGAATTTTGCTTGAAGTCTGGTTTGAGAAAAGAGAGAGAGGAAGCCCAAATAAAATCAGTATCAAGTAAAGCTGGAAACGAAAACTGGTCGACTCGTAAGCATTTGAGGGAGCTGTCGAAAACTAAACCACAGACCAGATTGCTGCAACTGAGACGGGAGAAGCCACATCATCGCAGAAAGGATTTTGCTGAAGCAGAAATTATTGAAAGTGATGCTGAGATAATTACAGATTTAGTTTCTTTATCTAGCTCAAGTTCTGAATTTGCTATAGAATCAAATTCTGATAGCGAGGTAAAGCTAGAAGTGCAGAGTGCTAGCTCATCAAGTTCTGAATCTGATATAGAGTTTGTTCAAAAACCTTCAAAGCGCCAAAAGGTAAGCAAATTACCAGAAAAGAAAATATCTTTGGACACACCGAAGCAAGAAAAAAGAGCTCGTCCAAAAAAACTGGTTTTGAAAAAAGCTTCAGCTTATAAGCCCCAAGAGCTCAAACGGGGTACTAAGCTGCTAAAAGATCTTAATTTAACGAGAAAACGACTTCGTGAGAGACCTCTGAAAGACCATAATGACAAGAACTTGTTTAGCGAATTGCTACCAAAGAAACATCGCTCCAATAATCTGAAGATATCAGATCTGGATATTGAATTTGAAGGACAGCACAGTGTATCTGAAGACAATGCAGTTCAGATGGAGGAACAACAGAGCTTATCTGAAGATAATAAAGCAGATTCAGGCAATGAGTCATCTGATTTTGAGATGCTTTCAAAATCTCGAGGCAGGCCGAAAAAATTACATCCTAATAGCCGAAATGGCTTTACAGGCACTTATAAGCGTCATTCGAGAAAAGCTGAGGTCTCAAAAAAGCAAAAGAATGAAAGGACACTGCGCCGTGCTTTGAGGATTCCATTAAGTAAGCGTTCTATTTCGGAGAGGCGCAAGCCAGGTAAAAAACTTTTACTTGATGCTTTAACGACATCGGATGAGGGATCTGATGATGCTAGTATTGAGTTTGAACCAGTGAGGCTGAGATCTTCAGCAGGACTGCACTCGGAGTCAAAGCCAGTCGTGAAGCTGAAGAAGAAACCAAAATCTGCGGTGGAATTAGAGAAGAAAGTAAAGCCAACAAAGAAGCTTCTCAGAAAATTTGCCGGCCAAGATACGGTATCTTCAGATTTGCCTTCAGATGTGGTTAGTGTTGTTGCACCTCATGAATCTTCTAGGGAGAGGAAACATAAGGAATCTACTTTAGACAAAGGTAAGAAGGATAAGGAGTTGCAACAGAAAAAGAGAAAAGATTCCTCAGATGAGTTTGAGGTTTTAAATGAAGTTGAAGATGACAGTGAAGTTATTGAAAGAAAAAATGATCATTACCGCAAAAACAGATTGCGCAATAACGATGCCACAAGAAAAAATATTTCTTCTTCATTGGCATTATTTGACCAGCCATTAAGTGGGAGGAAGTCTCATAATAATGAGAAAAAGTCTTTAATTCAAAATATTCTTCATCAAAAGAATTTATCATTCAAAGATAAAATCAAAGAAATCTTCAAGAGCCAAGCCAGCGATGAAGAAGATCTCGATAATGATATGTTGCTGTTTATTGCTGAAGATTAAAGCCGTTTTTTTTTTAATTTTTTTTTTCCTATATGTATTATCCCTTTCATGATTCTCGGTTGTGTTGGTTACTTTTTATGAAGCCCATATATCTGTACACTAGTTTTCAATTTTATTTTTCTGTATAACATATTCTCAGTTATTCATTTTACGTTTATCTTTATTGCATGTTTTGCGAATTATGCTTTCTACAATCTTTTTTTTTTTTATCTGATTTTTTTATATATCTGTTTTTTAATGGTTGGGCGTTTTCACTAAGTTAATTGGGTGTTTGTATGAAGTTTACCTTGTGTTTACCTTTTTTGTTTACTTTTGAAACGTAAACGTAAATGTAAACTTAAATGTAAACAAACAGTAGAGAAGAGCATCCTACGGGTAACACATTCCGCTCAATGCATGCCAGCGAGATCAAAACAAATAGCGCTTTTGTCAAGATCCGAAACTGTCTTTAATCATCGATGGCTGCATTAATTGACTAGACTTGATATACTGTTATTGAAGGGTTTTTTACTTGTCAAAATTGTCCATATCCTCCTTCAATCAAGTCTGACCTGGGGCTTTTGTTTTTTCATAGACACGTTCCTACAGCGCTTGGTTATAACCGGTGATGTCAACAAACGACGAGGAAATCGAATTTAATTCCCACAAGTGGGTGTGGATCAACGACAAGGCTAAAACATTCGTCAAAGGCTACATACTAGAAGAAAACATTGAAGGTGGCAACAAAGTCAAAGTGGCAACGGAAGATGGTGCTCATAAAATTGTAACAAAAGATGAGCTTCAGGATGTAAATCCTCCAAAATTCAACAATGCTGACGATATGGCTGAATTAACTCATTTAAATGAACCTTCGGTGTTGTACAATTTACAAAAACGATACATGAACGATTTCATATACACATACTCAGGCCTTTTCTTAGTGGCTGTTAACCCATATGCGAAGATCCCAATTTATGGCCCCGATTACGTTGATATGTATAATGGGTCTACTAAAAATGACACCAAGCCCCACATTTTTGCAATCACTGAACTAACGTATAGGTACATGTTAGAAAAAGAACAAAATCAGTCAATTTTAGTCACAGGCGAGTCTGGGGCAGGCAAGACAGAGAACACAAAGAAAATCATTCAATATCTCGCGGCAATAACAGCTAGCCAACAGAACAAAAGTGTTGTTGTGGAGGGGAAAGAAGTTCCGGACAACAACAACAACAACAACAACAACAACAATACCAGCGGTGCTAAAAATCTTGCCAATCACGTCAGTTTTGAAGAACAAATCATTCAAGCAAACCCTATTTTGGAATCTTTTGGTAATGCTCAAACTGTACGTAATAATAACTCGTCGAGATTTGGTAAATTTATCAGAATTGAATTTTCAGGAAAGGGAAAAATATCAGGAGCTTATATAGACTGGTACTTGTTGGAGAAGTCTAGAGTGATACATCAGGCGTCAAATGAAAGAAATTACCATATTTTTTACCAATTGCTTACTGGTTTATCCAAATCCGAGAAAGATCAACTTTTCATCAATGATAATGCCAAATCTTTTAATTACTTGAAGCAAGGAAATACAACAATCCCCAATGTCGATGATAAAAAAGAGTTTAGAGACTTGATTCATGCATTTGAAACAATGAATTTTGAAAAAGAGGAATATATTGAGATTTTCAAAACAATTGCGATCATATTGTTGATTGGTAATATCGAGTTTGTGGCCAGCTCTTCTGATAGAGCCCGCTTCACAGATACTTCACCAGTGAAACAGTTCAGTGATTTAGTTGGCATAGACGAGAACCAATTTAAACAGGCTATCATATCACCAAAGGTAAAGGCCGGTAAGGAATACGTCACTCAAAATAGATCAGCAAGTCAAGCCAAATTTTCTCTTGACGCTATCTCCAAGTCTTTGTATGAACGTACATTCAAATTTATTGTTGATAAAATTAATGACAAATTAGATCATTCTTTGAGTACATCAAACTTTATTGGGGTATTAGATATTGCCGGTTTTGAAATTTTCAAGCAAAATTCGTTTGAACAATTATGTATTAATTACACTAATGAGAAATTGCAACAGTTCTTCAATCATCACATGTTTGTGCTAGAACAAAATGAATACATGAAAGAAAACATTAATTGGACATTTGTGGATTTCGGTCAAGATTTGCAAGAGACCATTGATTTAATTGAATCAAATCAAAATCCTATTGGCGTTTTCTCAGTACTTAACGAAGAGTGTATTGTTCCAAAATCATCTGATAAATCTTTCATTAATAAGTTGAATACATTATGGGATAGTAAGAAATCGAGCAAGTTTAAAAAATCTCGTTATGATAATGGTTTTACAATCAAGCACTATGCTGCAGAAGTTGATTATACAACAGATGGATGGCTCGATAAAAATAGAGATCCATTGAACCAAAATGCAGTTGATTTGTTAATGAAAGCTAAAAATATTCATATTGCTAATTTATTTGCTGATGAAGTCTCATCAGAGGAACAAGCGAACATCGCTAACAAGAATGCAGGGCCAGCTTCTAGCAAAAATGGTATGTTTAGAACAGTTGCTCAACGTCATAAGGAGCAATTATCAGATCTAATGACCCAATTATCCGATACGTATCCACATTTTGTGAGATGTATACTACCAAACAACAAAAAGAGAGCACATGAACTTGACAAGAAGTTGGTTCTTGAACAATTAAGGTGTAACGGTGTCTTAGAAGGTATTAGAATTGCAAGAGCAGGTTATCCAAATAGAATTTTTTTCAAAGAGTTTTACCAGCGTTATAAATTTTTGGCTAAAGAACTCCACGTGTTCGGCACTACTAATGATTTTAAGAAAAATTGTGAAATAATTTTAAAATCAATTGATCTTGACGAGACTCAATATAAAATTGGTTTAACTAAAATTTTCTTTAAAAATGGTATTCTTGCACATCTTGAAACCAAAAGAGAAGAAGTTATCAAAGACATATTCATACAGCTTCAAAGTGTATTGAGAGGTACAATTAAACGAAGAATAATAAAGCATGAATTACATAAGGTGCAAGCAGCCCAAGTAATAATGCATAACTTCACCATATACAACGATTTGAAACGTAATGAGTGGTACAATTTGATGATTAAAGTAAAGCCGTTGTTGGACTCTTCCAAACAACAAAAACAAAAACAGCAGGTTCTTGAGCAAGTTAATCATTTCAAGCTGCAAATAGCCGAATTGGAAGATAGTAATAAAGTCATTAGTCAAGAAAAAGCTGATTTAGCTCATGAGATTAAAAAATTGCATGAAACTTTGTCTGCGGAGAGAGCATTGTTAGCTGAAAAGGAGGCTAAGTTACAAGAAACCAAGAAAAAGGAAATCGAGTTAACTAAGTCAATTGACAAAAATAACAAAGATCATGCTCAGCTTAAAAAAGAATACGATGAGTTAGTTGCGTCCAAAGCACTCTTGGACAAGAAAATTGGATCCAGTAAATCTGAATTTGATGAGAAAAACAAAAAGATTGAAGAATTGGAAAATCAAAAGAAATCCTTATCTGATGAAAAAGGTAGATTACAAAAGGAGCTAGCGAGAGCATCACATAAAGCAGAAGATGCTGAAAAAGACAGCAAATCACAAATAGAATTACAAGTAAAAAGTGCCACTACTACTCTCAATTTGGAGTTGAAAAAGTTAACTAATGAAAATAAAGATCTTAAAGAACAATTGATAAAGTTGAAGGAAAGTTCCACTAAGTTAGAACTAGCAAGATCCTCCAAATCAAGAGACTTGGATACGTTGAACAAAACTATTGATACCCAAAAGGCGCAAATTGATCTATTAATAGAAGAGAAGAACAAGATTAATCTGGAATATTCTTCATTAAAGACAAAGTTTGATAAAGCCAATACTGAACTTCAGTCAACTAATTCTAAATTTAAAAAGCTTGAAACAGATGCTTTGGAGGCCAAGAATTTGCTCAAGATTAAAATTGCTGATGATATTAAGTTTGACCGCGGTAAACAAAAATATGACAATGAAATTTTGGAACTCAAACATGCTAAAAAACTTGTTGAACAACAGCTTGAGGACCAAATTGCTAAAAATGAAGAACTTGACAAAAAAGTTGGCAGTTTAGGAAACAGTAAAGGTACTGCTGCTGCTAAATCTCTTGGAGGAGAAGATCAAATTAACTTGTTGGCTGCTTCTACTGATGAAAAGCTTGTTGATGATTATAATAATATGAAACTTCAACTTAACGAGAAAGCAGCTTTACTTATCCATGAATCACAAGAGAAAAAGCGCTTGGAAGAAGAATTAAAACTTTTGAAGACCAGATTAGCGTCGGAATCATTTGATAATCAAAAGTTGAACGCACAGCTTAGAAAATTGAAAAGAGGTTCAAGAATAAATTTTCAAGAAACCAGTTTTAGTAATGATTTCTTGAATCAAAATGGAAGTGATGAAGAGGAAAAAGCTGTCAAGGAAAATGAAAAACTTGTCAGAGAAGTTGCTGAATTGAGAGACGCGCTTGAAATAGAGCGAAAGGCTACTAGAAAAGCTGAAGATTATGCAATGGATTTGCAAAAACAACTCAAAACACCACGCAAAGCCCGCAGTCAACTTATTAATAAATTCAATAATCTTAGTGGTACCAGCAGTTTTGAAGATTTTAACGATATTTATAAAGTAAAATTTGAAAATGCTGACGCAAGGGTGAAAAGTTTGGAAAAACAACTCAAGGAACTTAAAGAACATAGCAGAGGAGCTCTTAGTCCAATTAGGGAAAACATTAATGTCCAGAACGGTGCTGATGGTATTAATGACAAAGACTGGGCTAGGGAGTGTCATGAATTAGCTCATAAATTGAAAGCATCAAAGCAGGAAATTTCCCGTTTAAAGAAAATGTTGCATGAAGCATTAAGCGAAAGAAGTGACAATGGCGATAGGCTGATGGAAGATCCCGATAATAGTAAAGAGTTTATGTTGCAAGAAGAACTTGTCACTAGCAGACTAAGACTTGAATCGTCGCAAACCAAAGTGGATGAATTAACTAGACAGCTTCAATTATTTAAAGAGCGTTCTGATGAATATTTTAACAAGTTGGAAACAGCAGAGCATGCGGTACGTGCTTCCAAGAGATCGGAGAAGTATGCAAAGCAAGAATTAATGGAGGCCAAAGCAGCATTACAGCTGCTCAAAAAAGAGGAAAGATCTACTGAAGCCCATTTTGCTAAAATGAAATTGAAAATCAATCAAATGGAAGCGAAAGTACAAAGCAAAGAAACTGAAATCAAACGTTTGAAGGCCACTCAACAAACCCTAACAGAAGAATTAGAACATTATCGTTTCAAGTTAGTAACGGATTCAAAATATACTAATAACGATAAAAAACTTGAAGAACTCAACAGGCAGCTTAATGAAAGATTAATTATGGAAACTAGTTTGAAGAAAGATCTTAAAGTGCTGAAAATGCTTTTAGAAGACGCAATAAGAGAGAAGGAATCTTATGAAGTTGAGCAAAAAAAATGGAGAAAAGATAAAAATAGAATTCTTGACAAGATTACTGAATTAGAAGGTGATAATACGAAATTCAAACGTTCTGAAAAAGAGAACAAAAAAAAGCTTGAATCACTTTTGCAACAAATCAACACCCTTCATGAAGCCATGGATAAAATGATTAGTGAAAGAGAACTTATTCAAAGAGACAAAAAGGCACTAGAAGACAAATTTGAAGAATTGATCAATAATCATGATTCCAATGATGCGTTATCTATGGTATTAGACCAGCAAAAACAAGAACTTGAAAGAAGCAGAGATGAACTAGAAAATCGTATTAATAATGAAAAGTCATTGAAAAGAGAGTTAATGGAAGAAAAAGAGAAAATTTTGATGGTCGTGGAAGAAAACAAAGGTCTTGAAAATTACATTAGACAATTACAAAAAGATTTGAAAGAATTTGAAGAATCTCAACAAAACGAAGTTAGTGATGAGTTTTACATTAATAGAATTCGTGAACTTGAAGACAACTTGAAAGAATATGAAAAAAATGAAAATAACATTCATATAATGGAGAGATTAGTTAAAGATTTGAAATCTAAGTTGGAGATTGCTGAAAAAGAGAATGCTCAATTAGCTAGTGAGAATGTAAGTGTTGAAAAGAAAACTGAACGATTAAGACAAGCCCTTGAAAAACTTGAAGAGAGCGAATCTAAAGCATCATTGTATGCTAAAAGAGTGGAAAGGGAACTTAAGGAGCAAAAAGAGGCCAAGATGAGATCAGAAATGGATTTGATAACTTGGAAAAATAAATTGAGCAAGTTTACAAAAAGATAGATGTTGCTATGTGGTGGTCGTGACTTTTTTTTTAGAGATATTATTGTTATGATGGACTTTTTATATTTTTTTATAAATTTTTATTCTTATTTTTTGTTAATACTTTACATCAGTTATTCCAGCTTTTAGACTTATAATATTCAATTACCTCTTCATTTCTATGTTTACTATTATTAATTCAGTTATATTGTTAGTTTATTTGTTGTGGTTTTACCATTCTCCACAGAACCATTGCTTACTACAACAAGCATTCGAGGGACAAGTAGAATTGTATTTATTTCAAAGAGCTCAAGGACCGCATTCTGCATTTGGATTTGCTACTGGTCTAGAAAAGTAGTGTCGATTTTGGTAAAAATTACGTTGAAATATGCTCTAAAATATTAAAGAAAGTTATTAAAGATAATGTTAATAAATTTTGCTTTTGGATGGAAATTTGGCGTTAGCTTTGTCTGAAGGCTTAACGTTTTGCTGAAGGGTATATAGCATGTATATATAATCCATAAGAGGGGTGTACGCATATGTATACGTATGTTAATGCTTACTAGTGCATAATTTATGTATTTAATTTCCTCTGTCAAATATTACATAATTACGCTATCAGCTGATAGGTCTAATCACATGATCGAAATATTTCCAAAAAATAATTCCAATTCCGATTGTAGCTCCGCTTGTGCTTGAGGCCAATAGGAGCGATTAAAAAAAACCTTATGTAAGAAAACTTCCTTCCGGCCCGCGTAGGCGTAGCGTAGCCTGCAGAAACTCCATAGTGTAATCGGCTAACACTGACTCTAATCAAAAACACATCTCTGACATGATTTTACAATATTTTACCACTTTGGTAGCCGTTTTGTAACGTCAAGTTCTATTCGCTTCACCTCTTTAACCCTTTCATTTTCCAAATATCTATATCGCTATCACCATAATGTCCTTTTTAGCATCTAGATCCCTTTTAGGCTTATCTAAAAAGCCTATGCAAGCCACTCTCTCACCAGCTTCAATAGCAGCATCATTGACCAACAAGAGAACCTTCATCAAAACTATTCCGCAACCACCAGGCTATATTGTCGGCACAGTTAATGATGCCTACGTGCCTCCAAAGCCATCTAAAGTGCACGGCTCAAGACACTGGACTTTTGAAAGACTTGTTAGCGTTGGGTTAGTTCCTCTTACAGTAGCTCCATTTGCCTTTGGATCAATAACTCCATTTGCTGATTCTATTCTTTCTGTATTGTTATTGATTCATTCTTACACTGGGTTCCAATCTTGTATTATTGATTATATTCCAAAAAGAGTTTATGGATGGGTGCATGGTGCTGCCATGGGATTATTGAGTTTTGGTAGTGCTGTTAGTTTGTATGGGATTTACGTTTTGGAATCGAATGATATTGGGTTGACCAGTATCTTTATGAAATTGTGGTACTGAATGGGTCTCAGAAAAATATAATAAAATTTAAAGCTGAATCACGTTTAAGATAATATTATTAACTGTTACAATACTTTTTACATACGCTTTCCCGCTCAGCTATACATACAACACAAACACATTGACAGCCAGCGAGTTTTTCCCCGGATAACCAACTGTATCTCCTCGACCATGAACAGTTTTGTTCGATTTAGAAAGTATTTCCGAGAAATAGAGGGATGCTTTGTTCTGTTTTAATTTATGCTTTTCTCTTTGCTTTTTATTTTTGTTTTTTCCATCTTAGATCATAGTTACCAGTACATGTATGCTGTACTATAATAAATTGTTGCGAGTGCTGAGAAAATCGAAG
>JXWR01000115.1_pt1 | contig 14411 bp, 6 predicted proteins | sample 315541 | NCBI WGS metagenome assembly JXWR01 (sample SAMN03273951, study PRJNA271842) | soil metagenome | isolation source: rice field ambient CO2 | place: India: CRRI Experimental farm Cuttack,Odisha-753006 | collected 2013-12-17
AATAAATTGATATTGTGTGTGAGCTAATGGGCAACTTTAGTCTCCGAAGATCGTTTCTTGTTTTTCTGTGTAACTAAATAGTGCTAAACGTATAATAATATTTTCACAACCAGGAGGAGTACATTAATCTATCTAACAACGCTTTTGAACTTGTCCAAATGTCCTGTTGTTGTTGAGGAGGCAGCCTTCTCCTCATCATCGAGATGTATTCTAAGTTATCAATCGTACTAGTATTTGTTCGCCATTACTTCTTATCTCTGTTAATCACATTACCCCTAATACGCGTCTTTACCTCAATGTTTTCCTACTCATTAGGTTCACTTTACGTTTCCCGTCTTCTTCACATCATCGTTTCTACATCTTAGTCTCCTGCCTCTCGCTTCTATATTTTTTTTTGATATAAACAACTAGTAAAGCCAATCATTTTACCACTTTATAACTTGATAACTTCACACTTTAAATTCTTTAGAATTATCTTAACACCGAAGACACTCGTACTACAGATACAAAGTACGCTTATAATAGCGGTTGTTTCAAGGCACGCTGCGCCGCAAATTTGTAATGAGTCTCCACTTCCTTTGTGAAGTTTGGGCAAAATGACTCGGAAGTTCGTAGCCACAGCAACAGCAATATGTTAGAGTGCAAGTGATATTCAACTCATTCAACTACTAGTAACGTACTCTATCTTCTACTTTATTACTCTCACGTTACGTATGTTATTACTACTTGTTATGCCTGCGAATTACTTTAATGCTAATCTGCACCTTTGTCATGATGGGGCCTAGTGCCTCCACTTGCGTAACTAACACCAAAAACAGACAATATTTACAAATGGAACTAAAGAAAACAGGCTAAGTGCAAATTAAGGAAACCAGAAGCAAAGAAATGTTTTAAAGAATGACTTAAAGAGAACTGCAACAATACAGTACAGTTATATAGATAAATAGAGCTTTCTTCTCTTTACCAACAAAAATATCAATTCACTACTTTATATAACTTTACAACTTTATATAACTTTACGACTTTATTGTTTAAACAAAAGAGTCTACAAGATATTTTGATACAATATCTCTCACTCATTAGACTAGAATATATTGTTTGTCAGTTTACTTTTATCTCTTAGTAACCAGAACCAGCTTTTCTTAATCACTAGCGAGGCCACTTCAGAGTCTGGCAGATATGTCATGAAAAATAAAATAAGCTTGCTGGTTCTTCTATGTTACTGGTTATTATCGCACTTCGTTGCAGGCTGCTTAAAATGGAACTTCGATACTTCTTATAGCATAATCTTATGAGTTTCCGCTGCCAGCAAGCGAGTTATGTCATATAAATTTTACATTTCCGTGGTCGGCGCACGTAGCTGATAGTATGTCTAAAGAAAGCATGGTTTTCACCATGTGAGCACCTCTAAGAGTAAAAAAATAGAAAGAAAAAGAAAGAGAACTTTGACGTTCTTTTGTACCGCAAAAAAAGGAACTACAAACTCTTTTCCAAGAACTTTAATGCTACTCTCTAAACTCATAGCATTATTAACTGGTTCGTAATATTTTTTTGTATTTCTTCTCCCTTCTTGTTATCGTTTTTTTTGTTTACCGTAGCCGTATATTTACGCCTGTTCTTTTATCTATTGCTGCTATTGTTGTTGTTTTTATGTTCTTACATCATAGTTACACCACAGCTACACCACCCTTACACCACATCTATTTTGTTTTTGCTCTTATTTGTTAGAAGCAATATATACGTAAGCACAAATAAGAGTAATAGCTTATATAAACTTTGTAGGTTAACAAAAACTGAGGCAAATGACGAAAACTCATTGAAGGATGAAATATCTTGAAACTTCGATGACATCTTGTAGTATGCAAGAGAATGCGTGAATCAAGCACACATGCATAAACTGTCCTTTCTTTATAGCTGCATATATATGTGGACTCATGCATCAGTGTTACCCTAAGGAAATCTGTGAGCCTTCAGGCGTCCCCACTAAAACGGGGTTCCACACCCCAAATTGAAGACCAGGGCATCTAAAGAACAGTTAATCTTTTTAGGGCATTTTGGGGAAGGAATAACTTTCAATGGAACGTAGTGATCCTTGGTGGAGGTGTACTAAATGCAGCAATCTGCGTCTCACCGCAGCTTCGAACACCTAAGACAGAAAAAAACGCCGCCAGCTCTTCATGCTGCTGTGTCACCAAAAAAATAAAATAAAATCAATTACATAAAACTGCAAGCAAATAGAACACAGACGAGAAGGTTACTGCCATCCATTTGGATCTCAACCTACCGTATAGTATCTCTTAAAGCCAATACCTTCGAGTTCAATTTTTTTTTTTTTTTTTTCAACGGTTCCGGTTTTTAGCCCCTCAGTGTAGCCAATTTCAGACCTCCTGTTCGGATCATAAGCTCGTATTGGAATCACTATACAATTACATCAGCATCATCATACTATATCGTTACTCGTCTACGAAAATAAAGGAAATACGAAGCTAGTACAAAGTCATGTATCGTCCCCCGTTTTCCAACAACAGAAAGACAAGTTCAAAGTCACCGATGCTCAAGTTGAACACAAATTTCAACAATGGCACCGCAGGCTCGCTATCTACCAACCCACCGGTGTTGGCGCTAAACACATCAGTGATAGGTCATAGCTCATCCAACAGCACCTTTGTCAGCAACAAGCAAACTCCACGGTTGCGTATAATAACGAAAAATGATTCTGCCAATCCAGACACCAGCAGTAGTCAGGATAGCTTAGGAGGCGTCTCGAACAGCAATATCCATACCCATACCACTGCTAACTCCAATGGCGCTAATATCAACAACAACACCACCACCACCAACAACAACAACACTAACAACAACACCACCAACACCACCACCAACAATAACAATAACAATAACAACAACAACAACAACAACAACAACAACAACAACAACCATAGCAATGCAAGTTTTAGCACTCAAAGACGCTCCATTAGCTTGTCTATAACAAATGCCTATTCTCCAACGCCTTCGACCTCCTCTACTGGTGAGCCCAGCCCAAGTGTGTTCAGTACGGAAATTTTGGAAGAGGTAGGAGCAGGCAATAATTCAACTGGGTCGCTGGAAGATGTGTCAAATAGCTATAGCGATTTACGGAAGTCTTATGAATACTCTGCTCAGAGGAACAATGTCTATGAGGTTGGCTCTCATGATGCTAGCTCATTGAGCTCTTCATTTAATAATTTGACAATGGATACAAAGAGCGATTCAAATACCCTTAAAACGAATTTATCGGTACCTCGGCTAAGAAGAAATTTTTCGAAGAGTATGGAGTTTGTTATAAACAAAAGCTTCAATGAGCTTGAAGAAGAAGATTGGAAGAAATTGTTTATTCGCAGTGAAATTTGTGAGTCAAGTATCTTGGGCGAAGGTGCTGGTGGATCAGTATCTAAGTGCAAGCTAAAAGAGCATGGAACCGTATTTGCGCTCAAAACTATCACTGCAAGTCCAAATCCAGAATTCCAAAAGCAGATTCTAAGAGAATTGAAATTCAACAAAAGTTGTGATAGCCCATATATCGTTAAATACTTTGGCACTTTTTTGGATGAGCAAAATTCACGCATTTGTATTGCTATGGAATATATGGGCGGTCGTTCGCTTGATGCTATTTATAAACGCGTCAAAAGTATGGGTGGTCGTATTGGCGAAAAAGTTTTAGGTAAAGTGGCTGAAAGTGTGCTTCGAGGGCTTTCCTATTTGCATAGTAAAAAAATTATTCATAGAGATATCAAGCCACAAAATATTTTGCTTAATGAAGCAGGAGAAGTGAAATTGTGTGACTTTGGAGTTAGTGGGGACGTGATAAATTCATTAGCGACAACATTTACCGGCACTTCTTATTATATGGCTCCAGAAAGAATAAAGGGTGAATCATATACTGTCACATCGGATGTTTGGTCGTTGGGGTTGACTTTGTTAGAAGTGGCTCAGGGTAAATTTCCATACAATAATAAAATAGATGGAGATGAAGCTAGTAATAATAGCGATGAGGGAGGAGATAAAACAATTCCATTAATGCCTATAGAGTTATTGAGTGCAATATTAACATTCACGCCGGAGTTAAAGGACGAACCGGAGAAAAAAATTAAATGGTCCAAGAGTTTCAGGTCGTTCATTGACTATTGTTTAATTAGAGATCCTAAATCTAGGGCTAGCCCGAGACAAATGTTGGACCATCCTTGGATTATTGGTCAGATGAAGAAGACTGTGAGAATGGATAAGTTTGTCCAAGAGTGTTGGGCTGAGGTATAGCTAATAAATGATACTTATCAAGGTGTATTCAAGTTGCGAATTGGTATGTCGCTTTTGAAAATTCTACTTTTTTCATGTAGTGCAACCAGCAGCAGTTTAACCTTACACATCATATGTGTTTTAAAATTCCAAGTTTTGACTACACGAATGTTCAGCACTTAATGCATATACTGTAGCGCGCAGAACGATGGCTGGTCTTTTGACCTTCAAAAACATTTCGCGTAAATGTTAGTGGTAATTAATAACTATTTAAGTTTCCCATTCTGGCAGTGCCAATGCCTATTTAGTGAACGTTTCCCAATAACTTGACCATCTTATAATACTATAGCAAAAAGAGAAAGTAAACTAGGAGTTTGATTCAGTCAATTATGGGAACATTTAAAAAAAATTACCATCTTCTTTTAAATCTAGAGTTACCCCTTTTAAGCTTGTATCTTTTGAAATTGTTGTTAATTCTTGGTCTTGTTTTGGCCTTCCCATCCTTGCCACTATCATTAATAGCAATACCAGCCTTTTCATTATGAGAAGCACGTATTATTGCTTGGACGTCATCGTCATCGTATTCATCACCAGAGTCAGAAACATATTCTTGTTGTTCATCAAAATCATCAATCTCTTCTTCCTCATCCAGCTCATCGTTCTCTTCACCGAGTTTTTCTCCCTTTCTGTCTGCATTGGAAATATTGTTATTGTGGCCCTTTCCTATTTGGTTATCTTGCAAAGCTTGGATCATCACCTTAACCTCTCCTTCATCAATGATCTTCTCCTCCTCTAAACTTTCACGGCCTCTTATTTTAACACGGCGGGTTTGTCTTTTTGGTCTTTTTTTCTTTAACCAGTACGCAGTCTTGTGGTTTTCATTCGTCACGTATCCATTGCCATCATTATCATTGCTATTCCCTTTATTACTATTTCTTCCAGGTTTAGTACCATACTCACCAATGTCACTAAGCTCATCCAAATCATATTCAAACCCGTTAACTGCTCTTCCCATTTCTCCTACAAGATCCACCCTATCACTTTCTAAAAATTCACTGTTACCTTCACTGAGACAGTACCTATTGTGGTTATATTTAGAATTAATAAACTCTTTAGCTTCTTGTTGTTCGACTTCAAGTAATAATTGTTGTTCCTTGCGATCCATCTCAATTTGCATGCGAACTTCTTCGCATTCTGCGCTGCTTTGAAGGTCTTTTTTGATCTCTTGCACTTCGTTGAAGATCTCACTAAGGGTTTTGCGCCTAATGCTTTTGCTGCTACGACTTTGGCGGGCCACAGAATCAATTGTCGTTGATATTGTGGCATTGCTTGTGGAAGGGACTAAAGATGCTGAAGAGAGAGTGGAGACTAAAGAACTAAGCCTTTTCTCACTTTTCAGCACTGATGGAGAAGCAAATTCAGATGATCCAGTGGTAGTTTTTGTTGGTGTGGTATTTCCGACAATGTTATTAATTGTCTCGTAGTCGTTATTGTTGTCGACTTGCTTGTAGCCATTGGCACAGCCATTGGTATTGACATCATAGTAGTTGTTGCATTTGATAGTGGTTGCCTTTTTTGATGGAGATATGGCATTTATTACTGGTTTGAGAAGTACAGTGGCGCCCTGACTAAGATATAATGGAGTGCTCTCCACGTTATTAGATTGTATGTTTTGAAAAGTTCGCTCAAATGTAGCAGATGGAGTTTTAATTTTGGTGGGCGATAATATCAAGCTTTGATGAAGAGGAGTTCTTGTAGCTGTTGAAGCTGATGGAGAGACAATTATACGCTTATTTATTCGATTTTCTGTTGGGGTAGCATATTTCTTTAAAGTAACGAAAGTTTCTTGACTGGGTTGCCTGAATTGATTACCACTATGCTTAGTCTCAGTATTGCTGTTACTACTTTTGGGCTTAATATCTTGAATTTTAGATTTTTTAGCTAGATTCTTGGTTTGCTTGATAATAGGTTCACCGTAGTTTTCTTCCTCATCGTCACTATGTATCTCGCCAAAGTCTAGTTTTCGTTTAATTGACGGTGTAATTATAATTTTGTTTAGGTTTGGCGAGCCAGCAATATCTTTAGTAGGCGTTCTTTTGAGCGGAGTTTCAGGCTGGCGAGCATCGCCATCACCAGAATTACCTAGGCTGGCTTCAATTGTCTCGAAAATACCTAGTAGCCTACCGTTGAGCTGTGGAGTAGGTCCAATCTCCGCAACTTGTTTAATTGGTGAAGCCATGAAATTTGAGTCATTTAGAGTTCTATTAGGAGAGCTTTTGGCGGGTGTTAAAAGCGCGGTCTTAGCGTTGTATAAGGTACCACTTTGGTTGAACGTTCTAGTACCTTGGTCTTTGATCTTCTCATGCTCATGTATATGACTGTGACGAGAAGACCGCTCTTTTGATGATTTGTGGTGGCTGCTCTGTGCACAATGCTTATATGATGATGATTCTGCTGATGGCAGCGACAAGCTTGCTAGTTTTAAATGCTTGTATTCTTTATATTTAGTCTCTATTGTCGGTTCTGCTTTGATATCTGCTTTACATGGTTTGCGCTGATACTGATTGTAGAACGCGTTTTCCCATGATTTTAGACTGCGTTTCAAGGTTTCCAACGAGGACATGCTGAAATATTTACTAACACTGATAGAACTTTAAGAAACAGTGTTATTCGGAAGTCAAAAAGTTCAGAATATAGTTAAGTTCAAAGTAATGGAAAGAAAGTGCACCAAAAAATATTTTTTTATGGTTTGTTTTTATTTACTTTTTACTATATTTTTCAGTGCTCGTGTTTCGCGAATCATTCAATAAGTAAAAAATATGAAAAAAAAAGACGCGTCGTATGGGAAAAAACGGCCACTTTGGGTTTCCCGGCTAGCTATATAAAATAGTGACCGGGTATATTGTGGGTATGAGCACCGCTCCTTTTCTTTTCTTTTTTTTCTTTTCTTGTTTTCCGTCTGAATATTTCACGGTGAAGCTGGGATCGAAGACTAAATCTCCCAAGGTTAATTGACATAGCACCAGAGATACACAGCACTGATTCCTGGATCCACAACACCGAAAATGCTTAGAAATGCTATTTCCAGAAGGCTGCTATTTACATTAAGCAGTTGCTCAAGTGTAACCCAAACTGTGAAGACAGCTACCGTTTCTAATCAGAGAAGACTATATTCAGACAGCTCTAACCTCGATGAGGTGCTGATTGCTAGACAGTCCGATAATGTGGAATCAAAGTCAGTTGGTCAACCAAATAGTAGCATCACTCTGGGAACTCGAACTGAAGTATTAAATGACGGAAGTAGTGTGCTTACTGAACGTCCAAAAAGTGAAACAGTCAATTTAGATGTGCAGGAAAGCGCGACTGTTTCTGACAGCAACACTTTTACTGTTGATAATGAAGAAGTTCCATGGTATATGCGTGACGAGCAAGTGCAATCTAGTTTTGCCGCTCCAATTCACCAATTTGAAATGCCATTACTTCCTTCCAATTCTCCTAAATCACTCGAGACAATAGTCAAGCATATGGGCACAAAATTATCTCTTGAAGACATTATAATTTTTGACATGTCCACGGTTGATCCAGAAAGCCGCTTGGCTGCTGCTGATCTTGCTAAATATATGGTGATTTGCACCGCCAAATCCAACAAACATGTTTTGAAAGCTAGTACATTGCTTTATAAAGAAGTTAAAAAACAGTTTAATCAAGTTCCATTGATTGAAGGGTTGCTGAAGGAGGCTAGTGGGAAATTGTCAGCCAAGAGATTGCGTAAAAGTGTTAGAAAACAAGGTCAATCAAATGTGGATGGATACTACGGGGATGCATCATCGATACCGAACTCCTGGGCAATGCTCGAGACTCAAGTGGATGATATTTGGGTACATGTTTTAACCAAAGAAAGAAGAGAAGAATTGAATTTGGAACTTCTTTGGGCAAGTAAGCTGGAAAAGTACAAGTACAGGAGAGAAACAAGATTGGAAACTAAGGAAAATGATGATATTTTTGCAGGTGTTCGATACTATCATACACAGACTGATAAAACCTTACTGAATACAACAAAAGAATGGCAATTGCAGAGGTTTATAACCAAGCGGTTAATGTCAACTGGCCAAGCGTCTCAGACAGTTGATTCAGTGAGTGCGCCTGCTAGTATAACTTTCAATGAAACTTTTTCATTAATCAAGAAACTTAAAACACAATCAAAGCAAGACATAGCTTCATTATTTAAGCGTTCACGGCCATTAACTAAACCCTTTTCTAAAGAAGATATTCAATTATTTGAAAACAGAGAAGCAAAAGAAATTGTACTCAGAGTGGTATCTCTGATTGCCATTAATAGTAAATCCGAACATTACGAAGTATTGTACAGCTTTTTTGACATTTTATTCCAGTCAGATCGCAACATTGTGGACCCACATTGTTTGAGTGATATTTTGCAATACAAATTTGAGCCAGTCACTGAAAATGATGTCTTGAGACTTGTTCAAAGTTATATAAGCTCATTTGGCCGTGCACAAAGTATTGAATTGTTTGACTTGTCAAAAGAATACATGCAAATCATTGATAATTTATTGGGCCGATTTGCAATGCAGGGCAATGAACTCGATTTGACAAATGTGAAACAACAACAAATCTTCATCAAATTACTAGAAATGTTGTCGTTTGGTGGGAAAAAGCAACTGTTGACGGTTGATCAAGTAACGAATGAAACACTAAGAATTGCTGATTGTGTTAGCGGCGGTGTTAGTCAATTGCCATCAGATGCAAGTAAGGCAGACAGTAACGAGTCAACAGGTAAAGTGAATCCAAAACTTGGTAGCGTTGTCATGATTATTCAAGCAAACATTGAGAAAACATTGCAAAAGATCCGGAATCAGCAAAGCGAAAGCAGTCAAGTAGCACAAGCAGAGTTGGAAAGGTTTATCGCATTTAAGAACGAAATCTTATCGGTGGCAATGACAACATACGCAGCCCATGGGCACTGGCAAGACTTTTGGGCATTGTGGAAGAATAATAAATTAAATATCTTCAATAATTTGTCGATTGCTACAGAAGCAGATGCTATCACAGCAGCACCAGCGGAACAATATCCATACTATGATACTAGACCTTGGGGCTATTTCTTTACGATATGCCTCTTGCTGAATAATGTCAAAATAATGGACGACGCGTTAAATTATTGGATGACGAACTACAGACAGTACAATTTGGCAGTTGATTTGCCATTGAAAACAGCAATTTTGAAAGTTTTGAGCAGATTGGATCCAGAAGGGAGAAGCTACCAGATGGTGAGAAAAGAGTTGCAGGAAGTGTAATATAGTTGTACCTACGTATAGCCCTGATGAATTGATGCGAGTACTTTTTAGAACTTCTTTAGTTACTACTTTGAAAATTAGTCGTTGCGACGCAACTGAGAATTAGCCTCTCTTTATACATCTCCAATTTTTTTTCATTATTTTTGTGGTTACCCGAACGATAGGTTCGATTCTAGCTAAGGAAGTTTTTTTTGTTTTAATTTGGAATTTTTGATTTGATCTTGAATTTGATCCTCGATGAGCATCTTTTTTTTTCAATATAACAATATTATACAAATAGTTTACCGAGCAGTATACCAATCATGTCTCGTCAAGGAGGGAAAGCAAAACCATTAAAGCAACCGAAAAAACAAAAGCAAGAGATGGACGAATCTGATGTCGCATTCAAAGCTAAACAGAAGGCAGATGCCGCTGCCAAAAAGGCATTGATGGAAAAAGCCAAGCAAGGTGGGCCTTTGGTGAAGGGGGGTATTAAAAAGTACGTACTAGAAGCAACTACTACAGATGATATTTGGGAGTGTTTATACAACAATATATACTCAACGGCGAAGACAAGGTAGAGTGGTTTGTACTAACATGTTAAACTAGGTCTGGCAAGAAATGAGGAGAAAACAGCTGAAGATGCCGTATTGCGAGCCCTGCTGGTAGCGATGTCAGATGACCTGTTGTGTGACGCGGCGGGTGGCGGCTAATCGTAGGTTACTGATATATTTAACTGATTATCATAGTGATAGAAAGTCTATTGTGTTTTTATCATTTTAAGTGCTTTGTAGCCCTGTAGCTATTCTTGAATCAGAACCATGGTTTCTACAAGGAGCCAGTTTGCGTGTTACTGCATCGTATGTTGTATCTACTGTTTATTGTTGGAAAGTTCACAGTGATGGGCATTAGTTCGTACCCCTCCCTTATTTTACACATTAAGTTATCGGCCAAAACAAGAATCACCATCACTAACCTGCTTTTTGTACTAGATTAGCAATATCCTCGCCTTTGGCTGCATAACCAATGCTTTTCTTACCAGACCCACTTTTTTGTCTGCTTGTGTGTCGTTATCTAGTGGTCTCAATGTAATTGTTTTTTCCAACTGGTTGATCTTACTATTCATGATTGCTGGCAAGTTTCTCCAGATTTTATTATTTGGAGAGCTCCGCATCATCGAAGTCGAACATGTATATGAAAGAATAGGATACACGTTGACCACAAGTTTGATAGCTCTTGCCACTTTCAAAAACGATAATGTTTTACTATCGGGCAGCTTGGCGGTCTTTTGTTTGACCACCAGAATATTCCACTGGATATTGATTGATCGTATTGATTCTCTTTTCCAGGTTAATGACGAGCACCAGTTACATGATCTTAAGCGGATCTTTCTCAACAGAATCATTTTGTCTACAGCATTCTTTTTGGTGGTGGACTACAAGTTCATTTGCTATTGCATTGAACATTCATATGAGAGGTCCACCGATGTTTATATCTCATTTGGTTTTGAAGTAGGCATGCTTTTTCTAGATATTGTCTTCAACATCGCCAAAGCTGGCATCAATGTTGCAGAGATTGTTTACGTGTTGTGGCATCCACAAGAAGAAATTTTGGAGTCCAAAGGTTTCTATTTACAATTGACAGAATTAGCCCACGGTTTGTCTCAAGTGTTGATCAACTGCTTATTATTTGTAATATTTTTGGGTCCTGACCATTTCCCATTCCACATGATCGGTAGCTGTTGGGTATCAATATCGAAATTCTACAAGAAAATGACAGATTTTATTCATTTTTTGAAAAATGCCAAGCGACTTGATAACTATTTGGAAAATGCTGTGGAAGCCGAGTTAGAAGGAAGTAATAGTTTATGCATTATTTGCCGTGAAGATATGACCACCGAAAGCATTCCTACCGGCCACCGTTTGCGTCCAAAGAAATTAAAATGTAATCATATTATACATTTGGGATGCTTGAAAAGTTGGTTAGAAATTTCTCAATTATGTCCAATGTGTAGAGCAAAAGTGTTTGATGATGATGCTACTGCCAGAAACACTAGTTTAGATACATCTACTAACAACACCATTGCCACTGCCGCGACTGCCGCGACTGCCGCGACTACAACCACAATCGCTACAACAGAAAACAGTGTTACACAGCAAAGCGAACAGAATAATGGTAGTGTCTCGGTACTGCCATCAAACTTAGGCTCACAAAGTCACTTCGGTGAAACAACAAGAAGTGATTCTCGACACCGCGAAGATGATAGCACAAGTGTCAGTATGCATGACTTTTTTGAAGATAAATATAACTCAGAGTTCAGCGGCGGTGTTTTCAGGTTGCCTGTGAACTCCTTGCTTCCTACTGATTGGACGGTGCTACCGTTGCAGGTTACTGGCGGTGAAACAAAAGTATACTTGAATGATAATGACTGGGCAAAGTTTGAGATTAAAGATGTTAATGAGGAATCTATTTCAACAAAAACCTATACTCATAAGGGAAAAGAGAAACTAAATGATCCGGTTGCGGAAGATACTGCGACGGCAACAACGACGGCAACAACGGCCACTACCGCAAGCATTACTGCCAATCTGCAGTTTAGTGTTGACCTTAAACTATCCGAGATGAGCAAGAGAATTAAAGATTTGGAAGACGCCCTTAGTGAACTCAAGCAAAAGCACCAGACTGAGCAGGCGAAGCAAACGAAGCCCGAGACACAGGCCGCGTAGTATAACTCACTAAAAATTGTATATGCACTGTATATACAGCACATAATACCAAGTATATGAAGTAACGACTAGCCACGAAGATGCTTCTTTACAGCCGCATCATCGTAGCCTCTCTGTCTTGAGAAACCCGGTTGTGACTGACTCAGTTGAAAATCGAAAATGACAGATTTGAGGTCACGAGCCCTGGAAAGCTGTCATGAAGCAGAAAAGCCGCAAAATAAGGAGAAATCGCAGAAAACAAATCCAAAAGCAAAGGCAGATGAAGTTCCCTTCTAAGTACTTACTGCCACAGACACACCAACAAAAAACGGCCACCACAGCACCAACAAACATATTCAGCTTCCAGCAAGAACCAAAATTTATTTTAGGCGCAGTCATTGAACTATACAATTGTTTCTATAGTAGGGCGCAGCATCTTTTGTACTGCTCAGAATTCTAGCAATTGACAGGATAGCAATCAAATCATTCAATACAACAGCGAAAAGTATACTTGGAACAATGGCTCCTCCACCGCCAACTTCATCGTCTTCAAATAGCTCTTCAGCAGCAGGCAATCTCAAGCCGCAAATTCCAGGTCAACCTGCTACCACTGCAAGAAAGACATCCATTGTTGACATGCTCTCCACTCCGCCAGCGCTAAATTCGGGGGATCAAGAACTTATTGAACAATCTATTGCGTCCACCAGTTTATCGAGAAATGGATCCACTGCATCGTCACTAGTCTCATCCTCAACGACAGGCGGCAAAGAAATAGACAGTAGCAGCAATAGAGATTGGCAAGATGTTTCATTAACAGAATTGGTTGAAGAAGGTAAATTGATCTTTATTAATGGTAATATTCCAATAGAAGAGGCATTTAAGAAGTTAAATAGTCATAATTTGACATCCATACCTGTGGAGGAATTTGAAAATGATATCAATTGTATCACTTTTGACTACGGTGACTTGAACACATATTTACTTCTCGTTTTGCACAAGATTGTCTTTGATGTGAATGAGTTAGATTTGGATCCACATTTTCAGCTCAATGACACTCCAAATAATCTAATCACCGCAATCGGACAAGGTAAACAAGTGCCGGTAAAGTTTGTTTGCCAACTAACCAACAAAAACCCATTCATAAAGCTTAATGAGAATTTAGACACGCTTTCACTGGTGGTAGGGATATTGGGTTCTGGTGTGCATAGAGTCGCTATAGTTAATAATGCAAACAAAATTACCGGCATATTATCACAAAGAAGATTAATTAGATACCTATGGGATAATGCTAGACGTTTCCCATCGTTGGATGGTTTGTTGCAAACACCTTTAGATGAGCTCGATGTCGGATCAAGTAATGTGATATTTGTTTATGGTGACCAGCCGTTGATTGATGCATTACTTATAATGTACGAAGATCATATATCTTCAGTAGCGGTTGTGGACAGACAGCATCATTTATTGGGTAATATCTCCATAACTGATGTCAAACATGTTTCTAAAAGCTCACAGTCTTACTTGCTTCAAAAATCATGTTTGCATTTTGTCTCCGTTATTCTCAATTCAAGAGGACTTGAAGATGGCCAAGATTCTTTCCCAATTTTTCATGTTTTTCCAAATAGTACTTTAGGAAGGGTTATTGCCAAGTTGGTGGCAACTAAAGCTCACAGATTGTGGATTGTGAAGCCACATAATACGAACTCTTTTTCATCTCCTACAAAACCATCCATATCATCAGCATCTTCCATGGGCTCAAGCTCAACAGATTCAAACGCAGACCCTGCTAATGCTAATTTGAGTACTAGTTTCCTTAACTTAAAACCAGAAGTGTCTGGTAGAGCAGGAAAATTGATTGGTGTGGTTTCATTAACGGACATTTTGGGTTTGTTTGCTCGTAAAGCAGGAAACAAAACTATTGATCCACATGCCGCTAGAAAACAAAGACGTAGATCTTCTAGTTCTGCTAGTTCCCGATCCATGAAAAGTTTGGAACAGCTCAGAAGAAGTTCCAAATCTTCCGAAGTTCGTTGAGCTATTGCCAAATTCTGCAAAGTTTTTGTTGCTTATCCATATTTTTTATCGTTCGGCTTTTAACAAAATGAAACACTAAAAAATTAACAAAAAAAAAAAAAAAAGAGAG
>JXWR01005761.1_pt1 | contig 14405 bp, 5 predicted proteins | sample 315541 | NCBI WGS metagenome assembly JXWR01 (sample SAMN03273951, study PRJNA271842) | soil metagenome | isolation source: rice field ambient CO2 | place: India: CRRI Experimental farm Cuttack,Odisha-753006 | collected 2013-12-17
TCAAACAATCTTAATATTAGATAAATAGTTTCCTTTGTATCTATTAACATCGATGAACCCGTGTTTTCGATATTTTTTTTAATTAAATATCCTATACCTCTTAGTGAAAAAGCCTGTATTGGAGAGAAAAGACCAAATACTTCATCTACTAGTGGAGTGGTGGCTAGAAATGAATCTGGACTTTGTGATTTAACCATTTGGTCTGTCCAAAAGGAGAACCTCGTCATGTGTATTTTATTTCTATACTTGTTGGTTAAAAGATACGTTTCTATCGATCTTTGTGGGCGAGGAGAGAAACTGGAAAGCTTGGGGTAGTTTATTTCGGGATTCCAACTGTTAATCAGGTTATTCAACTGCGACTTCGTTTTATCAATCAAGAGCTGAGTGTCATCACAAGGCGGCAGAGCGTACAAATTTGTCAGAATATTTTGATACGTAACCAGTTGATTTTGATATTTGGAATCATCTTTAAAGAGAATATTATTATCATTAGTAGGATTATTGGAAGTATCAGGAGCATGCGTCGCACTCGGAGAGACTGGAGTCTGTATCAGGTCGTTCATCAGTTTGAAGTAATATTGATTATCTAGCTTAATCGCAGTGTCCAGATGCTGTACATCTGCTGAAGCCTCTACATTGGCGTGGGAAGAGGGTGGAGCAACAGCTGTAGTAGGCAAAGACTGGGAACTATCCTCCTTCTGCGGTAAATGTTTTTTTAGGAATACACACGTACAATCGTAAGAAATGCAGTTGGTACATGGATATTTACCTGTGCATTTGATTTTCCTTTTTCTGCAATTGACACATGCTGTCGAAACTTTTGATCTAGTTGATTTCTTCACTTTCATTGCGGTCACGCAATAAGAAAAAATTAATAAAACTGCTGATGCAGTTGTCGCCTAAGACCTATGGTTGCTTTGGAAGGCTCCTGAAGACACAAACACAGGAAATACATAAATACATTAATGAGATTCTATAACAGTATCTACATATTTGCATTCTAAGACTCACTGTGATAGTTCATTTATTATTCCGCGGAAAGTCCGAGCGGCAGAGGAGGCAGCTCCGCGGAAACAAGGGCAGCGCCTGTTGTTCTGGAAGAAAATGAAAAGTGAAATGCAGTTGTCGTGGAAATAATGGCTTTACCTGAAAGCAGCAGAGCACGGTGTTAACAAGGAATAGCTGAGAATGAGTGGAAGTAATATGGGATACTATGACGTACTCGCAGGGCTTTCAGCGCTGGAAAAATCATCCCAGGTAGTGTTCAGTGCGACTGAGCTTCAACAGCTTACGCAACAATCTCATGCTACCGACAAGGGCATAGAGGGCAGTGAGAATAGTAAAGCGAAGGTATCCAAGCCCAAAAGAGTAGCTGTACATGGTTACCTAGGCGGTAAAGTGTCGCTCGCCGATGCGGCACAGGTGGAGTATGAAGTAGGCCATTCACTGCTGGGCAGTTATGTGCCACGCCAGCAGTTGGAAGCCCTGTCAAGTGTCGACTTTTCGCACCATTTCCACCGCACATTAGAATGCAAAGCTGCTCTAGAGACACACGATGTTTTTCTTGCCGGCGCAGGACAATTGTCTCTACCCTTCCAATCACACATAGAGAGCCCCAGGAATAGCGAGGCTAAAAGGAAAAGAAAAGTGATAATATGCAAACGGTGTCAATCACGATTTATAGGTCCCCATAGGCGGTCTCAACTTAGAGAACATGCCTGCGTAGATTAAACCATGTAATTGATAGAGGTAGAATGTTGCTTCGTAGAAAGTGACGATACGATTCCTAAAAGGGGCTTCCTTCCACTCATGCGAAATCGAGATACATCAGACGAAAACAGAACGAATATTTAGCGCATATATACTATGTATATCTATTGCAATCCTAAAAGAAGGGATAGTGTAACATAGCCAAGGCGACAGAGTGTGTTATATACAAAAGAGCTAGAGTATGACTGTGTTTCTGGGCATCTATAGGGCCGTCTATGCCTATGAGCCGCAGACACCAGAAGAACTGGCCATCCAAGAAGACGATCTGTTGTACCTCTTACAGAAGTCAGACATTGACGATTGGTGGACAGTAAAGAAAAGAGTCATTGGTTCCGATAGCGAAGAACCGGTGGGTCTAGTGCCCTCCACTTACATTGAAGAAGCTCCTGTTTTGAAGAAGGTAAGAGCCATTTATGATTATGAACAGGTGCAAAATGCTGATGAAGAATTGACGTTTCATGAAAATGACGTTTTTGATGTATTCGATGATAAAGATGCTGATTGGCTGTTGGTTAAGTCTACCGTTTCCAATGAATTCGGCTTCATTCCAGGCAATTACGTCGAACCAGAGAATGGGTCCACTTCCAAGCAGGAACAGGCTCCCGCTGCCGCTGAAGCTCCTGCAGCTACTCCTGCAGCCGCTCCTGCTTCTGCTGCCGTACTACCCACCAACTTTTTACCACCTCCTCAACACAATGATAGAGCTCGTATGATGCAAAGTAAAGAAGACCAAGCTCCAGATGAGGATGAAGAGGGCCCTCCTCCTGCCATGCCTGCAAGACCAACGGCTACTACCGAAACTACTGATGCCACCGCTGCGGCTGTTCGATCTCGTACAAGACTATCATACAGCGATAACGATAATGACGATGAAGAGGATGATTACTATTACAACAGCAACAGCAACAACGTTGGAAATCACGAATACAATACAGAGTATCACTCTTGGAACGTTACCGAAATCGAGGGAAGGAAAAAGAAGAAGGCCAAGCTATCAATCGGTAACAACAAGATAAACTTCATACCCCAAAAGGGGACTCCTCATGAGTGGTCAATTGATAAATTGGTCTCTTATGATAACGAAAAGAAACACATGTTCTTGGAATTTGTTGATCCATATAGAAGCCTTGAATTACACACTGGTAATACCACCACATGTGAAGAGATCATGAACATTATTGGTGAATATAAAGGTGCTTCCCGTGATCCTGGGTTGAGAGAAGTCGAAATGGCTTCCAAATCCAAAAAGAGAGGTATTGTTCAATATGACTTCATGGCTGAATCACAGGACGAATTAACCATAAAATCAGGCGATAAAGTCTACATTTTAGATGATAAAAAATCTAAGGACTGGTGGATGTGCCAACTGGTTGATTCAGGGAAAAGCGGTCTCGTTCCTGCACAGTTTATTGAGCCTGTTCGTGACAAAAAACATACTGAATCTACAGCAAGCGGTATCATCAAGTCTATCAAGAAAAACTTCACCAAATCTCCATCTAGGTCGAGATCTAGATCAAGATCTAAATCCAATGCCAATGCCAGTTGGAAAGATGATGAACTACAAAACGATGTTGTAGGTAGTGCTGCCGGTAAAAGGTCAAGAAAAAGTTCATTGTCCTCTCACAAAAAAAACTCTTCGGCGACCAAAGATTTCCCCAATCCAAAAAAATCGCGTCTATGGGTTGATAGAAGTGGTACTTTCAAAGTGGATGCAGAATTCATTGGATGTGCTAAGGGGAAAATCCACTTGCACAAGGCTAATGGTGTCAAGATTGCTGTCGCCGCTGATAAACTATCCAATGAAGATTTAGCGTATGTGGAAAAAATTACTGGGTTCTCCTTAGAGAAATTTAAGGCGAATGATGGGTCTAGTTCCCGTGGCACTGATTCAAGAGACTCTGAAAGAGAAAGAAGAAGGAGATTGAAGGAGCAGGAGGAAAAAGAACGCGATAGGAGATTGAAAGAGCGTGAATTATACGAATTGAAAAAAGCCAGAGAACTCCTAGATGAAGAAAGATCAAGGTTGCAAGAAAAGGAATTGCCTCCAATAAAACCACCAAGACCAACCTCTACTACCTCCGTTCCAAATACGACGTCCGTACCACCAGCCGAAAGCAGCAATAACAACAACTCCAGTAACAAATATGATTGGTTCGAATTTTTCTTGAATTGCGGCGTTGATGTAAGCAATTGTCAAAGATATACAATAAATTTTGATAGAGAACAGCTTACTGAAGACATGATGCCTGACATCAATAACTCAATGTTAAGAACCTTGGGTCTGCGCGAAGGTGATATTGTTAGAGTAATGAAACATCTTGACAAGAAATTTGGAAGAGAAAATATTGCATCAATTCCTACAAATGCCACTGGAAATATGTTTTCACAACCTGATGGTTCATTGAACGTTGCTACAAGTCCGGAAACCTCACTGCCTCAGCAATTGTTGCCACAAACAACAAGTCCTGCTCAAACAGCTCCTTCCACATCAGCTGAGACAGATGATGCTTGGACTGTTAAACCGGCTTCTAAGTCTGAATCTAATTTACTCTCTAAGAAATCAGAATTTACTGGTTCCATGCAGGATTTATTAGACTTGCAACCTTTAGAACCTAAAAAGGCAGCTGCCTCGACACCTGAACCAAACCTAAAAGATTTGGAACCCGTGAAAACTGGCGGCACCACTGTTCCTGCTGCTCCGGTTTCATCTGCTCCGGTTTCATCTGCTCCCGCTCCATTGGATCCATTCAAAACCGGTGGCAACAATATCTTACCCTTATCTACTGGCTTTGTGATGATGCCAATGATTACTGGGGGCGCTATGCTGCCTATGCAAAGAACCGGCGGCTTCGTTGCACCACAAACAACTTTTGGTATGCAATCGCAAGTTACTGGTGGTATCCTACCTGTTCAAAAGACAGGAAATGAGTTAATTCCTATCTCTAACACTGGCGGCGCAATGATGCCACAAACTACGTTCGGCGCAGCAGCTACCGTCTTACCTCTGCAAAAAACTGGAGGTGGCCTAATACCAATTGCCACCACAGGAGGTGCGCAATTCCCGCAAACTTCATTCAATGTCCAGGGGCAACAACAACTTCCAACAGGTTCAATATTACCTGTCCAAAAAACTGCTAATGGATTAATTTCAGCTAATACTGGTGTCTCAATGCCAACCGTACAAAGAACAGGCGGCACTATGATTCCACAAACATCATTTGGCGTTTCACAGCAATTAACAGGTGGTGCAATGATGACCCAACCTCAAAATACAGGGAGTGCCATGATGCCTCAAACATCCTTCAATGCTGTACCACAAATTACTGGAGGAGCAATGATGCCTCAAACGTCCTTCAATGCTTTACCACAAGTTACAGGGGGAGCAATGATGCCTTTGCAGAGAACTGGTGGTGCTTTGAATACATTTAATACTGGAGGCGCCATGATTCCCCAGACTTCGTTCAGCTCTCAAGCTCAAAACACTGGCGGATTCCGGCCGCAATCCCAATTCGGTTTGACTTTACAAAAAACCGGAGGTATTGCGCCATTAAACCAGAACCAGTTCACTGGTGGAGCCATGAATACTTTAAGTACAGGGGGCGTTCTTCAACAACAGCAACCACAAACGATGAATACCTTCAATACTGGTGGTGTTATGCAACAGCCCCAAATGATGACTACTTTCAATACTGGTGGTGCTATGCAACAACCACAGATGATGAACACATTCAACACCGGTGGAATTATGCAACAACCACAGATGATGAACACTTTTAACACTGGGGGTGCTATGCAACAACCACAACAACAAGCATTACAGAACCAACCTACTGGATTTGGGTTTGGTAATGGACCTCAACAATCAAGGCAAGCCAACATATTCAATGCTACTGCATCAAATCCGTTTGGATTCTAGATTAATGTATTTTAAGATTTTATAGGATAATAACTAAAACAAGCTATATGAAATAGTTTCGTACAATCTGTGCTTATACTCGTGAAAATGGCAAATTTCTCTTTTTTTTTTTATAAGTAGTTATGTATGTATTTTACTAATTTTAATATAATCGTTCTCAGTCCCAATAATGTTTTATTGTCATATTATACTAAAGTTGAAATGGTGGAGTCGACCCTAAGAATTTATTTCTTCCAGACAGAGGAGGTGTGTAGTCACTTTGGTTCCACTAATAGACAACCGACATTAAAATACTTCTGATCTGTGCCTTCAGAAAGCTTCATCTGTAACCGCTTGTCTGTATGAGTCGTTTCAAATGGTAACCACTTAAACAATGCGAATACTACAATGATATTTATAAAATATAGACGTAATTATGAGGGAAAAAACTTGTCCAAAGGAAGGGGTATAAGCTTATTATTTATATAACGACCAACAACCCAGATCCTTAGTCCATTTATACACATTTTTAGGATCGCCAACCTCTAAAAGCAAATCACAACTAGAACCATCCAAACGAAAGCATTTAATAACCTTGTTGATTCTTACCTTGTTTCCATGAATTGGCTGACCGTTCAAAATTGGTAATATAGGTACATTTCGCAGTACTAATTTTAAATCCAGCAAGTCCCATGCAAAAAATAAACCTCTTTCAGTTAGAACAAGGAGGTATTTGCTTGATGTTACCATTTTAATAACTCTATGTCCTAGGCAAATTTTTGGGATTCTCTGCTGTCCATTGTATGAAAGTATGTAAATAGAGCCATTAGCTGAAGCTAGGCACCAGCACTTACAATCTTTTGATCCTATTGCACAAATGATAACTTCTGGAATAAAGGTCTCGATGGTTCTTTTACCTCCTTGATAGCCTAAGATTCTGGTAGGATTATCTAAAAGTGCTTCAGAATCAAATTGTATTGATCTCTCAACACCGTTTCTTATTTCTAAAACGGCTATATCGTCTAAACTACCCCCCTCAAGAACGACAACATCTGTGTCTGGTATGACATCGGACTGCAGAAGGCATCGTGTTGTCGGCTCTTCGCTCCAGATCTTCTCCTGGGTTAGCTTGGCGTTCAAAGTCATCCTATGAAAGTCATTTTCTTCCTCTGAGAGAACTGCAATGTCGTCAATACTGTTGCTCGTACCATCTGAACCCTTACCACCCGCATTATCTGCATCATCATTCTCCAGCTCTGAATTTGAGATTTTCCATGCACTCCTTTCTTTTGTACCCATAATCAAAGAATGTATGCCCAACCTTGGCAATGGGAACGATGAGATACTAATTTTCTTTTCAACGCCTTCTGGCACATTTAGCAATGTATTTTTACTGTTAATGGTCTTGGTGGATGATTTTACATTATTTTCAATCCTTTTACTATCCAATGTAGGCTTTTTGATTCCATTAGAAAAGGGAGAAGATGATGAAGTCGATATCAATGTCGGTGCCACACGCTTTTTACCGCTTTTAAGAGTTACGGCTTTATTCAGTATAGCATCCTTTTTCCTCTTTGGAATCAAGATATTTATATGTTCACTTCTAGAGACAGAAGCATCATTGTTATCTTTTTGATTTGAAGCTGAATTTGTTGCAAGTGTCGGGTGGTTTTCACCTGGTTTCGATGTTGAAATTTTTGTATGCTTAAATGATTTTGTCTGATCTTCGAGTAACAGTTGGTTGATACTTTCAGGGAAATCTAATGAGTCCTTGTCAACACCGTACCTATATAACTGCTCCATATTTTTTTCCAAAGGAATTGGCTTGCCTAGTTCATTATTTTCGAATTTAAACAAGGTGATTGAAGAGTCTAATGACGCAACAAATAATAAAGAGCCGTCTGGATTCCAAGACATATCAGTAATTGATTTATTTGCGATATCGAAAGCAACTAATATTGGCCTTGGTCTACTTGTACTCCAGACCGCTAAGGATTTATCTTGCCCAGCTGTTGCCACAACAGAGTCGATGTTTTTATCAAAATGGTGAACTTTATCATCGTTTTGCCCCACTAGAGCATTTTCTGGGTCATCGTCTTTTTTTTGCTTGACACCCGCATTTCTCTCAAACAATCTAGGATTAAACCTTGCGACTTCTGTAGGTGCATCATGACCAATTAAACTAACATTTGTATCCCAAGTTCCTCTATTTACAATTGCCACAGAACTTACGGGCCCATTAGTGGCGTTCGGAACTGCAATATGCTGCCCATCGGGAGACCACGATGGCCTTCTAAAATAAGTAGTCAAGGGTGATTCTTTGAATGGCTCGGTGATTATATGCTCTATTGTAAAAGAAATATCCCCCGTCTTGTGATATCTAAATATCTTCATGGTTCTATCATCAGATGTAGTCGCAAAATACTTATTAGCGGGATCAAAAACAACGCCCTTAACAAGTGATTGATGTACGTCAAATCTCTTCAGTTTTTCAAATGTAGAACCGTTCCAGACTATGACAGATCTATCTAAACCAACTGTCACTAGTATGCTGGAGTCTGGCGCCCAGCAAATGTCTTGTATGTCGTTATCGTGTGCAACCAATCTTTTACGAACTGTCCAATGCTCTCTCTCATGCTCAGAACCAAAGGCGGGTTGTGAGCTTTGCTCCTCGTCAAGAGCCCATATCAGTAAAATTCGATCATCGGATCCACTTGCAAGGTACTTTCCATCCGGTGAGAATTTGACACATGTTATCGAGCCGGTATGCCTACTCATGCTACATAACGGCATCTGCAAGTCTTGCGGAAGAGGTATCTCAGGAGTTAGAGATTCTAGTTCCATGCAACGCAAAATGGAATCTATGGACCATATCCTAATCTTGCCATCTAGGCCGCCTGTGGCCAACCTTTTCCCATCGTGGCTAACATCGACTGTGTATATTTCATATTTTCGCGATTCTTCACGGTGAGCCAACCATGGAAACTTTACCACTTTCATGTTATCAGAGACCTTTGGTTACTGGCAATTTTATTATGCTTCGTTGGTAAGCCTTAATTATTTTATGAATGTTCGCCAATATTATATGTTTCTGCCACCTAAACCAGTAACTTCGTTTTATTTTTGTTGCGATGCGAGATGATTGATTTTGAATATTCTTACGATTACAGTAGCAGTCAACCTGAAAAAGGCAAAAGAAAAATAACGACTTACAGAGGATAACAGTACAAGGGTTCATTTTCATCTGTAAAACATTTTAAAAATGTGCTTTCAGTTTGTGGGGCAAGCTAAAGATAACTGTTCTCAGAAAGAGTGTTCATATTATACTATTTATTTCCTTTCCATTACAAATTGATGTACGTAATTTTTTTTTGCTTACAAATCATTAAGAAGGATACAAAAGCTTGCACCTTATTACTACGATGTCTTTACTGCATTATTTCTCCCTTCAAAGATAACAAATCACCGCAAGTTCTTATAACAAGTTCCTTTTTGAAAATTGTTTTGGAATGTTTTCGAGCAGGATCGAGTAAGTGCGTCAACTCGATTAAGATATTTTCTTCCCGGTTCAAAGCGCCGCTGACTACGGCTTTTTTGGCCATTTTTAGCAGGCTGCTACTTAGGTGATATAACCATAATAGGTTTGTTCTTGGTTCAAATGTAGCCCAGGATATTGGCTGAGGCAGCATGCTTCTCATCAGTTCATATATCTCGAATTGAAGAGTCCCCCGGCCTTGGAAGAAATAATGATGGTCTAATCTTGTATAGGAAGCCTTATTGTTGTCTATATTCAAGAAACGACAGCACTTCATATCAATTAAAGTAACATTCCCTTTAGAGTCTATCAAAATATGGTCCAAAGTTAGATTCCTGTGTTCGAGCTGAAATTTGGATTCAGCAACATATAAAATACTGCTGCACTGCCAGAAAATAGACAATGCTTGAGAGTAATCAATGTTAGAGCACCTTGATAGAGGAGTTCCCTGGTATTTGAAAAATAAGTACAGTATCAAGTTTTGGTCATTTTCACATTGATTTGAGGGCACAACATAAGCTTGCAGTAAATTGGCGACACCGCTAGTTCCTTGTATTAACCGTAATGATTTCAATTCATGTAAGGATATCAAGTTTGAAGTAGTCAAATCACTTAGAGCCCCTAGACATACTTTCTTGCAAATGAGTGAAGTTTGCATATCGCTATGATAAGTTTGCATATCGCTATGATAAGTTTGCCAAAAGTTATGAGACAGCTGAACCGATCTAGTATTCAACGTAAACAAGCCTAATGACTGAGCTTCACGTAGATCATGTAATATATACTTAACATCACAAAGTTGTAATATTTGTTGCAAAATTGAATCATTGTAGTCCAAAGTGTTTATGGGAGTGACTTCTGAAGATAAGGATGCCAATGATGTTGAATTTTTCAATTTCAGTTGAATCTTGTCCTTTGAGACTTGGTCTGGAACAGGCAATGATATTTGGCAAGTTTTTTTGATCGGATGATTCAGTTCTTGTGTATTTCCTTTACGCCTTACTTTGAGCTTATTTAGTGAAGAATGTGATGTTTTATGCTTCAAACTTCTAAAGGAAAGGTTCGATGATGAATGTTTGTGGTTTAGCTCCTTCGTGCTCTGATGATCGGGCATAATAAATCCAGAATTCCTCTTCTTCTCTGTGTGTTTGCCACCACCAAAAATAGAATTGTGAAAACTTGAAATTGAAGACTTCTTTTGTAACGAATTGGTTGGTTTTGGCTGAACAAAGTTCGGATCTTGGTCACTCACAGATCTGGAAGATAGCGACCTCGACAATAGGTTATCATTTTTCCAGAACTTCCACTTTGAAGAAGAGGTGGTAGAAGTAAAGGAATTAACTGAGTTCACACTGGATGAATGAACATGAGAACTTGTCTTCTCGTCACCCCAGCATTTGAAATCACTACCGCTCCGAAACTTAAGTGATCTAAAATCTTTAACAGGCTCATCCCTTGATAAAGTCGATTGGTTTGAAATAGGTCTCAAGGGTGTACGAAACTTGGAGTTAGTCACCTTTGTAAGACCTTGCTTCGACAACCTTTTAGATGGAGAGAGCAGCTTGTTTTCCGATAGCACCGACTGAGATACATTTTCTTTGTTTGAAGAGTGAGCGGTATCATTAATATTAATTTTATTGAAGAGTTGTTTGAGCGATGAACCTGTAGAAGATCTTTTACCATAGTAATCATCGTTTTCGATGGTTTTACCTACAGGCCTTGTTTTTGATGTTGGAGAATCTGAAGAAGTAAAAAAGGATTGACTCTCATCTTCTGCTGAACCCTTGTGCGAAGTGATTTTGTAAACTTTTCTTCCTACATCCACTGCGGGGCTTCCCATGGATGAAGAATTTAATGAGCTGTCGGCATCATCGCTTTCTGCTACTTCGAGAGCAAAATACCTTCTGTCAGTCATCTGCTGATCTGCTACCGCATCAAAATTCATTTTCTCAATACAAATAGCGCATGTATGTGTGTTTGGTGAAATGATTTTACTACAACTAAATATATTAATACCAATACGCTTTAAGTTATTGTTTACTATTTTCGCTTTTCGAGAAGAGAAGATGTTACAAAAAGTTTCGCGAATTGCTATCAAAACTGAAAAAAAAAAAAAAACGTTAGGCGTATCACAAACGAGAATTTAAGGTGTAGCAAGATAGAAAAAGGCACCTCTTTCAAAGCAAGCAAATGAGCGATAGAGATCAGATAGAACCTGTCACAAATGCATTAGATGCAGAAAGTGATTCTAGTGATGATTTTGGGAATTTTTCAGATGCCTCAGTTGAAAATGACCTCTATAACCAGAATTCTACTTTAACGACGTCTTCCGAATCTGTAGTAGATAACTGCTTGAATAAGATACTACCAAAGGGAGAATTTGACCTGGAAGAAGAAACCATAAAGAATGACTGTTTCAAGCTGAGCAAACTTATTGAAGATGAACGACCCCATGTCATTTATGAACAACTCGTACAATTAGATCCTGTGTTACAGCCATTCATATGGAATAAATCTCATATACGCAGAAACTTGCTCCACATTTTGAGATTATCGGATAATAATGGCTCTGAGGGTGTTGGTACGAAGAGGGAGGAAGAACCGTTGAATGATGAGTTGTTCAAAAGGATATGCGATGCAGTGGAGAAAAATGAGCAAACGGCTACTGGTCTCTTCCTGAGGGATAATTTCAAAATTGACTATACACCACCAATGACTTTAAAATCTCTTCAAAAGGAAGAGGAGCGTGAGCAAGAGCAGCATATACCGCAATTGCTTATGGCAGATTTTACTAGTATGGATGAAGAATCTTTACGCCAATACCACGATACATTGTGTCAATCCATTGACTTTTTGGTTAGTAAATCAAGATCATTGAAGAAACAACAGCGAGACCTCCTAAAGGATAAGACAACTTTTGAAAATGTAGTGACGAATTTGACAGGACATACCCAAAGACTACAGCGAGACGAAATTGCATTGTATAACAAAAAGCGAAACAAAAAGAAAAGGTTCAGTTGGGTAGGATACTAATCGCCGTCTCGGCAAAGCAGGTTGAACGTTGAAGTTTGAAGAGAATAAAATGTTATTAGTAGCATAGGGGACCAGACCAAAAGTCGTAAAAGAGCAATATACTTTTTTATAAAACATACAATTATACAATTAGTCCCCCCCTCAAGAAATAAAAAGCCCCTGTGCGAGGGATATACATAAACATTGAGCATTAATATTTACAACTCCCAATGAGCAATAATGGGTTTATTACATAAATAGAACGGCGAAAGATTTAGTTTCTAGTATCTTCACCGTCAGTAAATGGCATCTACGCATCTCCTTCTTTCCCTTCTTCTTCTTCTTCCTCTTCTTCTTCTTCCTCTTCTTCTTCCTCTTCCTCTTCCCTGGCAGTATTTTCACCAATTCTCTTGTTTAAGACGGCCTGTGCGATTTTACTTGCTAATCCATTTTTTTCCTCCAAGATTTCGTTTTCTACCTCAAATTCGGAGGAAGAAGAAGGTGCAACGGATGTCGAAGCTAAGGAAGACTCTGACTTACGATGAAAAGTAGAAGAGAATAATGGAATGTTAGAGAGGGAATTGTCACTATTGACCAATGAGACGCCATCGGAATCTTGGTTATGGTGTTCATAGGCATCGTGGTTGTCACGTTGGCTGATGATAGGTGATGACGAATCTTTTTCTTGTCTTTTTATTTTCTGTTTTCTTAGCATTTTCCTGCGATTCAATTCTGAGGTTTTTCGATCTTCTTCCTCTTCATCGATGACGTCGAATTCTTCACGTAGGGCGGCACTATCGAAATCGGGGAATAATTCGCTTCCAAAGTTATTTACAACTTCGATTATTCTTTCTGCCAGATTTCTACGATCCTTTTGTAGCTTTTGCAAGCCCTTTGGAGATGTAAGAGATAAAACCAGTGGTCTCAAAGATTTGAAACCATCCATACCAATATCACCCACGATTAAGGCGGAATACGTGACTATAACACACGAGATGTAAGACCCGGAAAAAACATATATTTTATTCCATGGTTTATGTCTGAGGTAATAAGTGATTAAAACGGACCAAAAGATGTAAAGCAAGGGCGCAAATCCCATCCCAATCAAGATTTTCCACGTGGCAATGACATCGTTAGCCTTTATTTTAACTGTAGACTTGGACAAAGCGGTACGGGCCTTTTCTTGAGAAATTCTCTTGGCTAATATGAAGACAGGTGAGAACATAATGATACCTGGCATGGCTAACGAAAAGAGGATGCAGAGCCCGATGGATCTAAAAAAAACAAGTCCGAGGTTTTTTGCGAAATTTACCTTTGCCTCCTCCACAAGGTGATCAGGAAGATTATAGTGTCTCAAGGCGGCATTATATGCCATTATATCTTTGGTCAAGTCCGCTATTTTAGGATCGTTTCTATAGAATTCGTAACCTTTGACCATTCTTCTGTTCATTTCCACAATCAAGGGCAACGGTAACTTGGTGCTAAATTGTGTCATATATAGTCTTCTTATCGTTTGAACCACCATCAAAGTTTCATAATCAGAACATGTAACGGTAACGGATTGTAAACCCTTCGATATGGTATCTAATAATTCTTTCACTGCATCTCTGTTCGTTTCCGGGTTGTGGTACTTGGCGACTAGTTCCTTCGGTATTTCAATGGGGTCACCGAATTCAACAACCGCTCTCGACCTGAACTTATGTGGATGGAAATAATTCATACCGCAGGGAACAATCTTAACATTGACGTCAGGATGCTTATCCATGCAACCAAGAGCCATAATCGCCACACCTGCTTTCAGGGGCAACAAGTTTGTTCTGTCGTGGGACCCACCTTCAGGAAAGATCCCAATGCAGTTGTTATGGGCCAAATGCTCAAAAACTCTATGGTAAACGCAAGATTGGTCGACTTTAGCGGCATATTTATAAGTAGTGCCGGTGAGTAAAGCAGTTTTAATCTCTGGTTTGGCCATTTTGAACTCTTTTCTTAGGGTCAAACTCGTGTCACTTTCTATGGACTGGATTTCTCCAAATCCCATTGATTTGGGTAACCCGATGAGACCCTTTGGCATACAATCAGTCAAGAAATGCGTGTCGTGGCCGATAACTCTCTTGTAGTCTGTTGGATCTACGCGGATAGTACCTTCTGCCGGTTTCAAATTATCCTGCGGCCTTACCACGCCTATGGCCATGA
>JXWR01000381.1_pt1 | contig 14399 bp, 11 predicted proteins | sample 315541 | NCBI WGS metagenome assembly JXWR01 (sample SAMN03273951, study PRJNA271842) | soil metagenome | isolation source: rice field ambient CO2 | place: India: CRRI Experimental farm Cuttack,Odisha-753006 | collected 2013-12-17
AACATGTAGACTACGCAATTTGTCCAATAAATGATACTACGAAATTGGTCGATTGGAAGAAATTGTTTGAGATATTAAAAGAAGGAAAAAAAAAAGCCTGTTTGCAAAATTATCGACATATATGTGTTGAATTATCATGCCCCCTTCAGAGTATTTCCAACCCCATTAGGTTTGCACATAAGAGCACACACGCTAAACGCCGATATATATTTATTTATATCCATTACACATAATCCTAAGATTGGTTCAGAAGTAAATACTGGATTTTTATCTATCGGAATTCATCTTCATATTTTTGTACCGCAGCACCGCGAATACCAACATATTCTCACTTACTACCTATGTCTTCCATCTTGTGATACACACCTTTTCCCCAGAAAATAAAAAAAAAAAAAAAAAAAAAAAAAAAATTAATAAATAAAAACGTCAGAAATTGAATTGAATATTGGCTCGAAGGCGAGAGACTAATTGCATCGGTTTTGAGAAAATTTAGACAGTGTACATCTTCATCAAAACTACCTGCCATATCAACCGACAACATTGAATCAACTGATTGTCTTTTTTTTTTTTTTTTTTGCTTGTAAGGTAATCCTAACATGAACAACACTTGATACACTCAACAAATTCTGTGATTTATCTTTAATTAAAACAACTTGAATTATTTTACCAGTCTTTCAATTTATTTGTTTTTTTTTTACCAATAATTCAATACTACAACACCTAAACCATCAAGTTAAATATCCAACTTAGACAATAAACCAGTTTGCATTATTTGTTATTAGAACTTGGTTGGTCCATTAGTTTCAGATTTATCAAATAAGTATCAAGAAGTGTCTTCACAACAAATAATAAAAACACCGAAAACTAGCTTTAAAAGAGATTTTTTTATATTGTCAGATCCTGATAATATAAAATCAAAATAAAACAAGGTTCAAAATTAAATCTATCAAACACCAAAGTAACAAATACTATTTATAACATTACGTTTCGACTGTTGCAAAAATGTCAATTGCTTCAACTTTGCAATCTATTGAAACGCAATTGCAGGAATTGCTAGCTGACCGTTTTATTGATGATTCACTGTTTGCTGGTCTCTTGTCTTTTACTCACTCTAAGTTTTCTATTTGGCTCACAGCCAAATTTGATGCGGAAATATTGGACAAAGAGTTTAGTAGCGCTCAGAAAGAAAACAATGAACCTCAGCAACAACAGAAGGTGCACGACTTTTCCAATAAGAACATCAGCGATGAAACTTTTCAAACCATTAACTTACTTGAATATCTCTGGTTGAATGTGCATAGTAAAATTTTACAATATTTTTATTTGCAGTTCCATCAGTTAAAGATTGAACAGTTGCAATCGAAAACTGCGAGTCAGCCGAATACGAGTCAGCCGAATTTGCACATAACTTATGTAACCTTCAAAAAAATCTTTGGGAAATTTCGCAAGTTGAATAAACTCATTGTGGATTTTTATTCAGAGATAATCCATCATATTTTAACCAGCTATAATATTTCTAACTCTGTTTTCCCAGGATTATACAAATTTTACCGAATTGCTTCTCCTAATGATAGCAAAACAGCTGCTTCTGAGATCCAGTCTGAAGAGAAAATCTCAAAACTCATTTTTTTTCTCCATCGAATTACATTTTTCCAAGGCAACTTGTCACGCTACAAGAGTCTTTTTTATCTCTATGTGCTATCATCGTCATCCAGTATTTTGAACAAAGAAGACCGTACAACTGCCATAAGGTTTGACTCTTTCGATAAGTCCTTGGGATTTTTTAATTTATCCATCATGCTTCTTCCGGGATTTTCTGACCCTTTTTACCATATCGCCATGGTGATGAATAGCTACGGTCATATCTCAAATTACAACATCTTGTCAGTGCTTGGTTCTTTGAATGTAATGCCACTTTCTAAAAAACCGCCAATTGTTAATGGCGACAAATTTGAAGCAGTTTATTATTTTATGTGCGGCAGTAACCAAAGATTGGGTAACAATGCTGGTCTTGAAAGCATTCAAAAGATTTTGGCAGTTGACAACAGAGGCAATGCAATGTTGCACTATTTCACTGTTGAATTGAAAAACAGCAAGGGTGCCGAAGCAATGTTTTTGATCCATCCATCTGGGCAAAGCAAAGTGGCCAAAAATAGGTTACTCGAAAACGCAATAAAGATTTATTTTTTGCTTTTATTCAGTTGGTATTTTTACCCTAAGGCTTCTGTTTTGGGGAAAATATTAAGTGCCGAGGAAATATCCAGCAAAGCCATTCATTTGGCTGTCAAAGAGATTAGTAATGGGTTTTTTAACATAATTAAAAATGCAATATCCTTTAATGATAAAAATATTGATATTTTACTCAAACAGGTAATTATCTTAATTGGTGGATTTCAGGTTTTATTGAGCAACGATGAGCTCGCCAAAGGCGGCAAGAATATTACGGAGTTTAATGATCTATCAGAGACTACTCAAGCATACTTAAAATTTGCCTTTACTTTCCTGGTTGAAGTACTTAACATTTTGATCATTGATCACAAAAAATTTAACCTTACTTTCCCATTATCTCTTGAAGAAGATGGGTCCAAATTTGAACTCAAAAATAGATTTTCATTCTATTTACCAGTTATTAGGGTTATCTTAGGCTGGATAAGGCCTTCTAAATTGTTGCTTCGCTTTGCAAGAAGCCATTTGGAGTTTACCTCCAAGCTCGCATTTGTGGTTAATGACATTTATGTACATGTGGCTCTGAAGAATCACGACCAGGATATTTTAGCCCATAGATATCAACGACTTAGATACTTCGGTGAGGACACGTTGCTAAAGGACTACAAGCCAATCAATTTTTATTTCCAAGACTTTAAGGACGATTTTATTAACAAGTCTAAGTTTGCCAACATGAGGCTTGTTGGCGAATTACCACAGCCGATTACTGTGTCTGGAAAAACCAAGCCAGTTGATCCTGAAAATGTGGACGGGAAACTCATTGCTGATGAAGACCTTTTAAGGTTATATGCAATCGGCTGGCTTGGTAGAAGAATTGTTTTTTCTAATGCTTTTGATATTGAATTCAGTAGTGAGACTCGCCAGTTCAATATCAATAAATACAAAGCGGAGGTGTTGGATACTAGCACAGAGTATATTAAGAGAGATAATAATAACAGGTTTATTGATTTGAAAGCCAAATCAAAGAAGTCGGCTAATGGGGTTAATAACAAGAAGAATAGGAACAGAAAAAGCAAGTCTTTTGACCAAAGTAACGGCAAATGGAGACAAAAAGATAATACTGATTTTGACGAAGAACAAGGTTACGAACGGCCATTATCTCATGCTGCTAGGGACTCAAACAACAAACCTGAAAGGGCAAAGTTACCAGAAAAATTTAAAGATGCAGAAGAATTTGATAATTTTGAGGAATTTGAAGACTTTGAAGACTTTGACTATGCTGGCGAATTTAAAGATGTTTCTGAGAATGAGCCAGACTTTGAAAACGGAAAAGCTTACAAAGCAAATGATATTTGCGAACTTCAAAATGACGCTATTGAGAGTAAAATTAAAGACGCCGAAGACATTGATAGTGATGACACAGGAAACAGCGATGAAATTGAGACTCTTGAATTTTCCAGCTCTATAGATGGCAACTCACAATCAGGAATAAAACCAAAAGAATTGCACTCTGAAGTAGCAACAGAAATTGGCAAAACGAGGAACACCGTTACTAACCAGATAAAATCTCAAGAAGATGAACGATATCTGTACATGGTTGACTCATTGGTTGATGACCGATCATCTCTTTCTCCTTTTGGCTTGAATAGCTCCAGCAACAACTCTGCAGAAAAATTTAGAGGCACAACTATTGGTAAAAATGCTGATTTTGTGAAAGAGATATGGTCTAGTAGTAACACAACCAACACTGCCAACAACACCGCAAATAGCACACAATCCCCAAACATAAAAAAACAAGTCCCTATTTCTTTGAGTGAGTTGGAGAGTAATTTTGTGCTGGGGTGCTCCTATGGTAATATTACTGGTTCACCACAAGTTGATAATGCTGCTACAGGGCACACCGGTTATCATAATCAGCCTTTGAATTATGCGACTGCTCAACCGTATCAAGCTCCGCCCCAAGTCACTTCGTTATACAGTAACAGCGTCTATAATCAGCCATACTCACAGTACTACCATCCAAGTCCACAGCAACAACAGACATACCAGCCGCAGCCATATGCATACCAACAAGTTCCAGCTGGTCCGTATTTATCATCTCAACCTCAGGTACAGCCAAATCAGCAACACCAGCAACATCAGTCTAGTTTCTACAGCTACTTCAGTAGCTCGCCAATGCCACAGCTCAGTAATGTTGCTCCAGAGTACTATGGCTACAATACTGCTGCTTCTGTTTCTGCTACGCCTAATGCCTCCAGCAGCAATGCTGGTAATTTTGCCAATGACTCAACCGGTAGAAGAAACTACGGTGGTGGGGCCGGTGCTACAAAATAATGTTGCATGTGTTGCACCCTAAGCAAGTGTGTAAACGTGGAATCTTATTAGTTATGAGTGTCATGTGTTGGTAAGTAGTATTCAAGTTGTTAAATTATCTTGATTATCATATGTTTGTAACTACTCTTACATTCTGTAGATAGTGATAGAGTAATTTAAAACACTGCTATATGACCCACTGAAATGGCTCCCCAAGATAAGATTACCGCAACCCGCATTGTTATACACCATGCTGTGTCTTCAGCTCCATTACCTAATCTTGCATAAGTTTTTATCACGTGTTTCTTATAACCCTACTCTTTCTCTCCGGCCAATCACAACAGCTATAAGTGCTGTCTCCGAGGCAAACAGTTCACGTTCCCGCGGTGAAATTTTTTTACCGGCCTACTGCTAACAGTGCGCGGCACCTTTTCTTTTTCGACCGCTGCCCGTGTATTAAAAAATTCGGCCCTGTGAGATCTGCAAGGCCAGCGATCGCTAAATGCTATAAACCGCTTTCTTTCTTCCCATTTTTCTTCCTTTTTCTTTTATTATTTTTTTCTATTTTCTCTTGTTATTTGCCACACAAGTATCTTTAATACACAAAACAACAGATCAAAATGGCTTCTCCACAAGTTCCAAACTTTTCTATTGCTGATTACGGTAAATTCGCTTTGGCCGGTGCTATCGGTTGTGGTGTCACCCACGGTGCCATGACTCCAATCGATGTCATCAAGACCAAGATTCAATTGGAACCAACTCTTTACAAGTCTATGGGTCAAGCTGGTAAGAGAATTGTCAGTGAAGCCGGTGTTGGTGCTTTGTTGACCGGTTTGGGTCCAACTGTTCTCGGTTACTCCTTGCAAGGTGCTTTCAAATTCGGTGGTTACGAAGTTTTCAAGAAGACTTTCGTTGACCTTTTGGGTTACGAAACCGCTTCTCAATACAAGGACAGTGTTTACATTGGTTCTGCTGCTATTGCTGAATTTTTTGCTGACATTGCTTTGTGTCCATTGGAAGCCACCAGAATTAGATTGGTTTCTCAACCAACTTTTGCCAACGGTTTGGTTGGTGGTTTTGCTAGAATCTTGAAGGAAGAAGGTGCTGGTTCTTTTTACAACGGTTTCACCCCAATCTTGTTCAAGCAAATTCCATACAACATTGCTAAATTCTTGACTTACGAAAGAGCTTCTGAAGCTATCTACAGTTTCATTCCAAACAAGAAGGACTTGTCTAACACTGCTACTACTGGTATTAACTTGCTTTCTGGTGTTATTGCCGGTTGTACTGCTGCCATTGTTTCTCAACCAGCTGACACTTTGTTGTCTAAGGTTAACAAGACTAAGAAGGCTCCAGGTCAATCCACCATTGGTTTGTTGGGTCAATTGGCTAAGGAATTAGGTGTCAGAGGTTCTTTCGCTGGTTTGCCAACCCGTTTGATTATGGTTGGTACCTTGACCTCTTTGCAATTCACCATCTACGGTCAATTGAAGACTACTTTGGGTACTCCACCAGGTATTGCTTTGGGCGGTTCCGGACACTAAGAGTGCTAATTAGTTGGGGAAATTTTTTTTTCTTTCAGTTGGTTAGGACTTTTATTTATTATTTGATATTCAGCTTTTTTTTTGCTCATAGATAATGCATTAAAATTTATGTTAATTTTATGTTGATTAATATTCGTTGTTTGGTGGACTGTAAATATTGTGTATAGGAGATGTATTTATTCTGGTTATTATTTAATGCATATGTCTTTTAATTAGTTTTATGGCGTAAAAATTAATTCATGATATTGTTTAGGAAATATTTGGCAACTGGGGACTAACTCCGAGAGACAAAGGGAGCACCCAAAAGATGTCGAGCGAGCTATGGGTACCAACTAAAAAATATTATTGGCTATGTATGTATGTATAAGACATAAGTATAAGTAAAGCGACATCAAACAAAAATAGCACTTAAAGTGATTAGAGAAGCATGGAAAATGGTTTCAGACTATTTTGGTAAGTGAAGTTCTTTCTTTTTCAACCCCATCTGCTTGCGCAACTGCCTCAAATCTGGCGGTGGAGCCTCGATGCCCAATTCTCTTCTCAACTCATCGACGTCTTTCTCCAATATTTTTTCCCAATAAACGTTGATTAATGGTTTGCAATTCAAGCCGTTTGAGAAGCTCCAGGGGTAATACAAGTCAAACAATCTTTTTCTTTGTTTAGCGCTGAGCTTTAGAGGTGACAATAATGTGCCTATCCCAGCAAATGGCAACCCAAAATTGGCAAACTCGAATGCTTTAATGGCGATTTCACCTTCAAGCACAATCGGCAATCCAGCAATAGCATGATGAAAATCGTGGCACTGTCTGTATCTTTGAAACACAAACGCTAATTCCTCATCATCAATGTAGTGCACGGGTTCTCTGGTATCAGGACTAACCCCTTCTTTAGCGAGCCAATTGTAGTAAGTTTTGCCAAAAGTTGTCTCTGGAAGTGATTGCAAATATTGCAAGTCCAAGCTCTGTGAAGTGATATGAGGTCTTTCACGAAGAATGCGACGCCCCACAGGGTCAGAGAGCATTTGGTTACGGAGCTTGTTGAGGACAGGCTCGTAAGCGGTGATCTCGCCAATACCAGTGATGTAGTTGTTGTTTTCCGGGTGCAAAGTGGCGCCAATGCCGCAGGTAACGGTCATTAAAGCGCGGTCTATCCACCGTAGCGGAACGTGCGATGGGTAGTTCTTGAGTACAGACATTGAAGTGGCTTGCTGTGCAGTTGTTCAGTACTGGTTGAATGGATATATCACAGAGAAGAATTAAATAATCAGACTATTTTTCTGGTGTCGCGATGCTCTGGTCAAGGTTTTTGCAGTGTGATACCAGCACGGTGGGCGCCTACCTCCAGTGTCCGACGGAGCAGGAGCAGTTGCATAAAGAGCTTATCTGTACAGAGACACTCACCCAGTCCCGCACGCGCTAGAGCACTCACGCACTCATCCAGTCACTCAATTATTTAAATATCACACTCCTCTACTCTGCTTTCTTTCTTCTTTTCTTCCTCTTCCTCTTCTTCTTCTTCTTCTTCTTCTTCTTCTTCTTCTTCTTTTCCCTTTTCTCTTTCTTTCCTTCCCTTTTCTCCTTTTCTTCCACAATGTCTCTGGACCTTCTTCCTGTTGACTCTTCAATTGCCCACGTTGACCACAGTGAGCTCTCCGACGATGAGTTCGAAGCTTTGAAGCAAAAGACAATCAACGGTATGGCAGGATCTCTACCAACCACTCGCTTAGCTTATGGCGCTTGTGCTTTTCCTATACTATTCCATAGTAATCTGCCTCCTACAAAAGAACCCTTCCGTTTGAGTATCAATACTAACACCAATTTTTTTTTTTTAGCTAAAAACCTCGCTTACGCTCCATACTCTAACTTCAGAGTCGGCGCTGCCGTATTAACCGCATCGGGCGTCCTCATTGACGGCGCTAACGTCGAGAATGCCAGTTACGGTGCTTGTATCTGTGCAGAACGCACCACCATTGTCAGATCAGTCGCTATGGGCCACAAGAAATTCAAAGCTATTGGCGTCTCTACAGATTTAGCTGACAAGATTGGCAGTCCTTGTGGTATTTGTCGTCAAGTTATTAGAGAGTTTGGCCAGAATATCCCGTTATTTTTGTTCAATAACGATGGATCCAAGTATTTCAAAGTTTACTTGAAGGACATCTTGCCATTAAGTTTCGGACCTAGCGACTTGGGCAAACCGGAACATGATGCATGAGTAATGATGAATGGTACTAATTTCTTTTGAAGTCTGCTATTTGTATATTATACGTATTTAAATACTTCTTGTAATAATTGAGGATAATTTAGAGTTTTTTCAAAAGAGCAAAAAATAAAAAATAAAAAACTAAAAAAATAATAGAAAAAATTGTTTAAAGTATTAATAATGAGTTGTAATGAATTAGAGATTTAATTGTGTTCCTCGAAGAGCCAAACTTCAAAGGGGAGTTGTCTTACTTAATGACTTTTTGCAATAAATATATATATTTGTCGGTGCTACTTTTGCATCTTGTAGACAATTCTTTTAATTTGGGTGGCTGTCTCTCTGCTGCAAAATGCGTGAATCAGACACTGTTTTTGTCCAGTGTGTTCAAAAAATAGTTCAACATTGTCCATACATTGGTGGTAACATCAGTGGAGCTCTGCAGCTGCAGCAGTGCGCAGCTACCGCAGCTATCGCAGAAAAAATTTATTATTCTGTGTTAATTAACAACTTAATGTAATTTTATATATTATGCTCCAAAATATATCGATACATAACGGCCGTTAACGGACAAAAATGATCTATCTCACCAAAAAGCGCCAACAGAATCACTCTATTCTCAATGAAGTACCTCCAAAATCCCATTCTGGTAAACCCCTGCTTGCAGCTGTCCCTCTCCATTCTCGTCACTTGCATCATTTAAACCACTCAAAAACTTCTCCGAGTCCACATCATAGTGCTCCACTTTGTCAAACCCAAATAATTTGCCAAATTCTCTAGCATAAGAGTACCCAACATCTCTCACGGAAACATTAGTACTATCAGCAGCCTTTTTCTGTGCTCTGAATTGCTCCACCATATTCGTAGTAGTGGCGTTTTCCAACCCACACATCACAAATCGATTAGGATACCCCAACTCCGTGCTCACATTAATGGCAACACCGTGCGACGTTACTGCTCTACGGATATGGACACCGATGCTAGCAATTTTCTCAGTATCGCTGACCCAAACTCCGGTGTTTGCGGTACGGTATGCTTTGATATTAAATGGTCTCTTGCCGGACATGCCTTTCATTATAGTACCATTGCTCAAAGTTTGAATAATGGATTCTTCAAGAGCATTAACATAGCATCTGGCTGGTAGTGCTTTGCGTTTACTCTTTAAAACACTATTCTTTTTAGTTGTTGGCACTTCCTTTTCAGTCTCTGCACCTTCATTTTGCTCTCCAATGACGAAATTGTTCAAGTCGACGATTGGATACCCCACCATTTGCCCAGGTCCATGGTAAGTAACCTGTCCACCTCTTGAGCTTTGCCAGTAGTATGCACCTTTATAGTTATACATTTCCACCATATTTTTATCAGCACTAGTATGCAATTTTTCTCTTTTCCCACCAGTGTAAACAGGGCGGAATTCAAAAGTCAAAAGGATAGAACTAGGTTTTAAATCAGTGAGAAGTTTAGTAAGAAGCTTCATTTCATAATCTGAAACTTGTGGTTGGGATTCTGATTGGGGGCCATCAACGTCGTTCTTTGCGTCTCCTTCTTGACCTTCCTCGCCCACCTGGCCTTCTTCAGAATATTTCCCACTGTTGATCTTCGCCACTTGTTGAGCAATCTTAGCTTGAATCTTTTTGTAATCTAAATTCGCTCTGACGAATTTTTCCTGAACTTGCAATCCATCTTCATAACGAATTGTTTTTTGAAAATGTAAATGACGAAGGGTTTTGCTGGTGTTTGGCTTAATGCTGATTTTGCTGCCTTGGATGCCGCATGACGGGCTGTCAATGCTGTTTAAAACATCTGAATTGTTGCAGTTTCTGGCAGACGTTGAAAAATTTTTATGGGAAAGTGACTGGAGCTTGTTAGTGATGGGTTTGTGTTGAAGTCTGCTAACGTTGTGATATTGAACTGAGAGAAAAGATATCACTAAAGAAGACCTTAGCTCACTGTTGATGATTCGTGGGACACAGCGGAGCATTTTGCTTTTCCTTTACTCGAAACAATTTTATGAGAAAATTTTTTTGGTATAAACGAATCGAGTGTTTTTTCGTTTGTCTTTTTTTCGTTTGTTTTTTTTTGCGCTAATATACTAAGAGTCGCGCTTTGTATGTGTCTATAGAGGTTTAAATCGGATATAGGTGGAGTAAAAAGTGACTTTCAGTTGTGCCATCCATTATTTCTTTTTATTTTTCTTTTTTTGATTTCTGCTCCTCTTGATCCAAAGTGATTTTTTCATGCAGCGCAATTCTCCGATTCGGTCGGAGTTATCTTCGGAGCCTTATTTTACAACATGCAGCCTCAGGACACACACCATCACTAGTAAGAACTACTGACCATGTACTTCGAGGTTACTGACCTACTGCTGCTATCAGGTAACAAAATTCCGGTTATTTGAAAAATAAAAGAAAAGAAAAGGTTTGATTCAAGAGATGTTGCTCAATATTGCACATTACCACTTTTTTTCTTTTTTTTCTTTGTGACTTCCAGTCTTTTCGTCTTCTTTTAATTTTGTTTTCTTAGTTTGAACCATACATTTTATATACAAGTTATTGACATATTGATAATAACACAAAAAAAGGCCTTTATGGTGTTTTCTTTTTCTTCCTGTATTTTTGAACATTCCTCCTTTTTTTCTTTTTTTTTTTCTTTTTTTAGTCCAAACTGAGCCTCAGCTTTGGTCATAGAAGTTTTAGTTACAAAATATCCAAATGTCGTTCTGTGACACCACAGCCAACTGCAGTGCTATTTAAATCCGCTTGGCTCAAGTAGTTTCCATACAAACAAATATCTGCAAGTAAAGATGATCAACAGCATCATCATCATCACTATCTACGAAGATATAAAAAAGTTCACTGGATCTCATTATGTTACTAATGCTATAGCACATTACAGTAAGCGAAGTTTTACTTTAGCCTATAACTTATTGACTTGCACCAAACACTACAATAGGTAAAAGTAGCCATCTTCTGTGATATCAAAAAATAGAATCAGCTTCTTCTGTTCTTTGGCTTCCGAAAGAAAATAGCTTATCATATCGGGGGTTTCGCGCCACACCACACTACACCGCCCGTCCCATTCCGTCTCCGACGCCACCCCTTGTTCGCCGGTGGACTCGACAATCGACAACCAATGGTCGGGGTTTTAAGAACTCTCCTCGGCCGGGGGATCGCCAAAACAAAATCTATGGGTGCTTAAATTCATCCCTTAGCTCACACAACATATTTGTAAAACATTGGCAATTACGTATCATTTGCATTACAGCTTCTCAACCTTGTATGCACGCCCAGACAACAACAGCGTGTTCACGATTCTCGGCAATTGGCTATGAACACAATTGTCCATCTACTATTGCACGAGGGCATTTTACAGCAGTAGCATGAAGCGAAATAACGTAGCTGCTAATTCATTGTAGTATTTGAGTAAAAAGAAAGACAAGAAAAAAAAGAGCATAAATAGAGTAAACAACAAAAACACAAAAAAGCAAAGCATAACCCAAAGCAATAACAGTATATGAAACGCAGATCACTGAACAAACGCACTAACTCGGAAGCTGGCTGCCACCCTTGAAAAAGAGAGAGAAAATAACATTGATCCGGCTCCAACTCAGATTAGATTGGTGAGCTTTTATCTCTTATTGTAGTGTAGTGAAAATAAAGACAATTGATCCAATTCGGTCAATTAAATTGATTACCATCTACCGCCTTGGTTGTTACCACCTTGGTATTCATTGTTGTATTCTTCTCTTCTTTCATCTCTCTTGTGGTCTTCATAAGCGTCTTCAGCCTTGTTGGCCAAAATAGCACCAGCAATAGCACCACCGATTTTACCTAAAGTAGAGTGGTTTTCACCACCGAGTTTACCACCAGCAAAGCCACCGGCGACACCACCAACGATAGTGGCACCGATACCTCTAGCACCTTCGTGGTCGTTTTCTTGTTGGAAATTTTGTTGGTTAGAGGTGCCTCTTTCGTAAGAACCTTGTTCACCGGAACCGTAGAAATCGTTAGCAGACATTATGAATTGGTATTAAAAAAGTTATTGAAGAGGTGAGTTGATAAAATAAGATCAATTGATGATGAAATAGAAAGAAGAAGAAACTGGATTGAATTCACAGCATGAAACGGGGGGAGATGCAGTGGTTTTTATAATGCAATATTGTAAAATGAATGGCGTTGATTCTTCGAAAGGTCCACACAGTACTAACCTCCACTGCGACAAGATGAAACCGAAACGCTGCCGTATGGTGCAGAGTGGCGCAGTGTTATACAGTAGGAAGCATCTTTATGCGTTGGCTTGCGTTGATGGTGTTTCCAACTTTCCGTTTCTTTTTCTTACCTTCTCCATACATGCTATATAGTAAGAGTCTTTGAATAGCGGCGGCGGCAGCAGCAGCAGCGGCAGTAGTCATCATTGATACTCGCCACAGCCTGCCTTGTCCACAAGTCATTGACGTTGAGTGTACGATTTTACGGTATGTGAAGCTCAGCCAAGGGTATACGGTAACAATTGTGATGGCAGTGGCGGCAATGTACAGTAATGCCAACTACCCCAATGCTTCGCATCGTTTAGTGACAGAACCACGGGCGAAAAGGGTTATTATGGTGGTAACGATCAAGCAAGGGAAAACATTCGATCCAGTGGCAATTGAAGTCAAAAACTCTTGACAGGTTTGCCAGCTTTCAACTCATTATTTGATTGGATGATTGGCTAGTTGAGAGCGGACTCAGAAAGTGGGTACGTACTGTACTATGTGGAATATGTGAAGCACAGCACAGCAGCACCGCTGTAGCTAAGAGCTAGGCGTCGGACCAGAGTCAATTGAATCGAGGGCATTGTCGTATTGGATATTGTTTAGCCTGTGGGAAACAGTGAGCTCTAATACAGTAAGTACTGTCTGTGTACCTCATCCCCGCTCCCTTTTTAATGAAACCAATTATTGACAGTTGTTGACACGTATCATACCGCATCGCATCGCCATGGCAGTGGCAGTGGCCATAGCTAAAATTGATGCAATTGCAGTATAAATGCTTGACCGCCATTATAACAATGGCAAATTTGACCGTTATCAATACTATTTATTGGTCATGTTGGAACCTCGTATTTCTGTAACGCCACTTGTGTACCATCAATAAAACAAGTAGCTCAACACGCTATTGCTCATATTGAGTAAATAAAAGATCACAATACAGCCGGACAACCATCTTGTGCGCTGCAAAGACCAAAAAAGCCTTACAAGAAGTTCCAGACGGAAAGTATATTGATATGACCAAACTACAGTGTTACAACATCCTCCGCTATGATTTACACAGAGCTTAGCCAAAGCTTCGCCGAAGCTTCGCCGAAGCTTATTAGACAGAGTGTCCCATGAGTTGCTCCCATCGAAATGCGCTAATGACTTACTTCCGAATTGGTTAAATATAATTTTTTATTTTTTTTTTTCCAAGTCGACACTCCATTACCAAACTATTGGCCAAATATCAGTGCCAGTTCCATAGTAATGTTTTATTGGTAAACTTTTAGTAAGCGGCTAGAGGAAGCCTCGTCACGTTTTGATAAGTTGATCACAGACTTAGATACAGAAATAAAGAAGAAAAGCAGATTTATCTGGATTGCATATATTGCATCTCATAGATAGGACGTGAAGACTGATCTTGTGCGCAATTTGGTCTGATTACGACGCAATATTTGCGAATATAATTGTAAGTGACAATAATCCAGAACTAACGGTTCGCAAGCTATGAAATCTAATGATTATAGAATAAAGAAACGTTAAGTTAAACATTGTGGTGTCGGCAATGGTGTCTGCCATATGAAAGACCGCGAGCTATACAATTGTGATAATGGTCACTATTGTGGCTTGATAGGAGAATGGATTGGTTATGAAAAGAGTACCATGCAGTGAACTATTGCATAAGCCACGATTCTCATCTAATGAGAATCGTAGTGCTTGCAAGTATCCTAGATAAGCATGAGATAAACTGAGCGTCGATCCACAGCAGTGACCAAAAGACTTGCTAGCGAGACTGCAAGCATGACATGAGCACCGTTGTCTGTCTGTCTGTTGTGGATTGGCGTATTGGGGGCACCTCATTATTCCTAATACACTCCATCAATTGCAAATACCCTTTTACACGATTCTAGCAGGAGCCACAAAACCACAAAACCACAAAACCACAA
>JXWR01001694.1_pt1 | contig 14343 bp, 7 predicted proteins | sample 315541 | NCBI WGS metagenome assembly JXWR01 (sample SAMN03273951, study PRJNA271842) | soil metagenome | isolation source: rice field ambient CO2 | place: India: CRRI Experimental farm Cuttack,Odisha-753006 | collected 2013-12-17
AGTAGAACAAACCACAAGGAAGGTAAAAAAGAACCAATATATTATTGTTTTGCTCTTTTCTAACTTCCTTGTGGTTTGTTCTACTATTGCATTCTTTGATTTTCTTTAATGGTCATGTACTTTGATTTGAAACTAAATATTATTTTTTCTTGCTCTTGTCTTTCTCATTCATTGCCTATTGTTTCCTTCCGGTATCTAAACTAAATCAAATAGCATAAAATATCTGTTGGACTAGAAATTAACAAGCCAATTTCTTTCAAAGCGCTCTTAGTTATTACTAGGTGCTTAGCTTACTTTAAGTTGATTTGAGTTAATTTTTTGGTGATAATCTAGTTTTGAAAGCTTCGTAGTAATTTGGAGGGCTGTTGGCGGGTTAAAAGTGTCTTGTCTTGCTACGTCGTTACCTTGAGTAGAAATAGTACATAATATAGAGTTTATTGTTGTGGGTTGAAATCTTTTGAGATTATGAGTGGTAGTGATATATCTTTGTAAATCTAGTCGATCTAGGTATATAATTTGTGCAGTTTAAGGCCCCAGGTAGTTATGTTTTGCATATATCTACTTTGTTATCTATTTTTTAGCATTAGTAAGATTTGTTTGTAGGTCTTAGTAAAGGATCAACCTGTAGACTTATATATGAGCGTTTATATGCCTTAATATTGTTATAAAAAAAGTATCTTACAACTAGTTTGTTTTCGTTTGGGGTGCTGAGCAAATCCACAATTTTCGTTCCTCCTGTAAATGTTCTTATTATGGTTGACCCAAAGATGAAGCCGGGAGAGACATGATTTTGAGTCCTCGTGGCTGGCAAAGGGGAAACGTATTTTGGGCTATCGTTGAATTTATTAGAAATCTTACTGACGGTAGATCTTCAGAGACAAAGTGGGTTTCATGGAGAGTTCTGCTTTCTCTTAGTGTGAGAAGTCATATCATGCAAAAATTAGAACGCTGTCGGTCTGTGTTAGTGAGCGCTGTATTTCCTTGTGCTTTCTGTTTGATGCTATTCTCCCTTTTTCGCTAATTCCCTTAAGGTACTGAACCAACACACTCACCAAACTTGAATACTGTAAGTTGGGGTGCTGTGGTCTCATCATGTTGAAGTATTCGTGCTCTTTCTTACCGCATATGCGCATCCGCACTTCGGAAAAATTAAACGAACAAACAAAAAAAAATTAAAAAAAAAAAATTGAGAAATTCAAGAATCGAGATGAGGCTTTACAAAACCAGAAGTCATTTATGTGATATATTTCTTCCAACGCACCATCCGTACTCTCAAAACCAATAGAGGGGATACACATTATATCTATAGCTCATCTTGATTTAGAAGTAATGAGCGACTCATTAAATGTCCTTCCACAGGGCGCCAATGTCGCAGTTATTGGCGCTGGCATCTCGGGACTTTCGTTTGCCTATTATCTTTCTCAGTTGCGTCATGATGTCAAAATAACAATATTGGAAAAGGAACCTAGAGCCGGGGGATACATCTATTCGCCAGCAGTACTGGTCCCAAGCTCACCAAAGGCAAAGAAAGATGTTGAAGAAGATCGCAAGGTGATTTTGGAAAAGGGCCCCCGTACCTTGAGATCCGTTTCTGATGGTACATTGATGTTGCTTGACTTATTCAAGCGCACCAATCATACCGACAAAATTTTTGGCGTGACAAGAGCTTCAATTGCTAACAAAAAATATTTGCTCAATATTGATGACACGTTAACTGAAGTGCCTCCGGGACAAGGCTTCTACACATTTTGGCGGTTTTTCCACAAAAATTTCCTAACCAAGGGGCTTATTTGGAACATTTTGAAAGAACCCTTCCGCAAAATTAAAGTCAGCGATGAGGACGAATCTATTGAAAGCTTTTTAAATAGGCGGTTTGGCGTCGGGCTTAGTGATAATATAGCTAGTGCAATTTACAATGGGATTTATGCTGGTGATGTGGCAAAACTTTCAGCAAAGCTGGCTGTGCCTGGGATGTACAACATTGAAAAGCAAAGCAAATCATCTTTAATCTTGCATGGAATCAAAAAACTTTTCAGCACACTTTACAGATTGGTTTTTGGCGGAAAGGGGAATAAAAATGCTACTGAGTATGGTAAGTTGAAGAATTCGGTTAGGTATAATGCTCCTACTGGTGCATCGGTGAGCCCATTGTTGGAGAAGTACCAGATGCATTTTTCACTGAATAATGTCAAAGTGTTGAAGAAGTTAATTTCTCAGTTTCCAATATTGTGTTTTAAAGATGGTTTAGAAACAGTGACGCGGCTTTTGGAGAAATTGGTGCTTGAAAGTGGCAATGTTGAGATATTATACAATGTGCAAATCAAAGAAATTGCCCTAAGTGATGATGGTATTGTCATAAACTATGATAACGCTAATGGTGAAGAAAAGTTAACTAACCAAACTTTTGAATTTGTGAATTCTACTATCTCTCCTATCAACTTGGCCCCATTAGTGAAACATTCTGCTCATGACAAAAATACCGACGCTCAACAGTTTAGCGAGTTACTTAAACAAACGACTTACGCAAGAGTACTCCTCACCAACATTTACATCCCTGGCAAAGACTACTTACAGAAAAACCCTGGTTTTGGCTACTTGATTCCTAAAGTGTACGGCAAATTCCACCCAGATCACGAACAAATCCTTGGTGTGATTTTTGACAGTGATATGGAAAAGTACCGTACTTTGGTTTTTGGCAACGAGGAAATTAACAACACAGTAGATGAGTTGAGCAATAACATAGAGCAGTATAAAGAAGCCCTCAAGGAAAACAACGAACCAGTGTTGTTAGAAACGGAACGCAAGATTATTGATACGGATTTCCGCAAGCTTTTGAGCTCCTCCTCGTCATCCTCATCCCCAAGCTTTCATCATGTGAAATCCAATGATGAAAATAAGTCAAGCAATAATACAGAAAGCAGCAGCAGCAATAGCAATGACAGTAACGCACAATACACTAAGATAACGGTGATGATGGGTGGCCATCATTGGAAATCGGCTCAAGACATTCCATATACTGGCGAAGCCCTAGCTCGAGTCAAACGCGCCCTTACCAGAAACTTGGGCATCGACCTAGATGCAATTATTGCAGAAGCGAAATTGAAAGATGACGAAGATATGATGCCACTAGTACAAACTAAGCTTACCAGTGGTGGTATTCCGCAGTATAATGTTGGCTACGCAGAATGGCAAAAGCGGGCTATAGAGGTGAAAAGGGAAGTCTTTGGGAATAAGCTTGTATTAACTGGGATGAATTTCAATGGCGGAATTGGGGTACCTGATTGTGTTTCTAAAGGGTTTGAAGTTGCTTTGCAAATCAGTGGGGTGGATAGTCATTGAGCTAAAAAAAAGTATTTGGTTATATTACGTATCCATTTTTTTAATCAATACATTATAACTCTTCTGTTCTGCCTATACACCGTGAAAACGATCAATTACACATTATGGCTAAACATTTATCAATTATCATCGAGCCAAGCATTAAAACATCCGCATAACTACTCTGCCTATTATATGTAAATAATGAGAAAACAACTATAGAGGCAAATGGCTCAGTGATAGTGTGTTTTCAAATTTATTTATGGGTTTAGTTATACTGTTTGTGTAACTTCCCAATTTATGCAGTCACAATATTGACTTGATAAGCTGACCTAAAGTTAAGCTGAATAACAAAATTGACTGTATTCAGTGCTAGTGGAGTTTTTCGTGACATATGCCAAAACTGTAAGGGAACCTGGACGTTGATTACATAGCATATATATATATATATATTTCCCATTATTTATAATAATACATATAATTATTCATCAAGGCCTTGTTGATGCTCCAGAGAATGTCATCTTTACTGGTATGTCAAGTAACGTTATGCAAATATTATGACCGTATGCAATCGCATGCAGTCCATATGTTACGAGCCCGTGTAAATCTTGCAGGAAAAGGAAAAGTTAAAAAAAAAATTTTTTTTCTAAATTTCTGGGGAAACACAAGCAACCGTAAAAACATAAAAAACACCAAAAAAAAACAAACTTCGCAACGTCAAAAACTTCGCTTTTGGTATAAAAACACATCCTTCCTTCGATGTGCACAGCTTTATTCTTACAAGCACATAACCGAACATAACGCAAGCAAGCAGCATATCACACAACACAAATCATGGTTAACTACAGATTTGCCAACGGCATTGTGTTTTTTGGCCCGGCTTTCTACATTATCTCTGATCTCCTTTTGACCAAGACTGCCTCTGTGAAAGGCGGGAAACACTTGCACAGCATGGTTAAGAGCAAGTCTCCAACTCATAATAACAATAATAGAAGAAGCAGAAGACCTTCAAAGCCATGATAACTGTCCAACTCTTGTTATGCTTTGACGGATTTCTGTTTTTTCTACTTTTGATGATGATTAAGACTTTTTAATTCGCACCTGCATGGCTTGTAGGCCGTCTGTTGTATGATTTTTTTTTCCCTTTCGTGCTAACCAGTGTCGGAGATTTTGCTATCCCCGAGTGGAATTTGATCCGCGCTTCTATAGAGGTGTTATACAGCAATGCAATAGACTTAATGATTGTGGGATTTACCCATAGCATTCAGATGTGTGGATCGCCATCTTAATTTTTTTTTATTTTGCTTTGTCTCTTTTTTGTTGTTGTTTTCAATGTTTCTACCGCAACTTTTTTGCAAATGTTCAAGCACACAAAGTGAAAGTTTCCCATCTTAATCTCCAAAATATCTAATTGAATATGTTCACTCGCAATTATTGAATTCAGGATCAACTGAAAGTGATTGACTTTTACATTGACCCCAAACCCATTATAGGTGTTATGTTGACATCAATGACCTTTAATTATTATACAATGTTTCATAAATTTGCATCATTGTTCGTGCCCCTTATTACTATAATATTTGGCTATTTATTAATTATTCGCCCCAGCATAGCATTTTACGTTTTTGCTGGTTGGTATTCTATTTTTTGTCTTTTTTTGATGACATCAATTTTTGCTTTCGTGATGCCCCTGAGCTGTTCTTTTCTCACTTTCTCAGCTGTAATTCACGTATTGGTTTATAATGTTAACCTGCTGCATTAATCAATTTCAATTACATTTACCCAATTGCATATTCCTTATTTTTTTTTTTATTTTTTTATTTTTTTTGTCCTGGTTTGGTTTGGTCTTTATTTAACGTGTGTGGACTGCTAATTTTTCTATTTTTTTCTTGTTTTATGTTTATTTTTTTTTAATTTGGTTTTCAGTATTATTCCGCTACGATCTCTATTTATTTTTTATTTTTATTTTTTTTCTTATTTGATCTCTACGATGGGTTTTTGCTCTTTTTATGTATTTCTGCTAGCTCCCGTGCACATATAAATATACAAAATGTACAATATTGACATGCACTTTTCTCTATGTAAATTGTTTGCCGAAGCGAACTTGTCCATCTTGGGGCAACGATTGCTCATGAGCTTAAACAGATGTATGCGTTCCGCCATACCTACACTTAAGCAACTTTTCGGCCCACTAAGCTGTCAATCACTCACAAGAAAGACACAAGACATGTCGCATGGATTATTATAACCATGATTACCAGTCTAACCCAAATCCACAAAACATGCATGCTGCATACAACTGTGTATCAATATAAAAGCAGGTCACTGAATAACTAAGTAAAAGGTTCTTGTATCATAATTGATAAAATTGCACCATAGCTGTCTATTAAGCACTCAGTATCCAATCAGGGCTTGCACAAGGGCAATCGGAAAGAATGGATTCCGGTTACTTAAGATCGCCCTGACAAGTGAGCTTAAATGGACTTTAAAAACAATAGCCCTCCTTGTGTGGCTATTATTGAATCAGCGACATTGTCACAACGGCTTTCGATTGTTCGAGTGCTTTTGATTTACAGTTGGCAACAAGTGGCCAAAAAACACAGTAAAATTGGAATTTGGTATGAAATTCTTTGTTTTTATTTTTATTTTGAACTGCCGTTCTGTATACCATTTGTCAGAATTGCTCAATCTCAGATGACGCTGCGTGTTGTTAGCCAATCATTGCAGCGCTTCCTGGGTCAAACTTGAAAGCAATTATAGGCACCGGTAGGATCTTTTTGTCCCACACACGTATGCGCGCATGGCACGTACCGTGGTACGTATAAAGACGTGCTATAGCAATTTTGAATTTTGGCAAGCACCTGTGCTGCCAGGGGTAGGGGGGCAACAAATTCGATGCATGAAAGAAGTATATAAGTAAACAGAATTTCGTCTTTTACTTTTTTTCTTTCCCTGCCTATATTTGTTCATTCTGTTGCCTCCCCTTCTTTATTAATTCTTCCATCCTCTAACGTTACTGTTTTTGCTTACGGAACAACAAAAACAACACAATTTTATACAATAAATTGTTGATTCTCAATTGTCATTCTGTTTGCGCTTGCCAACATCTCAAAATAAAATAACCGTGTATTTAACAACTAACAGCCAATAATTTTACGACAATGGGTGCAATCGGTGATTTTGAACAAAAAAGCAAAGCTTACGCCGCCAAATTTCCACCAGAACTCGGAAAATTGCCTCTCCCACCAGGCAAGAAAGTTGCAGTTATCACTTGCATGGATGGTAGAATAATTCCATCCAAGATCTTGGGATTTGAAGAAGGTGAAGCTCATGTCATTAGAAATGCTGGTGGTCGTGCTAGTGATGCTTTACGTTCTTTGGTTATTTCACAGCAATTGCTTGGTACCAGAGAATTAATTATTTTCCATCATACTGATTGTGAAATGCTTACATTTAAAGACCAAGATTTGAAGAGCAAGTTGAAAAAAGAATTTGGTAAAGATATCACTGGGACTAAAAAAGGCCAGGTGCAAGATTTCTTGCCAATTAGTGATTTAGAAGAAAGTATTAAGGAAGATTTAGAATTTTTGAAAAATAATGAATTTGTGTTAGATGTGCCTACCACTGGTTACATTTATGACGTTCACAATGGGGTGCTTAAAAAGGTTGCTACTTTGAATGATCATCAGGGAAGTTCTGAAGTTGGTAACTAATTTAATCAATTCAATTGGATGCCATGTGCCCATGCCTTCTAGTAATAAAAAAAAGTTGCCAGTCCTTTTGACAATATCTTTTGTTGATTTGCAAATTCCCTGCTAGTTTTTACTTAATTTCAATCTTTGTGATGAATATGATCTTTATTTCAGCTTTTTTTTTTCCGGCGCAGATGTACGCCTCTCAATGCACCATGATGCATGCTGCTTGTTTGCTGTGACATTTTGACATATTTTTGGTTTAAATTTGAACCAGTAAGTTGGTGTAAGCAATCATTTTAGTAAATATTACCATTAGGTACAAGTGTAGCCGGGCATACTGCGGTGCCCAAGAATATTGTGTCTGGGCAAAATGTATATCATCCCCAGAACCAATCACATTATATTGTAGAGGAAAATGTGAAGGGTTTGGAACTTTCAAAAGAGTTTGAGCCACAGTATTGCAATACTTGGTCAAATCTGTGGAGAAGTCTAGGAACCCGCTTTCTGCGCTGTGGACCTTGGACTTGTGTTACGAGCGATGGTGATTTGATACAAACGTGACTTTGAAACAATTATCTCTCGGTTTGCATTCAGTTGATACAAACAGCCAAGTGCTGTTAACAGCAGCGCTGATACTGAAGTCGCGAAGCTCATTTTGAAGAATAATATCGATAGCAAAATGGAAGCTATATTTTTATACAATAAGGGGGGAATGAGTGTTTTTTCTAGCCAATGTGCAATATACTTATTTTTCTCTGTATATTGCCGATAGCTATTGGTTTCTCCCAATTTGGGCACTGCTCACATACTCATCTTAGAATTAGTGTATAACATAAACTGGTACCAGCTCAAATTAACCAAAAAATTAAACCTATAATGTCAGTTCTGTATCTTATCAGGAAAAGAATATGGATAACAATGCTTTGGTTTACAAAGCGCCAGCGAGTTTGAGCTCCTTTTGGCAGACAAAATAATATTTTTTACAATAAAGATTTGTCAGTTGCCAACAAAAGTTACATTGCTATACTTCAAGGATCGTTCAAAAAATTATATGCTTTATTTGATGTACTTTGTGGTAAGCTTTTAATCATGCTTTAAGATCGCTTTCAGATGGAAGGCTCAAGGCGTGCCAGCATGGCTATTTTCGGCTATTCTTAGTTTGTTGGCCGGCTATAGCGAAACCAAACAGGGAGGCAACTCAGACCATAACTCTTGTACTTTTTTCAGAACACACTGTGCGCCATAATAGTGTAACTTTACCTTCATGAGACGCTATGCTTTCCCGTGGTGTGCGTATTATCAAGAATACTGAAAACACTAAACATTATTTTCAAGTTTCATAGCATCAAGGGGTCCAGCACCCCTCAAATGCGCGGATCCAACATGCAAGAAAATCCTCAATAGTGGGAACAACAGCAATGGCTGTAAGATGCTCACTATAATGATCAATGTGCGAACCTGCTGAAGGCAAATTTTTTGTGGATGGCCTGCAGCATTCTCACCAAATCCTTTAATTAGGCGATTTTCCATTGTTTCGTCTTTAGTAATGGGCTGCTTGGTAATAATATTGCATAGCGTTAATACCGTTTAAATTTTTTGGAAGTACCGTTAAATTTAATTATTTGTACGGCGAATACTTGTTATTGACAAGAAGCTATTGCTATATATAAGGTGTTGTTTCCTTTTACCTTAAAGAGTGTTCAGATGTTTTAATAACATCTATCATAAATTTGCTTTTAAGCTTCTTGATATCTTCTATGAGTCGGCACTGTTTATTTTCTCTATCAGACTTGTCATAATACACTTGTAAACAAGAAACATGTTGAATCAAGCAATACTACTCGAAATCCTTTTTTTGCTTTCTCTAATATGTCAACTGACACTTGCCTGGTCTCCAACTGATAGTTATGCACCAGGGCCAATCTCTTGTCCAGCAGGCAAATCTCAACTAACAAGAAAAGCCAATTCGCTAAGCAGTAGTGAGAAAGACTGGGTTGCTAAAAGACACGCCAAAACTAAAGAAAACTTACTCAAATTTCTTGAGTCTAAAACTAACATTTCCTCTATTGATTATGAAAAACTTACCAAAACCAAAGATATCAACATCGGTCTTGCCTTCTCTGGTGGTGGTTATCGAGCCATGCTTTCTGGGGCTGGAATGCTCAGCGCATTGGATAATCGCACAAAGGGAGCCTTTGAACACGGTTTAGGAGGATTACTTGAAAGTTCCACTTATATTGCTGGCCTCAGTGGGGGTAATTGGCTCACTGGCACTTTAGCCATGAATAATTGGACCAGCGTGCAGGACATTATTGACCACAAAAATGATCTTTGGGATCTCCAACACTCTATTTTCAATCCAGCAGGCACAAAACATATTTTGGAAACAGTGGAAATTTTTAGTAACATATCCAGCGAAGTTGACGATAAAAAACATGCAGGTTTTAATATATCAATGACTGATATTTGGGCTAGGGCTCTATCTAGAGATTTTTTTCCTCATCAGATCAACTATGGAGCTGCATTGACTTGGTCTGGACTAAGAAGTGCGTCAGTTTTCGCTAATGCAGAGATGCCATTCCCTATAAGTGTCAGTGATGGAAGATATCCGGACACCAAAATAGTTACTTTGAACAGTACAAATTTTGAATTTAATCCGTATGAAATGGGATCATGGGATCCTACATTGAACACATTTGTGGACGTCAAGTATATCGGCACTCATTTGAAAAATGGGAAACCAGTGGGTACTAACTCATCTTCATCATCCAAAGAAAAATGTGTTGCTGGCTATGACAACGCTGGATTTGTCATGGGAACTTCATCTAGTTTGTTTAACCAATTTCTTCTTCAAATCAATAATTCCAAGTACAAAATTAGCGATAACATCAAAAAAGTTGCAGTCAAAGTATTGAACAAATTAAGTAATGAAAAAAATGATATTTCCGTTGTTAAGCCAAACCCCTTCTACAAAACCACTAACTTCCAAAATGGCAACGGTAGCAGTGGAGCAATTGCCAAAGATGACACTTTGTACTTGGTAGATGGCGGTGAAGATGGTCAAAATGTGCCATTATCGCCATTAATTCAACCAAAAAGAGATCTCGATGTCGTTATTGCTTTTGATAACTCAGCAGACACTAAGTCTTTTCCAAATGGTGAATCTTTAATAAATACATACGAAAGACAGTTTGGTCCAGTGGGAATTCCAGGAAGCTTTCCATATGTTCCAGATACCAATACTTTCTTAGCTAACAACTTGACTGCCAAACCAACCTTCTTTGGCTGTGATGCCAAGAATTTGACTTCTTTAAACAATGCTAACTCTAACTCTAGTGTGGCTCCGTTGGTCGTATATATTGCAAACCGCCCATTCACTTTCTGGTCGAACACCTCCACTTTCAAAATGAGCTATACCGAAAAGGAGAAAACGGGAATGATCTCAAACGGATTTGAAGTCGCTTCTAGAAAAAATTTGACTTTGGACAGAGAATGGCCTACTTGCTTGGGTTGCGCATTGATTAGAAGAGCTGAAGAAAGAAATAATATTGAGCAAAGTGATGCTTGCAAGAAATGTTTTCAGGAGTACTGCTGGGATGGCAAAATCAGTACTGGTAGTACTACTCCAAGTACATACACCTTAGACGGTATGGCCACTGTTAATGCGTCCGGTAATAGCACCAAAACTTCCAGTACTGGGGCAGCTGGCTTCACTGCAGAAGGTTTGGACAAAGGTAAAACTAGTAACATATTTGGGAAGATAGTAAATCATTTCATACCTCATGGAAATTAGATTACGGATAATCGCATTTCCCGCCCTTATTAGTTCATTGTAGAAAGTGATATAGAGTATATATATAGAAATGGATTTTTTTGTTTTTATACAATTTAAAGTCAATGGTTTATTCTAGGTGAAGCCTTAAAGACCCTGAACTACCCACTATGAATGGGTGTTTACGGCTACTCTTATTTTACTCTTCAAAGGAAAAAAGCTACAAAAAAAGAATAACAAAAAACTTCATAACTTCTATCGATTATGGAAACCATTGGTATAAGAACAAGTAAGTTCGTGAAAATAATAAGACAATAGGATGAATTAAAAAGAAAGTAAGCCATGAAATAACATTATTTATACAGCTTTTTTTATATGCAAAATTCTATAGGTAAAGCAAAAACACACATAAACCAATGAAGGGAAAAAACAAAAAAAATCAAATCAAAAGGTGCTTTATCATATAACAGGAAAAAGAAATTAAATAATAATTTAAATTGTGAAATTTCATCACAACAAGCCTTTTTTCTCTGCCCGCATCAAATACAAGTCGGATTGTGGGCCGTTTAGCCATGCATCAATATCAAATTTAGAAGGATCTCTAGCAAAAACATTAGGTTGTATGGCAGTGTTCATATTCACTTTATCAATAGTAATAGAACTTTCAGTAGTGGCAGAGGGAACTGTAGGAGCTTTAACAATAGATGTTGGAGCCACAGAGACAACTGGGGTTGATTTAGTTTCGGAACATTCTATCTGCATCTGGAACTTTTTGGCTGACGGAGAAAGAGAACGGCTACGGAGAATGTTTTTTCTGAATTGCTGGTTTGTCTTTTCAATTTTTGAACCAGCAGATAATGGCTTTGTTTTGGATTTGGCTTTGTTTTGGGCAATATGGTATGCCAATCTTCTCACAATAAGCTCAATGATCTTGCCGCTGAACCCAAAGTGGAAAGAGAGAATACTTTTTATTATAGCATAAAGTCTTAGCTTAACATGTTCCGGTTTTTTGCTCCATGTCTCCATCTTTGGCTTCATCCCACCTGCTGTACTTCTTTGAAGATGTCTAGGAATTCTGTTCCCATTGATCATTATTCTCAAATAATCAGCAACTTCTTCAACAAGATTCTCTATATCAATGAGTGTTTCAACAGAAATTTGTAGAATGCTTGCAAGCTTAGGCCTAGAAGCATTCTCATATACGTGTTTTACTCCATCTTTTTTTGGTGTCTTGATAAGCTCATAAGTATTGAACTCATTATTGACTTCCTCACATAAGGAAATACCATTGGAAGTTTTCTCAAAGAAGTTGTATCCGCTTGCAAACTTAGAGCATTTTTCGCTGAAAATGAGCACAGCGGCCATAGCAAAGTAGTCATCAGGCTTAATAGCATACTTTTGCTCACTTGGGTTGCAGTCGTAGACACCAAATAACTGACGGAGTTCCTCGATATCCGTTTCAGGTCCAAAAACGCCCCGCAAAAACGCTTCCGGATTGCATTTAGAAAAGGCTTCCCACTGGTCAAGGTTTTCCCCATTTATCAACAAATCAAGAATGGAATTTGGATTTTCCGAATTCTGAAGAATCTTGGGTGCCACCGGATATTTAGCAAGAGTATTAGGACCATTATTAGTATTGGGGAAAGGTGTTCTAACTTGACAGGCCGGCAAAGTAATATTAGCAGGGTTTGAATAAAGCTGGTAATTTTCAGTAGCATAATGTTTTAAAGTAACATTTTTCTCTAAAAGACATGAAGGCACGGCTTTTTGTTTCTCAATTAAGGCCTTACTATCATTAGCGGCCTGTTGGGGTTGATAAGTAGAAATGGTTAGATTTTTGAAGAAGTCATCATGAGGGAAAAGAGATCCTTCTTCTATATCAAATCCAAGTGTTGGAGAGCCCGATTCTTGTAATTGGGGCTCAGCAGTGTATTGCGAAGGGCGAGAACTGTTCGAGGTAAGAAAACTTTCCATTGATTGAGAACTGTCCAAAGCAAGACTGTTACCAATCAAATCTTTATTGGTAAGGGCAGATTCAAGAGCTTGATAAAAAGCAGAGTCGGAAATTGGCGAGGCCAAATCATTGTCAAATGAATATTCAAAAGAACTTTGGTTAGTAGAGGCGTCAAACATCTTAGCAATATTTTTTCAAAAGCAGGACTTGTGTAAGAAAAAGAGTAGTAAGCAAAAGAGTTATGATGAATATGTTTTAGCTATAATAGATGGAAATTTTGTAGACAATTGAAACATAGATCTATCAAAAGTTAGCAAATCAAGCCATATTTATAGCCCATTTTGATATATAAGAGATACTTTTAGTTTGCATAGATATGTCATTAATTTTGAGGATATAGAAAATATCTTAACTCTTGAACTGTTATAAATAGAAGCTTCCTTCAACGAATCTGATAATTCGGAGAAAATGTGACGACAATCATGGCATATCTACCTCAAACTATTTTTTTTGCAAATCATAAATAGAAATAGTTTATTTTTGGTATCATTATCTATTCTAGATATAAATGAAGCTGAAAAAAATAAAAAAAAATAAACTTCCAGGCGCGTAAGGAACAGTTACACAAATGCAAGTTTGCCTCCCAAAGTAGATAGATACCATCCAAAACCAGAAAATGTCTGTGACCACAGCAGAGTTCAGTCCTTCTAGAACATAAAAGGTTTCTTGTTTTGGAAATGGCACAAAAGACTTTTCAGCAGTATATGAAGGAAAATGCATTTTGTGTTTTTTGAGATAATTTTTGACATGCTAAAAACTTCATGTGTACTGACGCGTATCAAAGCAGTATTGGACCTGGGGTGCATATACTAATAAATTTTATGCAGATTTGACAGCTCAGGGTCCAGATCTATCAAAGCCCCGATCCCTTTCTATAGTCTTAAAATATTAGCGAAATCGATGGACAACAATTTGCAAAATAGTTGACCAGAAAATATTTTATGTAGTGAATATTTAAAGCTTCAAAACAAATTACTACGCACTCTACTGTTTCTATAAGAGTTTTAGATCTGTCCCTTTATGCAACATACTCTTCTGTCCGGAATATTCCTTCTGCAATGCAAGCCAAATGTTCTTTTACGTCACTTTAATCGTAATCGAACCTCCATTTACTGTTTGAAGGATAGATGAGCCAGTTCCCAAGGACTTGAGTTGATGCAATCAAGTGAATATATCCCTCGCTATTATCCAAATCTACTGCCTAGCTAACTATTAGTTCCATCGTGGTCAGCATGTTCTGCCAACACATTTCCTTCGAAAGTGATGTTCTATATATCAGTGTATATGTAGTGTATTGAATTATTAATGTTACTAGCAAAAAAATTTCAGACCTTGGGCTAATATGGTAAATCTCGAAAGAGTAAAAAAGATAAGCTCCGCGACGGGGAATCGAACCCCGGTCGTCCGCGCGACAAGCGGACATTCTAGCCACTAAACTATCACGGATGCTATATTTTGAAAGCATAATTGTGGGTTGAGACTAGTTTATTCACTAAAATTGTATTGTTTTTGACAATAACTATATATTCAATATGAATCCATCA
>JXWR01000689.1_pt1 | contig 14325 bp, 9 predicted proteins | sample 315541 | NCBI WGS metagenome assembly JXWR01 (sample SAMN03273951, study PRJNA271842) | soil metagenome | isolation source: rice field ambient CO2 | place: India: CRRI Experimental farm Cuttack,Odisha-753006 | collected 2013-12-17
GCTGTGGTTGTGGAGGTGGAGGTGGAGGTGGGCTGCCAACAAATTGCGGAGAAAGGCTTGCTTTGTACACTGAGTATTCGGGAGACATCAGCATTGGACTGCCCATGTATCCATTATTGGGAGCGTAGTTAAATGCACTTGTTGGAGTACTGGAAGCTAAATCGACGGGTAAAATATTCGGTACTAAGATTGCATTAGCAATTAAACCAATTACCCCAATCACACTAATAAATAAGAAGGTCATATGCCAGTTGGTAATCTGACCAATAAAAGTTCCCAATGGCACTCCCGTAACGGTTGCTACTGTTAATCCTGTAAACATAATAGCAATAGCTGATGCTCGTTTATTAGGCGCTACTACGTCAGCTGCAATGATCGATGACACGGTCATAAAAATTCCGTGAGCAAAAGCGGCAAAAACTCGACCTATTAATAAGATAGTAAAAGTAGGTGCTACTGCATCCATAACATTTCCAATAATAAATAACAGCATAATTAAAATCATTAAGGTCTTCCGATTGATTCTATTAGATAGAATTGTAAGTAAGGGCGCCCCCACTACAATTCCTAAAGCATAAATCGAAACCGTTAAACCGGCTTGTGATACGGTAATTCCAAAACTTTTTACTAACATAGGAATTAGACCTACACTAATAAATTCAGTTGAACCAATTGCAAAAGCACTAATCGCTAAAGCAAGTAAAGTTAGACCTGGTGCAATTGAAGTCTTCTTTGTATTGACATCCATAAGTATTCTCCTTTTATCAACTTGATTATTCGACAAATATAAATTATACTTTTGGAGAACTTTTTAGCAATTACGTACTTTAAAGTGCTATAGTCACTTTTTAGTTCCTATGGAGGAAAATAGTTTGGAAAAAATATATAATATTGGCGTTGAAGCAACGATGGAAGTTATTGGTGGTAAATGGAAACCCATTATTTTATGTCACTTACGTAAGAAGGTTCTACGAACTAATGAGTTACGCAGAGCCATTCCGAATATTTCACAAAAAATGCTAACCCAACAATTACGTGAATTAGAAGATGATTCTATCATTAATCGAAAAGTATATAACCAAGTCCCACCCAAAGTTGAATATTCTTTAACTGACTATGGAAAAACCTTGAGCAATATTTTAAATCAATTATGTACTTGGGGAGAATGCGATATTGATCGCCGAGTTGCCAATGGAGAAAAAATTGATTTATTAAATCGTGATATGTAAAAAGCACCCCGCGGGGTGCTTTTTTAATTTTCTAATGGAATAAATTTACCTAATGTCACATCATAGAGGCCTTGATCAGTTAGTTTTAATTCAGGAATTACCGGCAAAGTTAAAAACGATAAGGTAATAAAGGGATCAAAATTAACTTCATGACTAATCTGTTGATATTTATTAAGTAGGTTTTGTAATTGTTGCGAAGCTACTTCGTAGGATTGATCAGACAAAAGTCCACCAATTGGTAGAGGCATATTGGCTACCAACTCACCTTTATTAACAATCACCAAGCCTCCATTGGTACTAGTTAATTGTTCAATAGCTTGAAAAATATCTTCATCATTAGTTCCAAAAGCCACAATGTTATGAGCATCGTGAGCAATTGATGAAGCAATCGCACCAGAATTTAACTTGAATCCCTTAACAATGCCTAAGCCAACAGTTCCTAAATTATGATGGCGTTCGATGACCACCATTTTTAGTAAATCATTATCCACATCACTTTCAAAGTTATCAGTAGCTGAAAGTTTTTCAATCAAGTGATGAGTAGTAATATGGTTCGGTTCAATCTCAATAACATTTACTGAGTGGCCGTTTAACGGCATTTTTAAATCAGATTTTTGTAAATGATGTTTGACTGTTTGGCGATCTAATTTTACTGGAGTTGATTCAAGTTGAGCAGAATCAGCAATCCAATTTCCCCGTTTCATTACCCGATCAATTTTAACTGAGTTTAGATCATCTAATACTATTAAGTCAGCTAAAAATCCTGCTGATAAGGCTCCTTGGTCATATAAACGATGGGCTTGTGCCCCGTTATAACTAGCAATAATATAGGCTAGCTCCGGTTGCATCCCATGAGCAATTGCTAATCTAACATTATGGTCAATTGAACCTTCAGCAATAATATCGGTAATGGTTTTATCATCCGTACAAAAGGCAAATCTAGAAAAATTATAATCATTTACTGCACCCATAGTATTTAATAGATCATTTTCTACAGTTCCTTGTCTTAAAAAGACATAAAAACCACTATTTACCCGATCTAAGGCTTCACTAACCGTGGTTGCTTCATGATCCGTATCTGCTCCGGCCTGTCTTAATTGGTTTAATTGAGATACCGAATAGCCAGCAGCATGGCCATCAACATGTTTGCCATGACGTTTAGCATCATTAATTTTTTGAAATAAATCAAAGTCATGATTAACAATTGCCGGATAATCCATGACTTCTGCTAAGCCCACTACTTCGGGATTTTTGTATAAACCGTTTAAATCTTTAGCAGTTAAAATTGCCCCATTATGATCAAAAGCAATACATGGTACTGAAGAAGGTAACATAAATTTAACATCTAATGCCGTTTGTTTGGCATCTTCCATTAAATATTGAATTCCTGCAACTCCAATTACATTAGCTAATTCATGAGGATCAGTAACAATCGTGGTGACACCATGCTTTAGTAAAATTTTTCCTAGTTCACTAGGTGTTACCATAGAGCTTTCCATATGAACGTGGGCATCAATCATCCCCGGCACAATCCATTTTCCAGTTAAATCAATAGTTGATTTGGCCATAAGGTTCTCATCGTTTTTTACGTTACTGATAATTTTTCCGTCATTAATCCATAAATCAGTTGCTTCGAACTTCTGGTTAAATACATTTAAAACCTTTGCATTAATTATTTGTAAATCAACTAGATTTTTCATAACTGTCCTCATTTCAAATCAAAATAAAAAGTCGACACCACAAAAAGTGGCGTCGACTTAGCACTTTTTGTTCATAGTCCAGTATTTACGGTACTGGGTAGAGACTGTCATCCATATCATGACGTTATATAAACAATTTTTCTCATTTATTAGTTTTTAATTTTTAAATATTGATATATACAGTATCAGCCTAAAAATTGAAAGTCAAGCTGATTTTCATTAATCAATCATACCTTTTTTAACGTTATCATTATGGAACCAAGCTACTCCCTTATCAAACAAGGCAATAAAATCATTACTTAAATAAAGTAAATAAGTAATAAACAATACCCAGTTAGCTCCACCTTGAAGAGCAGTAATTCCCCAAAGTGTTACGGAGAATAAGCCTTGGCCCAACCAGAAATAATATGTATCTGAAAAACGTAAGGTGGTTAATAATGCCCCCGTAATTCCGATAGTGGCTGCCAAAGCATCAATTAATGGACGTGGAGAATCAGTAAAGTTAGATTCAAATCCATAGAGTGCAATTAGGACTAATCCAAAAAATAGGGCTGTAAGCATCCAAATTCGATAGGGATGCTCTGTATCTTTAATTTGACGAACTCGTGAGTCTACATTTTTAGCCCATCCCGGCATAAGTAAAACTGGGATATCTAAAAGAACGATGTAAACTGCTTGAAGTAACATATCAGCATAATTTTTAGCTGCATAAGCTACAAAAATATAGATTAATGCACTAACTAATCCAAACACTCCGTTTAATGGTTTGGTGTTAGTTATAGAAATGGTACAGGTGAATCCCAACATCCCCGCAAGCATTGTAACAATTGCTAGTGGCGTAATGGGACCCACTAAGGTAGTGCCTAGGATTATCGCCAATCCTAGTAACAATAGTATGTAACTTTGCCTAGTCCACCCCTTCATCTGTTCAACGTACCAACTAGGCTTAAAAGCGCTAAATAGCGCTATATTTTCGACAGATTGACTGTCTTGGAAACTTTGATTCTTTTGCATTTTGGTTCTCTCCTTTAGGATTTATATTTAGGCCAGTAAATGAGTAAATTTAACCTACAAAAAAGTATACAAGGATATTTTTTGGATTTAAAGGATTGACTTTTATACTCGTTTCGACGGTAAAAATCAAAATTGGTCTAACCCGTTGATATAACAGTAAAAAATATTTTTTAGAATTTTTTCTCCTCAATTAAGTTAATCGTTTTAAAAAATTCACCTAACAAAAAAAGTTTAGAACTAATCAAAGTTCTAAACTTTTTTGTTATTTTGCTTGAGCAATTGCGTTTTTTACCGCACTTTTAATAGCTTTACTTGAAGCAGAGGCACCAGAAACCGCATCAACATCGACAGTGTTTTTAGCAACCATTGCCTTAGGCATTTCTTCAACGGCTTGAAGTCCAATATCTTCACTCTCGTGTTGTTCCAGAACTTCAACATTTTCAATGACCTGATCTTTATAAGTAACTCGAACTACAATTTGATCACCAATTCCAGTATCAGCATCACTAACACCCAAATATTGGTTTTCCCCAACTGTATAGTTACTTAAATCAATCGCAGCCATATCATTACTACCAAGATCTTCCGCATTATCATTAGCATTTGCGGCCATAACCATTAAAGCATCTGATTTTACTTTAGCTGCATTTTCTCCGGCAATCTTACCAAAGATTAAACATTCAGCTAGATTTCCACCACCATTATATTGGTTAGCGTTGATTCCACCAAATTCTCCGGCGCTATATAAATGCGGAATCGGATTATTCTCTGCATCTAAAACTTCTGCTTTAGCATTGCGTTTGGCACCACCCTGGGTGTTTAATAGTCCCGTAGCTAATGGAGCTGCATAGTATGGTCCTTGATCACTTAATGGTTGCATAGTAGCTCCATCACGATTAAATTGCATATCACGACCCTGTTTAGCCATTTGGTTAAAGGTTGCAGCTGTATTAACAAAGATCTCAGGATTAACATCCATTTTGGCAGCCAAGTCTTCTAAATTGTTAGCTTGAATGACAATCTTACCAATTTCCGGATATGGGAAATTAGCATCAGCTTTAATCTTATCAGCTTGAGCTTGGTCAAATACAACGTATGGATGGTTATATACGTCAGGATGTCTCCAACCACCATGTGAATAGATGAATCCGTGACGACCAGCTTCATCTTCACGTAAATAACGACTTCCATCATCACCTACTACAAAGATACTACCGTCATAAAGAGATGGTTGATCACTGTGTATGAATTTACCTCGTTCTTCACTAGGATTTTCAAAAGTAAATCCGGAATCAAATCCATATCCTGCATAAGCTGACATATGCCATAATTTAGCCCCAACTTCTTGGGCCATTCTTACACCATCGCCACGATTATAAAGGGTACCAATAACTTTTAACTTAGGAGCACCAATATAACTTTGAATAGCTTCGGGATCATTTTCAAAACCTCCCATGGCCATAACTACCCCATTTCTAGCTTGGATATTTACGGTTTGTCCATGGCGACTTACTTGAACTCCTTCAATTACACGCGTATCCGGATTTTGGATTAAATGTTTAGCGGGTGTTTCCAACCAAACATCAATATCGCGATCCATAACATGTTGTCGTAAATTCTTCCAAAGTGAGGCATTAAATGCTCCTTCACTAACTAAAGTTTCATCCATAGTATCGGCTCCTGGAAATTCGGGATATTCCGGTGCAATGGTATCCTTAGCAGTAGTTTCAGGAGTTGATTGACGATAACTAACTGGATCTTTAACGTCTAAATACTTAATAAAGTAATCACGCATATTAGTAATTCCATCGATATAAACGTTTAAAATATCATCTTCAACTTGAATACTTCCAAATAGGGTTTGCATATATTTTTTAACTTGGTCGCGATCATAACCGGTTAAAACAATTTGACCGGCATAACGCGTGTTACCGCCTTCGTGTCCCAGTGGGGCTGCATCTACTAATAAAACACTAGCACCATTATCCGCGGCAAATCTAGCAGCGGAAGCTCCAGCAGCTCCAAATCCAATTACTACTACATCATAAGTTTTATTCCAACTAGTTGGTAAAACCGTTTGTTTTGCTTGAATCACTTGATTTCCTCCTTCAGAATTAACCGAAACAAATAATTCGAATCGACTAAAACAGGTTTCTAAAAATTTAATAGTCCGACGATCCGTTAAGTTATTGTTAGCATTAAACGCACTTGGGGCATATCCCAATTCAAATTCATGTCCGGACATAACGTGAGCATCTACTCCGGGAGAATCTAAAATTTGGCGTAAATGGCCTTGAGCTCTAACCGTTCCTTGGGCGCCTAGTGAGGTTCCCACAATCATAACGGGCTTATGTTTTAATGGATTAGTGACGGATGACATCCATTCGATTGCATTTTTCTCAACTGCTGGAATAGAATGATCATATTCGGGAGTCCCGAAAATCACACCATCAGCTGATTTAACTAAGTTGTCTAATTGCTCAACTATCTCAGGTAACGGTGCATTTTCACGAAACATTGGCAAGTTACCAATTTCAACAATGTTAATTTCTGCACGGCTAGCAAAATGACGTTGCATATATGCTAACAATTTTCGATTGTATGATAAGCTTGCATTTGTCCCTACAAAAGCAACTAATTTCATGGTATTATCTCCTTGTTTGTTAATTAATTCACTTCGATTATGAACTTAATTCACTAAAAAGGAAAATAGTTAATTCGTTGAAAAAATATGCAAATTTTGGCATACTTCATTTAAAGGAGATAATTTATGGTTAATTTTAATAAAGAAAATCAAATCATCAAAATTTTAACCACGTTGCGTGATGTGGGGAGCATTTCAAGAACTGCCGAGCAACTGTATTTAACCCAGCCTACTGTTAGTAAGCTAATTAGGCAGGAAGAAGATAAGTATCATGTTCAACTGATTGATCGCAAACAACACCCTTTAAAATTAACTGCAGCTGGAGAATTTTATTTAGAATCCATTCAAAATTTAAATCACTCATATCAGTTAATGGCTAATCAATTAAGCCTGTTTCATCCCTATCTGTCACAAACGATTACGATTGGCGTTAATCCTGCCGTGGCGGTAAGTATTTTACCAAAGATTCTCCCCATCTTTAAAAACACTTATCCTGAAGTTAAAATAAGAATCATGGAAAGTCCTTCAATCGCCGTAGAGCAACGCCTATTAGATCAAGAAATCGATGTTTACCTGGGAATGAAACCTAGTTACCATGATTTTTTAAGTTACCAGTCAATTTATACCGGTGGTGGCATACTTTTAATTAAAAAAGATCAGATTGATGGAGCAATTCCTAAGCAACCTGTTAATGATTTATCACCTTACTTGAACAATCAAGAACTAGTCATCGAAACTAACGATTCCGGTTTCCAACATGTTGTGGATAGTTACCTAACTCAATTCAATATTTCACCCAAAATTATTTTGGAAACGGCTAATATTGAAACGGCTAAAAACTTAGCTTTGGCCGGATATGGGGCCACTATTATTCCAGAAAATATGTTACCTGAATTTGTTAATCAAGATATTGCGGTGATTTATATTAATCCCGATGTTTTTAAGGTGGACTTTACCATAGCTTATCAATCGCATTCTAAGAATATTGAAATTATTAATCAATTTATCGACACTGCTCAACAAGTTTTTCCCAATAGGAGGAGTAATATGCAACATTTAGAGATTTATGGATTAGGTACTGATATTAATCTTTCCATTAGCTCTTCTAATGCTACCGATGAATTAAAAAGTGCTCAGGAGCTAATCAAGAATTATGAAGATCTATTAACGGTTAATCGAGCTAAATCCGAAGTTATGTCAATCAACCAAGCTGCCGGTAACCATCCCGCACAGGTTTCTGAAATCACCTATAATTTAATTGAACGAGCTACTCAAGTTAGTTTACAAAATAAAGGTTTCAATATTGCTATTGGCCCCATCGTGAAACTTTGGAGCATTGGTTTTGATAATGCTAACGTTCCCGATGATGACCAAATTAAACAACGCTTAGCTCTAACTGATCCTCAAAATATTAAATTAGACAAAGTCAATCGCACCGTCTACTTAACTAAAGCTGGCATGGAAATTGATTTAGGTGCCATCGCTAAAGGTTATATTGCTGATGCGATTAAAGCACTTTGGACTAGTCACAATATTGATCGAGGAATTATTGATCTAGGCGGTAATTTATTATTTATCGGTCCAGGCGATCATAACGGTTACTGGAATGTAGGAATTCAAGATCCTGATCAAATTCGTGATAAGCCAATGATGATTATTCAAACTTCCCCCAAATCAGTCGTAACCTCAGGAATTTACGAACGCTTTTTGAAAAAAGCCGGTAAAATCTATCACCACATTTTAGATTCTCAAACTGGTTATCCCATGCAAAATGATATTAAAAGCGCTAGTATCATTAGTGATAAATCTATCGATGGTGAAATTTGGTCGACGATTAGTTTTTACGAAGGTATTCAGCAAGGAATTGCTGATCTTGAGAAACAACCGGAAATTGAAGGTATCTTGGTAACCAAAGATAATCAAATTTACGTTACCTCTGGTATTATAGACAGTATTTTATGGGTTCATCCCGATTATCAATTAAATAACAAAAAAGGTCTGGACTAATTAGTCCAGACCTTTTTTGTTATTTAATTTCTTTAACTTTTGAGTTATTTTCTTTAAACCAAGCAACGTCTTTATCAAATAAAGCAATTAAGTCATTACTTAGGTATAGTAGGTAAGTTATAAATAATACCCAGTTAGCCCCACCTTGAAGAGCAGTAATTCCCCAAAGGGCAACGGACATAATACTTTGTAATAACCATAAGTAATATGTGTCTGAGTAACGTAAAGTGGTCATTAAGGCTGCAGTAACCCCGATAGTAGAAGTAATTGCATCAACTAATGGTCTTGGTGAATCAGTAAAGTGTGCTTCAAAACCATATAAAGCAATTAAAACAACTACAAAGAATAGTGCAAACAGTGCCCAGGTTTTTTTAGAATTAGTAGTATTTTTGATTTGTCGTACTTTTTTATCAACATCTTTTGACCAACCAGGTAATAATAATACCGGTAAATCAAGTAAAACAATAAATACCACTTGTAATAAAATATCTGAATAATTCTTAGCTGCAAAAGCAACAAAAATATAAATTAATGCACTTACCAATCCAAAAATACCATTCAACGGTTTGGTATTGGTAATTGAAATAGTACAAGTAAATCCTAAAACTGCCGCAATCATGGTTACAATTGAAATTGGATTAATTGGGCTTAAGAAAGTAGAACCAATGATAATTATTAAACCAATCGTTAATAAAATATAGCTTCGACGAGTCCAACCTTTCATCTGTTCAATATACCAACTAGGTTTTAAAACACTAGTTAAAGCAATTCTTTCTTCAGGTGTACTACTTAAATTTTGTTCATTTTGCATAAATATATCTCCTTTAGGGTTTATCATGGCCAGTAAATGAGTAAAGTTGGCCAAAAAAAATTATACATACGAGTATAATCCATTTTTTTCAAAAAATAAACCCTAAATTTAATTTATCGGTTTAAAATGCGAACAATTCAAACTTATAACAATTTGATTATTCGATAATTAATCATAAAAAAACATCTCATAAATTGAGATGTTTTTTTTATTATTTAGTAGTAACCGCACCAATTACTTGGCCGCGATTAACTTCTTTTATATTATCAAATTTAAGGTTTCCAACGTGGTCCATATTAGTCATAACAATTTCGATAGTAGTTTGTTTACCGGCTGCTTTAACTTGATCTAAGTCCATCAAGGCTAAAGTATCACCAGCTACTACTTGATCGCCATCATTTACTTTAACGCTAAATGGTTCACCTTTTAATTCAACCGTATCTAATCCCATATGAACCAAAATCTCAACACCATCATTAGTTTTAATTCCTAAGGCGTGTTTAGTTGGGAATACTGTAGTAATAACCCCATCAACTGGTGAAACAATAGTATTATCGCTAGGTTCGATGGCAAAACCATCCCCTAACATTTTTTGTGAGAAGGTATCATCAGCTACTTGAGTAATATCAATGAATTGTCCATTAGCAACACTATGCAATAATTCAGTAACTGGTTTAGGAGCATCAACCGCTTTACTTTCAATTGCTTGATCTTCTGCCACTGGATTATCAGTTGAGATTGTTAGATCAGAAAGTGGAATGTTAGCATCATTTAATTTAGCTAATGCTGTATCAACAAATTGAACGTCTGTCCCAATTACTACTTGTAAGTTATTTTTATCGACTACGTTTACACCTGCAGCTCCGGCACGTTTTAAAGCTTTTTCATCAATCAAACTAGTGTCATTTAATTGTAAACGTAAACGAGTAGCACAACTATCAACAATCTTAATGTTATCAGCACCACCAATAGCGATATAAACTTTCTTAGCTTTAGTAGTGTATTTATCATCGTTACTATCTTCGATGATTTGGTCGCCACCGTCTGTACTTTCTACTGGTTCACGACCCGGAGTCATTAAATTGAATTTTTTAATCGCAAAATCAAAACCAAAGTAATAGATCACAGCCATTAAAAGGCCTTGAACAATTAACATGTAAGGTTTATCAGCTAATGGTAAATGGAAACTTAAAATGTAATCCACTAAACCGCCAGAAAAGGCAAATCCGGCAATCCAATGCATAAATGCTGCTAAACCTAATGAAAATCCAGTAAAGATTGCGTGTAACACATATAGTGGCCAAGCCACAAACATAAATGAGAATTCCAGCGGTTCGGTTACCCCGGTGAAAAATGAAGCTACCCCAGCAGCTAGCATTAAAGAGGCAGTTTCTTTCTTACGTTCTGGTAAAGCATTTTTATAAATAGCATAAGCTCCGGCTGGTAGTCCAAACATCATAATTGGGAAGAAACCAGCTTGATACATACCAGTAACTCCACGGATTCCATCACCAGACCAGAATTTACCAATATCATTAATTCCGGCTACGTTAAACCAAAATACGGAATTTAAAGCTTGGTGTAATCCAGTAGGAATTAATAAACGGTTAAATAAACCGTAAAGTCCGGCACCTAATGCACCTAGACCAACCATGAATTTACCAAATGCTACCAAGGCATCATACACTGGTGGCCAAATTACCAATAATAATCCAGAAATTATTAACATGGTAACTGAAGCTAAAATCGGAACTAGGCGTTTACCACTGAAAAATGATAAAGCCATTGGTAATTTGGTTTCGTGAAATTTATTGTATAGAGCAGCGGCGACTAACCCTGCCACAATCCCTATTAAAACATTGGATTTAATTGCTCCAAATGCCGGGTTAATTTTACCAACAGTCGTGTGGTAATATGTAGCAACTTGAACTGGATCTAATACAAACATTGGCACTAACATAGCAACCAATCCCGATAAAGCAGCAGCCCCAGATTTATCTACTGACATTCCTAAGGCCAAACCAACTGCAAATAGCATTGGTAAGTTTGATAAGATCGCATTTGCCCCCGCTTGTAAAAATAAAGCAAACGCCCAAGTTGATGGTAACGCATGACCGATTCCCATAAGTAATGCTGCAGCTGGTAAGGTAGCAACCGGCAACATTAGCGAACGGCCCATACGTTGTAAGTATGTTTTAATCATATTGTATCCCTCCTAGTAATATACTCATATGTATTTAAATTAAATGATTTAACCAATACCAATGTAAAAATATTACCACAAACAATTGAACAATACCACAATTTATTATCATTTTTTAGGACTATACCAATTTTAAATATAAAAAATAGTGGGCAACCAAAATTTTGATTGCCCACTATTTTTATTCAATGGTTAGTTCATCATCAACGTATCCGTTAGGATGAGTTTGTTGCCATTGCCAAGCCGTTTGAATTATTTCTTCAATATCGTCATATTGGGGTTGCCATCCCAAAATATTTCTTGCCTTCTTAGAATCCGCGATTAACACCGCCGGATCTCCAGCTCGGCGTTCAACGACTTCAGCTGGAATGGCTTTTCCAGTTACCTTACGAGCAGCCTTTAAAATTTCCATATTAGAAAAACCAGTAGATGAACCTAAATTAAATACGGTACTAGCATGGTTCTCATTGAGATACTGAATTGCTAAAATATGAGCTTTAGCTAAATCTAATACGTGTACATAATCACGAACACACGTTCCGTCTTTAGTGGCATAATCCCCACCAAAAATTTGTAATTTATCACGTTTTCCACTCGCTACTTGTAAAATTATGGGTACTAAATGGGTTTCATTGCGATGATCTTCGCCAATGCTTCCGTCGACTTTAGCACCGGCAACATTAAAGTATCTTAAAGCTACAAATTTAATGCCATAAGCTTCATCACACCATTTAATAATATTTTCCATTCCTAACTTACTTTGTCCATAGGGATTGGTAGGGATTTTAAGATCCGATTCTTCAATTGGAACTCGCTTAGGTTCCCCATAAGTTGCAGCTGTACTTGAAAAGACCATTTTTAAGACCTGGTGTTGGTGCATAACTTCAAGTAAAGTAATCATTCCCCCAATATTATTATCGAAATACTTCAATGGATCTAGCATTGATTCAGGAACAATCGAAAATGATGCAAAGTGTACGACCACTTCAATATCTTTTTCCTTATCAAATACGGAATTCATAAACGCTTTATCTCGAATATCACCTTGATAAAATTTTGCTTGCGGATTTACCGCTTGAATATGTCCCGTAGATAAATTATCCACTACGATTACATCATTGGCTTGCTCAACCAATTGGTCCACGGTATGAGATCCAATATAGCCGGCACCACCTAATACTAAAATTGCCATTAATCTTCTCCTAATATGTAAAAATTATTAAGTTACTTTTTTTAATTATCTTCTCTAATAGGTATATCATATCATTAATGATGAAAAAATTATTATAAAGGAGTCAAATCTTGTCATTAATTAATCAAGTACCATTCTTAACTTTTTCAATAATAATTTTAATTTTCGGAATTCATTTCTATAAACAAAAGCCAACCTTTTGGAATCACTTAGTTACAATTACCTTTGTAGTTTACTCAATTTGCGTTTTTCATTTAATTTTTACCGTTGCCAAATTTAGTTTTAGTACTAGTATTTATCAATATATTTCCATTGGTAAAGCTCATATTGTGGTTATTCCCTTTCAAAATTTTGATTTAGAATCCTTTTTAAACATTATTATGACGCTACCTTTAGGAATCTATCTCTACTTATTTACTAAACGCCTTAACTTCATGAAAGTCTTTAGTTTTAGCTTATTGATTGGATTATTTAATGAGACTACTCAGTTTATCTTAGACCAACTCATTAATTTAAATCGGACCGTTGACATCATGGACGTCATCAACAACTGCTTAGGTATTATTATTGGTTACTACCTCACCAAACTAATCAAAAAAGCCATCAATAATTGATGGCTTTTTTTAATTAATTTGAAATTCAACTTTTCCCTTAGGATGACCATTAGCAACTAGTTCAAGCGCTTGTTTGGCATCATTTAAACTAAAGATAGTAGGATCAACCGCTGGCTGAATATTATTTTTTTCAATAATTTCAGTGATCTTTTGTAATTGTTCACCACTAGATTTAACAAATATAAATCGATAGTTAACCTGATGTTGCTTGGCTAATTTATCCAATTTATGACCTGCTAAACCAAAAATAAGTTTTTTATACCATGGTAATTGATTAGCTTTTGCAAATTGATAATTAGGCATTGCTTTTAAACTAAGTAAAGTTCCCCCGGGTTTAATAACAGATAATTCATGTTCAAATTCAGACATTCCTATCGCATCAATTACATAATCTACTGGAGATAATTCTTCCCAATAATTTTGAGTTTTATAATCTAAAAATTCATCAGCTCCGGCAGCTAAAGTTTGCTCTTTAGCTCGTGGACTACCAGATACAATTACATATAAGCCCATCGATTTAGCGATCGGGATCGCCATTTGACCAAAGCTTCCTGAACCTCCCGGAATAAATAAAGTTTGACCTGGTTGAGCATGCAAAATATCATTTAATCCTTGATAGGCGGTTAAACCAGTTAAAGCGGCTGCCGCAGCCATTTTAAAGTCTAAATTTTGAGGCATTTTAGCCACTGCTCGAGCATCTACTGCCACATATTGAGCAAATGCTCCGATGTGGGGAATTGGTAATCGAGTATAAACTTTATCACCAACTTTAAAATTACTTACTTGAGTGCCTACTTCTTCAACTACCCCCGATAGTTCATTACCTAGTGTTAGCGGCATCTTATAAGACTGCATTAATTTAACCTCGCCCTTAATATCCATAATATCCAGGGGATTTACAGCCGCTGAAA
>JXWR01000808.1_pt1 | contig 14297 bp, 7 predicted proteins | sample 315541 | NCBI WGS metagenome assembly JXWR01 (sample SAMN03273951, study PRJNA271842) | soil metagenome | isolation source: rice field ambient CO2 | place: India: CRRI Experimental farm Cuttack,Odisha-753006 | collected 2013-12-17
TTTTTAATTTTTTATTTTTATTTTATTTATTCATTTATTGATTTCATTTCATTTAATTTTATTTTGATTTTTTTTTTTTTTTTTTGTTTGTTCGACCATGAAATCGCTGATAAAGTTAGTAAGGTTAGAAAAGCCATTGATTAACTAATACCCACATTTGCACTAGCAGCAGCGGCAGCCTTAGCCTGAACTTCAGGATCAAGACTAGTATCTTGACGATGTTTTTTGGTTTCTTTAGCTAAACTTTCAAAAAACACATCTGGTGGCGTAATGGCACCTAATGCTCTAATAGCCTTAGTGCTAAGAATTTGCAATCCAACTTCAAAACTGGCATTGACCCAACCAAATCCTTCAGTAGCAACCCCTTTAAAATCAGCACCTTGATTACCGTATTCTGCATCAACTCTATGAGGATCAGTAGTTCTAGTGACATCATACTTCTCAACAACAATACCATTATAGTCAACAAATGATTTAGTCATGATATAAAGCCATCTATAAACTAATCTTCTAGCGTCATCACCGAACCCGTATTTAACTAATCCAACCCAAGCAAGAATTTGTTGAGGAGCCCAACCGTATGGATAATCCCATTGACGATTTGGTCTATCAATGTTAATTTCGCCTCTAGATTTCTTGGTTCCAGCAGCTAAACCACCCAATTCTTCAAACTTATGCAATGAATTTTTGACAATTTTATCAGCTTGTTCTTCAGTAGCGACACCAGACCATAATGGCCAAAATGTAGTTGCAGATTCATAATCACTTTGTTGCTGGCGCTTGATGTCCCAATCGAAAAACATTGATTCTGTTTCATTCCACAAGTATTTGGTAAAGGCTTCTTTTCTCTTTTCTGCTCTAGCAAACCACTGTGCGCTACTTTCAACTTCGCCTTCCAAAGTTTCAAATTTATCATCAAAATGATCTCTTATTACTTCGCCAATATCAATTTCGTACTTGTATAATAAAGAATTCAAATCAACAGTACATAATCTAGCGCATTTACCATCAACTCTATAAGAGGTGTCATGTCCAGATTCACGAACCGCTCTATCGTTTAAAAAGTATTCGTCCAAATAAGGTTCGTGAACTTCTTGGTCATTGTACATTTGCTGAAACTTTTCAAGTGACACATTGTATTTGATTGCGTATGGTTTCAAAAGGGCAGTAAAATGCGTTGCTTCGGTTTCTGGGGGAATACCGAGGCCATCTGGATGATAAGCAGACAAGCCAGTTGCAACATTAATTCTTGGGTGAGCCATCCAAACGGTCTTGTATTCTTTCACAGCAGCAAGGAATGATCTTCTTAAGAAATCTTTTGCATAAACAGGATTATCACCATTTTCAATCAACTTATTGTAAACTTTCAAAGCCATATCAGTTAAAAATGGAGGTTGTGATCTACACAAGTAGTATGATCTATTGGCATTCAAAATTTTGCCGTAATACTTGATCTCAAAGATGAAATGTTCAACCATACCTTTGGCCAAATCCACCCTGTTGTCGATAAGCAAACCCAATGCCATCATATAAGAATCCCAGCCATACAATTCGTTAAATCTTCCGCCAGGAACAACATATGGGAAGGCTCTCAACGTAGTGCCAGCACTGTTTTCTGCTGCATTTTCACCAAAATTTGAAAAGTCGGCAAGGTCAGCTGGGTCAACTGCAAATGAAGTTTGCACTTTTTCCATAGCTAACGCAAGCAAACCTGGCTTGTCATTAATTGATTTGACATACTCTGCAGTAATGTTTTGCGGAAGTCTTTCAATTACCAAGTTTTTATCAGGGTGTTTGATGGCAATGTCATTAAAAAATTTGAACTGTTCTTCGCAATCATATGGAACGTACAATCTAGTATGGTCGGACGGGATTTTAGTGTCGTAGGCCATTTCGGCAACGTTATAGCCATCCAACCTTCTTGTAAGGCTGCTCCAAAATTGAGTAGAGATCAAACGTTTCAATCTTTTCACCGGATTTTCATTCAATCTTGCCTCGTCCAAAATCATTTGGTTTCTACCCAATCTTTTAGCAATGGTAAGTTCTTGCAATAAGTTAGAAAGCATATAAGTACCTCTAACGTCGTACTGGTTGTAACCATTTGAATTCGCAGTTCCTAATTTAAGAACTTTTGGGCCAGTGTCTTCAATGGTGATTTGATGATTTTGGTCAGTATCTTCATTCTTCAACAATGTCTCTAGAGTTGCATCGATGTCACTAATAAGAAATCTTCTAGCGCCAAAGGATAAATCATCTTCACTGGAACGTCTCTTAATCGGGTAGTCACTAGCGCGCACTTTTTCTTCTTCATTAGTGTCTATGATATTGTCATCAGCAGAAAATTTGAGGAAAGTATTTCTTGAAAGAGTGGCACTAAAAGTTCTTCCTCTCATAACTTTTGAGTTCTTTGTTTGTTTGGAAGGATCGGTTTTGGAACCATAGTACACGTCTGGCGATGCCAAAGGATCCATGTCATCGCTTCCAGTAGAAGAAGTTCTTGAGTGCCTAAATGGGTTCATCATCTGTCAAGAAAATGCCTTAAGGTGGGCTAGCCAGAAAAAATATGCGAAAATAGTAAAGGAAATAAGATACAAATGTAAAAAGATAAGAAAAAGAATAGAGGAGAGGTAGATTGGAAGAAACGAAAAATAGAAAATATAGTGGTGCGCAAGACAAGATGAGCTGACGGTTGATAGCAAGCTGCCAAATGCTGGGACGAAAAAAGAAAATAGAGCCACGGAAAAAACAGCAAACTTAGCTTCAGTCGGAAATAACGAAAGTTTAAAGCGATGAGATAAAAAAAATGAGGCAGTATACAGTACGTACTGCGTCCGGAAGGGCTGGAAGCGCGACAGACAGCAAAATTGGACAAAAGAAAGGAAACAAAAAGTGATGATAAGAAAAGAAAAAGGAAAAGTGGGCACAAGGCCTTTATAAACAAGGTAAAGTGGAGGAGGGTGTCTCCAGCTAAGCGCCCAGCTTGTTGCAACTGCGATTAAGCGCCATTGCGAGACTGGTGTTCGCCTTGTGTATGTGCGTGTGTGCGAGGCTGGTGCTACCCCAGGATTCGGTCTTCTGAGTTCCGCACGAGGATTACATAAGCATATAGAGCAAATCCGTGCCGGTAAAATAGTCATGTCACATGCCATACCGTTCCAAACCGCGTTCCGGAGCATGACCGGAAAAACCCTTTGTCACATGGCTCGCAACCAATTTTCATGTTCTTATTTGCTGGTAGCGAGAGGGCTGCGAGGAGCAAAAAATAAATCGATATAATTACCGTGCAACTCTGCTCTGCTTTGCTACGGTGTGTTTTGCAGTATTTGCCTGGTTATCCGGTGTGTCTGTGTGTATGTGTTTGTGTGTACGTGCTTAAGTTTAGTGTGGTATCCAAACCTCAACAAATATCAACCGATCTTTTCTGTTCAAACTCGAAATCTAGCTCACGTAACTGTGCTCCTACAATCAATCACCATGGGTATCTTTGTTCAAAACTTGCAAAACTTGAAAGAGTACAAGTACCGAGGCGAAGACAGATCAATTACCACCAAGTACTTTCTCAAGCCATACTGGTGGTCTAATTTTGTCAAAGTTTTCCCACTATGGTTTGCTCCTAATGCCGTCACTTTATCTGGGTTTGGTTTCATTGCCCTCAATTTGCTCACTGTGTTATATTACGATCCATACTTGAACAATCCAAACGTACCTACATGGACCACCGTTTCATATGCAATTGGCCTATTCATGTACCAGACTTTCGATGCTTGCGATGGTATGCAAGCAAGAAGAACTGGCCAATCAGGTCCATTGGGTGAACTTTTCGACCACTGTGTTGACGCATTGAACACCACTTTGTCGGTGATTATTTTTGCCTCGGTCACAAAGATGGGCTATGGTTGGATGCTTATCATTTCTCAATTTGCTGTATTGGCCAACTTTTACTTGAGTACTTGGGAGGAATACCACACTCATATTTTATTCTTGTCTGAATTTTCTGGTCCTGTTGAAGGGATCTTGATGATTGTGATCCTTTATCTTGTGACGGCTTATTACGGAAACGAAATTTGGGTCAATTCATGGTATCATTTAGAATTGGCTAGCTTTTTACCAGCACCGGTTTTGAAAATACTTTCATACTTAGGTTTCATAAATCTTCAAGAAGTTCCTGAGACCGGTGTATTATCAGCAATTGCTTCAATTGACGCCAGTACTGTTTACATTGTCTTGGGTGGTGCACAGTTGTACTTTAACATTATTTCTGCATACAATAACGTCAAGAGAATATTTGCTCAAGATAAAACTGTTGATGCCAAAGATAAAGCACATAATGCAATTAGAGGTCTCGTTCCATTTGCCACTTACTATTCATCTGCTATTGTATTTGTGATTGTAGCTTCTCCATTCATCTTTGTTAACCCTTCATCTTACTTGCCGTTCATTTTGCAGATTGGTACATCTATTGCGTTCAGTGTTGGTAGAATCATTATTTCTCACTTGACTTTATCTGAGTTTCCTCACCATTTGCCAACTCTTTACATTCCAGGTCTTCAAATTGCCGCTTTTGCTTTTGTGAAATTTTTGAATTTAGTTAAACCTGAAACCCAAGCAATTTCTTTGGATACTGCGGTTAACAATATTGTCTGGGCAGGGTTTGGTATAAGCGTTGGTATTTATGCATCATTCATTACTGAAATTATCACTGAAATTTCTTCATTTTTGGATATTTGGGTCCTTTCTATCAAACATCCAAAGAAATTAGATTAATTGCTGTAAAAGATTTAAACAGAAGAGCTAGTATATTTGGTTATGTGCTTTCAAGCAAACAATATATTTTCTCCTGTTACTGCAACTGATAATGTACATTTATCGCACGCAGTGCAACCTCTTCATTTTTCATATTCCATCACATTTTAATCACATTACTCTTTACTGTTTTTTAGTTAGGGTTGTATTCTGTTTTATTCTTGGTATCTGATAGACTTTCATATTATGCCATAGATTAATGAATTCTAAATTTTTTCAAGTATAAAGTTATTTTACAAATGCATTTCTTTAAAATTCATTTGAGATAAAAAGAACTTGTCATAAAATATACACATTCATAAACTATATACAATTCACTGCACACTTTATTTTTGATTTTATTTTTCAGATATAGACAGACAATCATTTGAAATTGAGCTCAACTAAATAATCTGAAATTGTTGTAGAGGTGTATACAATAATGACCATCTAAAGTTGCAAAGTAAACTAGAGACCTATAAGCATAGGAAAGCTGGCTTCTCTGCTAAAATCAAATCACAATCTGTAAATTTTATCGCAAATATTGTACCGCTTATTTCAACTATCAAAAAAAACAGCAAAAGAAGCAAAAACCATGAAGAAGGAAAAATAACACAGAAGAGAAGATGTAAGGTGTAAGATGAGAGACGAGAGGAAAGGAAAAAGATTGAAAAAAAAAAATTCATTTCATTAATACGCTGACTGAGGCTCATTGAGACTAACTGTTTAGGCAGTAGCTGCTGGTTGACCAGCTGGGTTTTGAGCATCAAAAGCATTGTCTGAACCAGGAGCTAAAACTTGAGCACTGTCTTGCTGCATTTTCATTTCTTTTTCCATTTCAACGAGCTGTTGCTCAGACAAGATTGACAAAGATAATGGGACACCCAATAACAAAGCACTGGTGCTGACAATCCACAAAAGACTACCAATCTTAAAGGCACCACCAGTAGCCAAGCTGGACAAACTGGAACCAGCTTGACTCAAGAATGAACGTTGGTTTGGTGGAATGATTTCTTTCAAGGCAACAATTCTATCGACGAGGGTTTCATTAGCCAAGTCTAGTTCATCTTCATCTTCTTCGTCGGATTCTTCAGATTCAGATTCGCTGGTGTCTTCATAGTCTTCATCGTTTTCTTCAACGGCAGTTTTTGGAACTTGGCTGTTGACGGAAGTGTTGGCTTCGTCTTCAATTTGAGTTAATTTGACCATTTTTGTTTGTATGTGCTGTGATAAGTTTTGATACGTTTGTGATACTGTCTGTATGTCTAGTTCCTCTAAAACCTTTACTTCGCAATTTTAAATTTTTGTCATTTATTGACTGCAATTTTTTTTTCTTTCTGTTTTGCCGTTTTTTGCCAAACTATTAGCTAAGTGCTTAGAAATGATAGAGACGGGTTACACTTCAGACTGTTTTTGGAGGCCGAATTCTCGAAGCTTTAATAATCCTTCATTACTGGTTCAGATTTAAGAGCTCTAGTTTAGTTTGAATAGCCGCTTGTAAAAACTCTTACAAAATGAACTTTATGGAATTCTTAAGATAAAGACCTACAATAATACCTGTCTCGGTTAGGGCAATTCTCTATTACGGAACTTATTATGCAAAGTTATGCAAGTATGTTATGACGGGCATCTCATTTTTCACATTTTTTTTTTTTTTGCTTCTGCTGCATATACAACAAAAAAAAAGTAAAGACCGGTATAAAATCTATATTATTTCTCATTTGCGTTGTTAATTTACGCCATCAAATTTCCCCAAGTTAGCCAAAATATTCAAGCATAATTATGCTCATTTCGCAATGGCACAAGAGTTACCTGTTTTTGATATAGTTGAAACTTTAGACGACCATGATGAGGTAACTTCATCTTATCTTCGGCCAACTTCTACATTTGATGCAAAGATTCAACAGATCATAGAAGCTCAAATCGAAGAAGAAGAAAAGGAGAAGAAAAATCAAACAATATCAAAATCTAATACCAAAAAGACAAAAAGGCAGCTACGTGAAGAGAAAATCAAAGAGATAAATGAAACATATTTCAAAGACGAGGAGGAACTAACGGAGACTAAAACACCGGATGCTCAAAGGCATATTAGTAATGATGGAAATGGTAATAACAATAGGAATTTTAGTAATAGCACTTTTCAATTCAAGGGAAAAAAAAACAAGAAGTCAGTCAGGTTTAACGACAACAAATTAGAAGAGGTTAAGTCGATTGAAAACAGATTTGCAAATATGCGTATTAGTGAAGATATTGTCAATCAAGATTTATCAAAGATGACATTTGCTGAATTTAGAAGAGGCTTTTTATTAAATAATATTGATGATAAGAAAAATCGAAACAATAGTCAAAAGATAGAGATTCTTCCAGTAGAAAATCAAGACATTAGCAAGGATTCTGGAAAAGGGCTATATGATATTCTAGAAGAACGGAAAAGAAATAACAATAACAACAAAGAACCACAAACGACAAAGTCATTGAATTTACAAAATGAAATTTCGCAAATCACTAAAGAGACAGTAATATCATCACTGCCAAGACGCAAGACTTCAAAATTCAAAAGGGATTTACAATCTAACGCTAATGATAGTGAGAGAGTTCAAATACTTAAGAAAAGGTCACCCGGTGCTATATCGCAAATCGCTGGAAAGAAAGGAAATACTAAAGATTTGAGCTCTTTGAAGTCATTGTCGAAAAAACCAACCAAAAAGAAGACTGGGACCGTGAAAATTGCTAAACCAGAATTGAAGCCTTACTTTTTACAAGATGTTCAACCAAATACATTGGGCAAACCACACCGAGTAAACAAGTATGACGGTGGTGATGAGCGAGAAAGGCAATATAGAAGCATTGTTGAAATTGTTAATTCTGGGCCAGAGTCAGCGCCAACTATATCTGAGATAAATTTGGGAAATGACGAAGATAAGGTATCGGATACTCATACTCAGGAAGCATCAACAGAAAATGACACTAAATCCCAAGAAAACGAACCAGATAATGATAATCAAGAAGATGACGAGCAACCAGTTAAAGAGACCGAATATCCAGTGACCAAAGTCGATTATCATTCTCTTAATAATGATATTGATGGCATGGTTTCTGCCTACATGATGGGAATGTATGATGATGACGTGGGGATTGAGTACGATATGCCAAATTCTATAATTGAGCATGAACAAGATCTCGAAAAATACAACATGCAAGTTGAGCTCATTGAACGAGAACTTGCTAAAGAACAGGAAAGGGAAAAGAGCAAAAAGCAAAGTGGCCCGAATGATGTAAATATACCTCAAAAGGACAACACAGGCAACGATCAAAAATCTGTTGAGAAGGATGATGAAGAATTTGACAACCAACCATTGTTAAGTGATCATATCGTTGAAAGAGAAGTGGCTGTAGCTATCGATGATTTTGAAACTAGACTAAATGATTACGAAATCATTGAAGATTCGGATTTGGATAGCGATGACTACAGTTTCAATCCAGAAGTGGTTAACCAAGAGATTGCCAAAACTTATCAAAATTTGAGACAGTACTTGATTAATAAAGATTCTGGGTTTGCTAGAGAAGAAGAGCAAGAGATTGAGCCAATAGATGAATTTGGGAATCCTGTTAAACTTAGCAGATTTAAAGCAGCACAAATCAGACCATATGTTGATGGTTTGTAAAGTATTTGGTTTCCTTCTTAGAAGTATCTCTATAAATATACCATTATTTTGCATATTCGTATATCGCTTAAATTCATGCTCTGCAGTTTCAGAGAGCAATAAGATTAATAATTGATGGCAGAAGGTTTCTTAATTCTAAACAGCATATCAGAGTACCCTTAGCACCAGCCAAATTTAACACAGTCACTGATATTCAAAATTCGTACGTTGTTATGTTTTTCGTTGTTTCAATACAGTGAATCTGAACAATGTGTCCTGTTTTTTTTTTTTTTTTGGCAGCACGAAAACACACTACTGGCTTCATTGAAGACAGACTGCACGGTAGGTTTCCTTAATGTCGGTGATCTCGCCAACATAAACTACCTATACAATAAAAGACACAAAAGACACTTTGAAGCGTGGGATATCGTAGCCATTGAATGTGGGAAGCAGAGAAATTAGTGCATAAAAGATAATAATTAAATAAGTATCCCCGATAAAATACCAAATAATATTAAAAATAATATTGAGGCTAAAAGCTGTAAAGTTTTTTCTGTACATTAATGAAGCTAATCATTAAAACACCCATCAGAGGCCAGCGCTGCCATCAACAGAAAAAAAGAGTTTTTAGCAATAGTGGAGATATACGCATGTTCACGCAATTACATGCAAGGTCATGTAATTGCGTGCGTTTAGAAGCGGTATCACTTGCATAACCGAAAACAGCAATTGTTGATTTCTCGCTAATAGAAAGCAGTGTAACAGTTTCCAGCAAGCCTGGTTAAGCTATTTTAGATGACCATGATAAGCACTAAAAGGTGCCACATATAGGACCTTGTGTAAGGTCGAAGTGCTTTTTCGCTACTAGTGCTATGTAGTCCTCGATTTCTTTGGTAGAAATTTCTCGGTTAGCAGCGAGTCACGGATTCATGCTTTTCAATGTACCTAAACGCATATTCACAATATGGCATCTACACGCATTTGTATGCATTATTATGCATTAGCAGCTTCTCCGGTTTTTTTTCTTTTTCTTTACGCCTGTCATTTATTTTGTGGAGAAGCGAGTAACACCAAAAAGTTAAGAAGCCAATATAAGAAAAATTAAAAAATTGCTGGCAGCCCGAGCTCTCTCTAAATACGGGACCTAGTTCTATTTATTGATAACTTCCTATTGTTTTTCTTTTCTAGGACGCTTGTTATACTCTGATTTCAGCTTTTCAGATTTTAGCTTTTTTTTTTTTTTTTTATCGCTTATACAGCATCAATTTCTTCGACTAGGTTTTCTTTTCTATTAGCTTGTCAAAACAATTGAGCCTCAGAAATATAGAAACATGTCTGCGAATGTTGTAACAACGAAATCTCATCTGTTCTTCTGCCCCACATGCAAAAAAGGGTTTACAAGAAAAGATTATCTCACCAGGCACGAGTTAAATCACAATGATGTGAAGCCATTTAAGTGCGATCAATGCAATTTATCATTTACCCGAAGTGATCTATTGTCGAAACACTTCAAATCAAAATCACATCAGCGTGTGAGAGATCATATCACTTGTACTTCTCTGAAATTTGATAACTCTCAGAATAACTTTAGACTAGATAAAAGTGTCCTAGGAAATGACAAGTCTTTGTCCAAGTTACACAGATTCAGCGAGCCTGACATACCGAGAAGCACGAACTCAATATTTGAATCAACCTTTAGCAAAAACGTCGTGGAGGGACCCAAGACTGATCAAAGACAATTGGTGGAAAAGGAAGAACACAATAATGAACATCGTAGGAAGAAATTCAAGAGATTAGGTATTTCCAGTTTTCTTAATCATCATGAGGATAAAATCCCAGCACCTCCTCCGCAACCATCAATTATTTTACCTCAAATATATATACCCACAGCAAATTCGAATTATAAGAACAGCTTTGAAAGAAACTCGTTTGATAACAAAAATTCTCAGCAAAATGTGCAGAATTATGAAGGTATACAATTTCCACCAAACGGGTTTGATTTGAATACAACCGCACTCAATGATTTGAGAAATGAATCATTTGTTACGGGAACCAATATTCAGGATACTTTCAATCAACAAGACAATAATTTTAAAAGCATTGAAGCTCCCAAAAATTTTCAACAGCAAAATCAATTACTAGATGAAAGAGTAAATGGTGGCAAAAAAACTAGAAGCACATCTTGTGCCAATACAAATGTGGATAATGATGATAAAGCGGATAACTTTAGCAATGGCGGTACGCCACTTGTACAAACTCCGGATATTGCTGGAGGATTTATCGATAACTTATTTTGGTTATTTAGTGACGTATCTCCCTTAACCACTGATTATCAACTTCAAGAACCTGTACCACCTGCAATAGCAGCTACAACTACTTGCCAGTCGGACTCGACGACTGAATCAACACTCAACTATATTGATATCCCTCCTTCCATGTACCATAGTTTATGCAATGAAATTGCAACAAGTAATACAACACAAAACACCAAGCTGCAAATAAATGATCTCACCAGGCAAAAAATTGTGGATTTGTTTCCGACAATAACTAAGCTACTGACAATCACTGTGAAAAGATTTAACGAGTATCTTGACTTGTATTGGTTTAATTTTGCTCAGACGTTTCCTATCATTCACAAAGCTACTTTTGATCCCAATGCAATGGACGTTTACTTACTCATTGCTATGCTTATTATTGGCATGGCCCATTCTTTAGATAAAGCAGAGTATGATTGTTCAATTGCTTGGAATAAAAAATATAGAACAGTCATACACAATGTCATTGATGATAATATTGAATTACCATTACCTATGATTCAAGCAGTGCTGCTACATAATTTCTCTGCTAAAAATTTTGGTGATATGAGGCTTAATCAACTTGCACAAGTTGATCATGGCCTGAACATCATGTATTTGAAATTTAGTGGGTTATTAAATACATTAACTGAACCGATTGTTTACAAACCTAGAAATGCAAATTTGAAAGAGCTCACTGGTCAATGGTATAATTGGCTACACTATGAGACTTGTAAACGAGCGGTGTTTTTTGAATTTATTTGCGATACTCAGCATGTCACTTTTAGTAAGTTAGAGTTGCTATCGGCATTTGACATAAAACTTGAGTTGCCATGTACTGATGAAGTTTGGAACGCAGCTGACCCACTCAAATTTTTTGAAGAATATCAAAAGCAACCAAGAGGATTATTTTTAAGACCAAAGTTAACAATACCATTGGGTAGAGGTTATAATGCAAAGGATTCAAAAGGCACTTCTAGTCTAGAGCCACTTCCTAGAGATGAAAATCATAATTTAAGGTACGATGAATCTTCAAATATCAAGTTCTCCAAGATTTTGAAGCCAGCTGCTCTTGAGCATGACAATAGTATTTCAACAACGCTGCAATCTATAAAGATGATCAGCAAATGGCCAAGCTTCTTATGGAGTTTGAAGTCCATGATGACTGCTTTCAAAGAAAATCAGAGAGAGTATTCGCTTGATTGCTTTTCTTTGTTTTCAAGATATATCATACTACATGGGCTAATGAGAATTTGTTGGGATATGAGAGGTCAGGGGCTACTTGATCTTGGTGTTGTATCCAAGAAAAAACTCAATGAGTTTTTCAAAAAGCTAGAGCGTGCCTTTTTGAACTGGAAAGGATATTTTGATTTGCATATGAAATTATATGATGAACAGGTAAAAAATTGTGAATCAAGTGGTAAAACTTCACCAAGTAACACAAATAGTCGCAAAGGGCTGAATAGTTCAAATATCTTTCTTTTGAACAATTACGGTCCATCAAACGCTTCTTGGGCAAACATAAGTTTTTACTACACAGGCTTATTTTGTCTTTATGCAGACATTCCGTCAATAACCATGTTTGCAACAGAATACAAAAATTTCCACAGCAGCGCAAATACACAATATAAAGACATCAAAGAGATGGAATATGAGCGCAATAAGCTAATTATTGAGCAATGGTCTAGATCGCTTAATGGGAAACTATCATTGACTGAAGCTTGTAAATTTTTAGGTCTAGTTTATCGAAACGAAGAAACTATTAACACTTTCTCGCATGTACCTGGCACAGCATATATTGCCGCTTTAATGATCTGGTGTTTTGAAATCAAAAGAGACTGTCCTAATGTAATGACAATCCTTGAGGCCAGTAGAGGCGATGCTGAAAGTTATAGAATAAATTATGACGTGGAGAAATATTTTGACAAATATGGCAATATTAAGCATGAAGTAGCACGGGAAGATGCAGTGCAATACTTTGGTTTAATTTTAGATTTAAATAATGGAGAAGAACAAGATTATAATTATGAACAAGTAGAAAGCGAGGGAAATGATGATAAAGATGAAGAAGAGAGCAAGATTGAAGAAGACTTATTAGCAGTTAGTCAACACAGAACTAAAAAAAGAAAGAAAACAATTGTGGTTGATAACAAATGGGAATATGAAGAGTTTAGAGAACGGCAATTGAGAACCATTGGGGTGGTTTGTTACGTCTTACATTTGTTGAGAAATTGTAAATGGAGCTATTCTGTGGATTTGGTTGAAAAATTGGAGCATGTTGTAAAAACTTATGAAAGATAATACTTTTTTCCTGTGGTAACATTCATTTTGTTTTATTTTCATTGATTTTGTCAATTTATATTAGACTTTGCGGGTCTTTTTCTTTTATACTACTTTTGAAAATCTATGGTACAAAAAAAATCTTTTCTTTCTCTGCTTTTGTTAGAAACATACATTTATTGCACTTCTGGTAATCATAAGCAAGAGAAGCATATCATATCATAAATTACTGAAATGTTTTCGTTAGCTTATATTTAAGTAGCCTTAATATAAAAACAAATGTTATTTTTCCAAATAGATTAGTTTATATTCAGGGTATAAATCTAACTAGAAAATTACAAAAACAACTATAAAACTTCTTTGTGCAAATCAGCAGCATTTTGTCTCATATTTTATAATCTCCTGCACTTTTCCAGCGGAACTACTTTTAGGATCAAAAATATAAGTAAGCCATTCTTTAGCTAATCGTCTAGCTAATTGTAACCCAATAACTCTTTGCCCCATACAAAGTACTTGACAATTATTACTCAAGATACTTCTTTCAACACTAAATGAATCATGAGCAGTAACTGCTCTAATACCAGGAACTTTGTTTGCCGAAATTGCCACTCCCAAGCCTGTACCGCAGAATAATATAGCGCGATCAGCTTCTCCATGGGTGATGGTTTCACCGGCAATTATGGCAACTTGCGGATAAGGCGTTGAATTGGTGTTCGAGTCGACACCAACGTCAATGACGGATTCAACTAAGGGGCTTTCTTCAAGATCCTTTTTGATTTGTTCTTTGTACTCATAACCGGCCTGGTCGCTGCCGACCACCACCCTTAGTCCTCGTGATTCTTTCGAAGTAGCTACTGGCATTATTTTTATTATCCAATAAAAAAGGAATAGCCTATAATTTTTAAGGATAAATGTTTAAGATTCTGTTCTTATGCCAGCACCCTCAAGGGTCATATAGCAAATCTTGCTTTCTGGTACTTACAAATATGACCAGTATATATACTCTCTTCAATGGAACAGCTCAGGTGGCTAACCGAATCACCTCCACCAAACGTTGCCCACCAAAGCTTGTTTGAGCCAACCGCTTTTGGTCTCAAAGCATTTTTGTCTTTTAGCGGTTTTAGCACCTTTAGTCGTCCGCAACTGTGATATCCTGGGGGAGCACGGTCATCTTGCTGGTGGAGAAACCTTACCCCGGATTTTCAGTCCACCCACCTACCGCATTAGGAATGCCCCCCGACAGTCTTTTCAACATCTTATAAATACTACGGTTGCGGACAGCCAGTATTTGCAATAT